>ERZ773143.690-NODE-690-length-36251-cov-7.717621_pt1 | contig 36251 bp, 15 predicted proteins | sample MGYA00580852_ERZ773143 | MGnify/ENA primary metagenome ERZ773143 (study PRJEB29015, sample SAMEA2737853) | human gut metagenome | biome: human gut; feature: human-associated habitat; material: faeces | place: China | collected 2012 ... | reverse complement strand
TAATACTAAAGTAATAAATTAAAGTTCATCCGTAAGTACTTCCGTGAGGATGGAAACGGATCAAAGGCAAGGGGAGACAGTATTGCGCTGTTTCCCCTTATTTGTTGATAAAGGTAGATAAGGGCTTTGTTGGTGAAATGGACGGTATTCGATCTTTTTGATTGATATAAGGGGGATATCGTGACATACCCTTTTTGAGAGAGGTATGAAGTAGGGGAGATCGGAGGGGTATAAATAGCCTTTTTCATGCAAAAGGACCACTTTTTACACACGATAGGTGGTAAAAGGCAGTGCGACTAGTCGTGTTTGGCAACGACAGTAGTGCCGTTGGGCATCGTAAACAGTCATGAATAGGGTTGTTAGTACTCATGAATGGGCATCGTAACCCTGTTATATCCCTGTCGTAACTCAATGAGATAGCCCGGATAAGCTATAGGATATGAATTAGGATGAATTAAATTCGCTAGGATAAAAGGCTGTTTTTAACTAATGCGGTATAAGACAAATGATTGCTAATATTTTTTCTCGTATTTGGGGATAAGCTGTACGTTTGCCCGAAAAAAGTGATTCTCCGGCAGTTGAGTTTACAAATTGACAAAATGCCAAGGTGCTTTTTTTGTGAGCTTATAGGAAGGGCTAGATCCGAAAACAAACCTTGATTTTAGAGAATGGCATGGGATAAATTCCATGCTTGTACGTGCTTTATTCCTTCTTTGGAAGGAAGCGGCAAATCATCGAGCGAGACAACGATCTTCTCGTAATTATCCTCAATGGCCTCTAACGAGGCATATTCCCGTTCGATGGTTTCTTTGTCGATTAGTAAATAAGTGGATTGGAGATAGATAACCCTCTCTCCTTTGATAGCGACGAAATCCACCTCTTTGTTCTTTATGCTGCCTACGTATATTTGATAGCCGGTCCTTAATAAATCTAGATAAATGAGGTTTTCTAGTTTATACCCAATGCCGTAGCCAAAGCCTTGATATAAATAATTGTTGAAACCTAGGTCATTGATGTAATACTTACAATTCCCGGCGATGGTCTCCTTTCCCTTGATTTGGTATTTCTCGACTTTATGTACCAAAAAAGTGTCCTCTATGTAACTAATGTAGGAGGCGATCGTATCATAGCTGGTCTTCCTTCCCGAGCTCTTGAAATAATTGGTGATATTCCGAATTGATATTAAATTAGATGCGTTATTTACCAGATAGACAAAAATGTCCTCAAGCAACTTAGCGTCTTTTATGTTTTGTCTTTGTATGATATCACGTAGTAATACGGTGTCTTTTAATGCGGATATATAATTTCTTTGTACTTCTGGTTGAGATAGATGGTATAATTCAGGCATACCACTACTTTGCATATATTCTAGGTAGTGTACCTTGTTGTTTTCTTTTTGGGTGATTCCAAGAAACTCTGTGTATGAAAAAGGATAGATGGCAAATTCCACATAACGTCCGGCTAATAACGTGGCGAGTTCTCCAGATAGCATTTTAGAGTTGGAGCCACTAATGAATAACTCATATTCGGCGGTATAGTCTTGTGAGTATGAGTTGGCGAAGCGTTCCCATCCCTCTACATTTTGGATTTCGTCAATGAACAGATAGATACGACCTTGAGGATTTATTTGTTTTAAGTAGAGATTAAACAGGGAATCAAGATCTTCATTGGTTTTCAAAAAATAGAAGGCGGATAGCTCACAGTTAATGAAGAATATATTTCGGGGATTTACTCCACTATTGGCGAGATGGCTAGCTAACTGACGAAGGAGATAGCTTTTCCCTACACGTCGCTGTCCTACCAAGACTTTGATTAATCTGTTTCCGGTGTAGGATAATATCCTATCTAAATAATCTTGCCGTTTATAGCCTGTTGGAAAATCGTTTCCACCCCATAGGTTATACTTCTCTAATGTCTTAAATCTATCGTCCATACTCGAAACTTTTGCGTAAAAGTACAAAAGTTTCGAATGAACTCGAAACTTTTCCCGTTAAGAATGGGATATACCCTTAAAAAAATAACGGCAACCGCCTTCCGCCGAAAGCCGAGTTGCCGTTCAAAGTTAGGAATAAGGTTTGGTTTGTTCCTTTGTAATGATTCTAACATTAATATGTAATGAGAGTTTTCTACATTTTATCGATACAAAAGTAAATGCCACTTGTTACGATTTGATTACGGGAGTGTTACATTTTTAGTAAAGGTCTCGCCAAATCGGTTGATAACCTTGATCTGTACGTCTTTGACTCCGGCAGAAGGGTGGCAACGGAATAAGTGCGATGTATGATATCCGGAAGGTTTTCCGTGCATGTCGATATAGTCTTGGTCTTCATCATCGAATTGCTCCATGCGACCTTTCTCTATGCCGTTTTCGCTCCATGTAACTTGGTAGGTCGGGTCCCAATCCCATACGTTCACCACTAGGTAATCCGCTTGCGATTTGAACTCATTCGGCTTATAAACCCTAAATTGATAATCCGAATCATGGCCGGTTGCCTTATAATACCAAGTAGCGGCATTCCCTTTCACCTCAACGACCAGATAACCGTTCGGGGCGCCGCACCGGTTTACATGGCCGGCCCACCAAGCTCCGCAAGCGGCTCCGATATTATGCTCGTACAGATTTGGTGTGACTTGGTTGTTCTCGAAGAAATGCGTATGCCCGGCGAAGATATGGACATTATAAGGGCCGACGATCTCTTTCAGGCTCTCAGCGTCCTCGGCGTTTCCTCCCCCTTTATCCGTCTGGTTGAATACCGGGGCATGTACGTTGATAAATACAAGTGTCCCGGGTTTAACGTAACTCAGGTCGTTTTTCAGCCATTCCAGTTGTTCCTTTCCGAAGCGTTCGTCATATTTCTTGTCTTTATAATAATCAATATCTTTTAAGGTGATGATATGTGCATCCCCGACATTGAACGAATAATTGTAAGGGCCGAAATGATCCTCGTAGATACGCTCCGCATAGCTCTCCTCGGTTACCTTTTGATTGGATAAGGCCGGGTAACGTAAGTCGTGGTCGTGATTGCCGATCACGGAGAACATCGGGATGCCTAAGACCGAGACCGCTTCCTTATAAGGAGTGAATAAATCCATGCGATCCCAAGTAATGTCTCCCAGCGCCATACCGTAGACCTCTTTTCCTTGGTAGCGCTCTATAGTCTGCTTCAAGTCGGGGATGGTCTCTTCACGGAAACGTTTCATCTGCCGTTCGTCGATGGTCTGAGGATCGGAGATTGCCAAGTAGACAAACCCGTCGATTGGCTGTTTCCTAGGGGTGAGCGTAAAATCATGTTCATTGATCTCCTTACTTTTATCAAGTTGCTGATAGAAAAGATCCGGTATACCTTTTGTTTGCTCGATCTCGTAGTCACCCGGTACGGAGAGGTAGACAAAGCGGCTTTTGTCCAGATTCGAATCTAGGCTATATTCTCCCCGCTCATTTGTTTGCGTGAAATTATAACCATCCGTAACGACTACGCCTTGTAGCGGTTTGCCTGCCGTATCGGATACGGTGCCTCTTACGGTAGCGGCTTGCGCTATCCAAGTGGATAACGCAAGTAAAAGCGTGAATGATAAGAATTGTCTCTTCATCGTAATTTTTTTTATGATTTGAATATAGAATATGTTAGTTAGAATTTATAACGTACGCCGATTTGAATCTGCCAAGGATTTCCGTTCATATTGGATACACCCGTGTTTTTGTTTACGTTATATACGTATTGCTTCTTCTCCGCGTCAAAACTCTTGATGGAGTAGATATTCTGCTTGCCTAGATTATGTCCGGCACCCCAGTCCTTGTTCAGCATATTCAGGAAATTGAAAAAGTCTATCGAGGCCTCGATGGAATGAGTCTTATAGATCTTGAAGTTCTTGTTCAAGCGCAAATCGAAAGTACCGTAGAAGCCATTTACGCCACCGTTACGCTCGGCAACCTTCCCATAGTTTTTACGGATATAATCTTTTACGCTCTTCTCTGCTTCCGGATTGTCCAAGATCGCTTGGATACCCTCACGAAGATATTGAGGCGTATTACTATCGTTCGGGTCATAAATATAAGCCAAGTCATTAGATGATACGAAATCACCGTTCATATTACCACTAACCGCTAAAGAGTAACGGGTCCCACCGATCCCGGAGAAACGCAAGCCTACGCTGATCCCCCAGAAAGAAGGAGCCGTACCGTAGAATACGACCTTATGGCGGAATTGGTTGTCCGAGTAAGTCATGGTACTCAAATCACGAGGATCATCTTTTACCATCAAGGCTAGGGTCGCTGTATTCGCTACGTTTCCGTTGTAAGAGGTGTTATCCTTGGAATCGTTCCACGTATAGCTGAAAGAAAGCTCGCCATCCTTGAAATAACGCCAAGTTCCATCTACGACGAACGCGTATTGGTTGATTTTTCCATCGCTGATTAATTCCAGCACACGGCCTACCTTATCACTTTTACGTCCTTGCATCCAGTCGGTAGCTCCGTTCTCGGTATTGATACTCTCGGCGGGGACGAACACGCCACGATTCCCCTCTGCGGCGATACGGAAGTAAGGCTCGTCCACCATATTACGGTCTACGTACATATAATTATGGCGTGCCCAGTTGGCGTAAGCACTGATACCTACCCGCAAGCGATCGGAGAAGAAATGCGTGTAGCTGGCGTTCAACTTATATACTACCGGTACACGGGCATCCTTACTATTCATATTGATCGTGCTGATCTTTTGGATATTCGGGTTGTTGAATAAATCAACGCCCGGAGCGGTAGAAGGATCTTTGCGGTATGCCGGGAAATTCGGTGTCGGAACCAGATTGCCTTGTATATCCACGGACGCTACCTTCGTACCGTCGAACAGCATATTGTTGATCATCGAATAGTTGTTTAAATCCGAGCCGAAGATACCGGCGCCAAGGCGGATAATATCTTGATGTTTATCATTCACGTCCCACGTGAATTGAACGCGGGGTTGCAACTGGAAGGTGGAGATTACGTTGTCCGTACGTAAGCCTAGTTCGTCATAAACGGTCTGGTTAAAGTTCGCGTGGTTGAAATAGCGGGTATAATCCGCACGGATACCAGCCATGACCTCGAATCCGGTGAAAAGCTTCGTTTGTAATTGTCCGTAGATAGCGGAGTTCAAGGTATTCATCTTTACGGTAGGATCATCTACCAAGGCGATTTCCCGGGCATAGCGGTAAGGAGTCATATGCTCGAAATTATCCAGTCCCGTGAAATAAAACCGTCCGTTCATCTCACTACCGTAGAGTGATTTCATATTGGTGTACATGAAGTCTGCTCCGAATGTATAGTTGATGCGGTCCGTATTATAATACATATTGTCTACCAATTGAAGTACATTATCCTTAAAATGTTCGGGAGCGTAGCGTTGACCTCCAAGTTGGATGGAAGTGTACATGCTCTTGTCACCAGATATAGATTCCACGTTCTCTACGATTGCTCTTGGGATATTAGAGCTTGGCAATTGCTTGTTCGGGGTCGTGGCCTCGTAAACCAAGAAATGTTGAAGCTTCAACTCATTAGTCAGTTTCGGACTTAATACCGAGCGTAAGGTAGTGAGTAAGCTGTTGTTATGCGATTTGCGATCGATCCAAACCTCGTAAAGATTGATACTGGAGTTATCGCTCTCGCTCTGTTTATTATCCTCGTTGATGAAATTATTGCGAATGGTTAACAAGTTGGTTGCGTTCAACTGCCAGTCGATACGGGCGAAGACCGCGTTCGTCTGCTTCTTCTTACCGAACTCCCCGAATTGAGGCTCATTCGAGACTCCGTATTTAGTACGGGCGATATCCAGATAACGGTCTAGCGTAGATTGAGTGACATTATAGCGAGACTCGTCCGCCGCCGTCTTGATATCCGCTATATAAATCGGACGGGAATCCTGTTGGTGATCCCATACGACATAGAAGTGCGCACGGTCTTTCACGATCGGGCCTCCCAAAGAGAAACCATATTGATAGGTAGAGAAGTCGGAAGTCGATTTATTTCCCCGTATATCATAGGAGCTGGATAACCAATCGGCACGACCGAACCCGAATACACTTCCGGTGAAAGTATTGGTTCCTGATTTCGTTACAGCGCTCACGGTGCCGCCCCCGGAACGTCCGTTGGTCACGTCATATTGATTGGTTACCACCTCAAACTCGCGGACGGCTTCCATGGATATCGTATAAGCGCCGGAAGTCGTTCCGCTCGCTACGGTTCCTTTAGCCGTCATACCGTCGATGGTGTAATTCGTTGAGGATGATAATTGCCCGGCGATATTTCCTCCGCTACTCAATGGCGAGAGATCCATCAGGGATGTGAAGTTACGGCCGTTTACCGGAAGTTTCGTGATATTTTGAGCGGAGATAGATGTTGCCGCACCGATCTTCGGAACCATGTTCTTCAAGGAATTAGCGACCACCTCGACAGCTTGGATCTCCACCGATTCCTCCGCTAGCTTGAAATCCACTCGAAGCATATCCCCTTGGTTCAATGCGTATCCTGTCTTTTTCTGTTCCCCATAACCGATATAAGAAGCTGTAACGGTATAAGGAGAACCTAGCGGAAGCTGCTTGATGGTGTATTCTCCTTTATCGTTCGTGATAGAGCCCGTGAAGAATCCGGTAGATTCATTCTTGACTTGGATCGTGGCTCCGATCACTGATTCCCCTTTATTATCCACGACCGTACCGGTGATAATGGCTTGCGTTCCTTGCGCGAATAGGAGAGCCGGTAAGCAATTAAAAAATAACAAACAGGCAAGTAACCTGCAAGTAATTCGTTTGTTAAACATCCTCATAACAATCTTTTTAAAATTAAACCTAAATATCTTTTACGGCGCAAAAGTAAGTGTCCCGTTTTGCAAAGAGATTACATCCGTGTGTAGGTTTAAATAAAGAAAAAAGCCTAATGAAGGATATCCATTAGGCTCAACGAGAAAATTATAAATGTGTCTATAAAGAAGAAGGTTAGTCCTCATCCAACGTTTTGATAATGCTAGATGCTATCTTGGATGAACTCTTGCGGCTGCTCTTTCTGAGTTTATCCGGATTCTCAAGATTCATACAGGTAAAGAAGTTATTCCCCCGATATACCTCGTTTTTATCTTTATCGAATAGGGTATAGCTGACGATATGGAAAAGTGTGCGCAACGGTTGGTCTTGCCATTTAAGATAATGCTGGTTTAATACCAGCAGATAATCAGCGCCGGCATTATCCAATACCTTTTGTAACTCTTCGGTCGGCACGGCTGAAAGATCGGAATAGCAATCCTCGCTCTCCCCGTTCACCTTGATCTCATTCAGTACCTGTCCGGTCACTTGTGTAGCGTTTGCCGGGATAAACTTACAATCTCCGTTCTTTACGGATGCGGCGATATTCTCGGCGATGATCGTATTATACGTTTGGTCGATACTATCCGCTTTCATACCGGTCTCTTCGGCGATCATCCCATTGTAGAAATAGTTTGATTTCACGTTATCGTGCAAACCTACGATGAGAATTTGCTTCGCATGATAATTGTCACCTTCCTTCTTACTTTCTTTAGCGTTCGCTGCTATAGAAGCTACGGCTAAAAAGAACATAACCGTAAAGATTCTGATTTTAAATAACCTTTCCATGATTCTTCTATTAAATTCTGTGTCTATTAATTTCGAAGGCAAAGATATTAGCGGGGTGTTGCAGGGATATTACGGTTGTATAAAGTAATAGTTACCGATAATCCCCCTGTACCGGCTTGGATATTAAAATCGTGGATTCGTTGTAAAGTCTATTCTGCCGTGTGGATGAGTTCAATCAAAAGGCGGTTACCAAGAAACTTTAAGGAGATATAGAAACAGGGGTTGTTTTTAAGGTTCAAAGAACGCTAAAAACAACCCCCGTTATTTTTACTTATTATTCTCGATCCATTTGCGAGCGTTCACGAACGCCTCGATCCATGGAGTGACCTCGTCGTTCTCCTTACGGTCGGCGGGGTAATAACCGCATTGCCAAGGGAAGATCGCACGTTCGGGGTGAGGCATCATGGCTAAATGGCGGCCGTCCTTTGAGCAAACACCGGCAACGGACCAAGGAGAACCGTTCGGGTTGGCGGGATAGCCATCGTAGTTGTATTTAGCGATGATGTTGTACTCCTTCTCCTCGTACGGGAACTCGAACTTACCTTCACCGTGAGCTACCCATACACCCAACTTCGTGCCACTCAAGGAGCCGAACATTACGGAGTTGTTTTTCGGGATCTCCAAGCTAACGAAGTTAGACTCGAACTTATGGGAATCATTGTGAACCATCTTATGCTTTTTCTCGTGCTCCGGATAAACCAAGCCTAACTCGGCCATCAACTGGCAACCGTTACAGATACCCATGCTCAACGTATCCTTACGTGCGTAATAGTTGTCGATCGCTTTCTTGGCTTTCTCGTTATACAAGAAACCGCCGGCCCAGCCCTTGGCGGAACCTAATACGTCGGAGTTGGAGAAACCACCGCAGAATACGATGAAGTTTACATCCTCCAAAGTCTCGCGTCCGCTAGCCAAGTCCGTCATATGGACATCCTTCACGTCGAAACCAGCCAGATACAAGGCGTAAGCGGTCTCACGCTCGCATTGCGTACCCTTCTCACGGATTACCGCGGCCTTGATGCCGTTCGGAGTGCGGCGTTCCGCTGAGAGTCCGTAAGAAGAAAGTTTTCCGGTAAAGTCCTTGTGGAACTTGTACTGTACGGGCTGCATCTTATAGTTCTCGAAACGGTTTCCGGCACAAACGCTTCCGCTTTGCTTTACATCCAGCTTATAAGAAGATTCGTACCATACGTCACGCATATAGTCGATGCCGAAGTGATATTGGATGCCGTCTTTCGATACCAATACATGGCGCTCGTCGGTCGGTTTGGCGATGATGGCGAAACTTACGCCAGCTTCTTCCATCAACTTTTCGAATGCCTTCTTGTCCTTTACCTGAACCAAGATACCCGGATTCTCGGCAAACAGGATCTTCACGATATCGCTCTCGGAGATCTTATCCAAGTTGACATCCAAACCACCCTCTACGTTGGCGAAGCACATCTCTAACAGGGCGGTGATCATACCTCCCGCTGAGATATCGTGTCCGGCAAGGATGAGTCTCTTCTCGATCGCATCTTGTACGGCGTTGAAAGCGTCACGGAAGTATTCCGGATCTTTCACGGTCGGAACCTCGTTACCCAGCTTGTTCAAAGCTTGAGCGAAAGCGGAACCACCCAACTTCAAGGTATCGAAAGAGAAATCTATATAATAAATGGATGTATTCTTGTCTTGAGCTACTACCGGAGAGACGATTTTCTTGATATCGCTAACCTCGGCACCGGCGGAGATAATCACCGTACCCGGGGCGATCACCTTATCGTCACCGTACTTCTGCGTCATGGATAGGGAGTCCTTACCAGTCGGGATATTAATACCTAAGCTGCAAGCGAAGTCGGAAGCGGCTTGTACGGCTGTGTATAGACGGGCGTCCTCACCTTCGTTGCGGCATGGCCACATCCAGTTGGCACTTAAGGATACGCTCTCCAACTTATCTGTCAGCGGAGCGAATACGATATTGGTCAATGACTCGGCGATTGCCATAACGGAACCGGCGGCCGGATCAACCATGGCTACCTGGGGAGCGTGACCGATAGAAGTTGCGATACCAGCTTTCCCGCGGTAATCCAACGCTACGGCACCTAAGTCGCTCAACGGCAATTGTAATTCACCTTGACATTGCTGGCGGGCGATCTTACCGGTTACGGAACGGTCTACTTTGTTTGTTAACCAATCCTTGCAGGCTACGGCCTCCAATTGAAGTACGTTCTCCAAATAATGGTGAAGTTCGGATTCTTTGTAAACAACCGGTTGATAAGATTCAGTGACCGTATGGTCTGTCATAACCGTTCTAGGCGGTTTACCGAACATATATTCCAGCTTGATATCGATAGGTTTTACGCCGTCCGCTTGTTCGAAGACAAACTTCATGTCGTTAGTAGTCTCGCCTACCACATACATCGGGGCACGTTCACGATCCGCGATACGTTTTACACGGGCTACATCTTCTTCTTTCATCAATAAGCCCATGCGCTCTTGGCTCTCGTTTCCTACGATCTCCTTCGCTGAGAGAGTCGGGTCACCAATCGGCAATTTGCTCATATCGATGTGTCCGCCGGTAGCCTCCACCAACTCAGACAAGCAGTTGAGGTGTCCACCCGCACCATGGTCATGGATAGAGACGATCGGGTTCTCGTCAGACTCGGCGATCGCACGGATCACGTTAGCCGCACGTTTCTGCATTTCCGGGTTGGCACGCTGTACGGCGTTCAACTCGATACCGCTTGTATATTGTCCCGTGTTTACGGAAGATACGGCTCCACCACCCATACCGATACGGTAGTTATCGCCACCGATCACAACCACTTTCTCGCCTGGTTCCGGATCGCCCTTCAAGGCATCACGCATATTTGCGAAACCTACACCGCCGGCAAGCATGATTACTTTGTCGTAAGCGTATTTCTTATCGTTCTCCGTGTGCTCGAAAGTCAATAAAGAACCACAGATAAGCGGCTGGCCGAAATGGTTACCGAATGTAGAGGCACCATTGGAAGCCTTGATCAAGATCTGCTCCGGAGTCTGGTATAACCAAGGGCGGGGGTCTAGGATCTTCTCCCATTCGCGAGCGCCTTCTGTACGCGGGTAAGAAGTCATGTAGACAGCTGTTCCCGCTATCGGCAAGGATGCCTTACCACCGCCCAGACGGTCACGGATCTCACCACCTGTTCCGGTAGCGGCACCGTTGAACGGTTCAACGGTTGTCGGGAAGTTATGCGTCTCGGCTTTCAAGGAGATAACCGTCTTGATATCTTTTACGGCGAAGAAATCAGGTTTGTCACCGGATAGGGGAGCGAATTGCTCTACTGTCGGGCCTTCATTGAACGCTACGTTATCTTTATAAGCGGAAACCAATTTATTAGGGTTCTCGGCGGAAGTCTTCTTGATCAAGTTGAACAAGGAACTTTCTTTTTCCTCGCCGTCGATGATGAATACACCTCCGAATATTTTATGGCGGCAGTGTTCCGAGTTTACTTGAGAGAAACCGAACACCTCGCTATCGGTCAACTTACGTCCCAACTTCTGGCTTACCTCGTTCAAGTAAGCGATCTCCTCTTGGCTTAGTGCCAAGCCCTCTTGTTGGTTGTACACTTCCAAATCCTCAATATAGACAATAGGATCTGGTTTTTTACTGATCGTGAAGATCTCCTGATTCAAGCCATTGTAGATACGTTGTAACATCGGATCGTGATCCGCGTCGCCAGAAGAAACAGGAAAATATTCCTCAATACGGGAAATACCGGTTAGGCCCATGTTCTGGGTAATTTCAACGGCGTTCGTACTCCACGGGGTAATCATTTCCCGGCGTGGCCCTACGTACCAGCCTTCCAATGTTTCTGATTGAACAGGAGTTGCCTCGCTAAACAACCAAACCAGTTTTTGAGTGTCTTCAGGAGAGAAAGCGTGCGCAGCCTCTACAGCCAGCACCGTCTTTGTTGAAGATTGAAAGAATAGAATCATATCGTTGATTTATTAGTATTTATCACGAAATAACGAATAAGCCTCTTTTAGAGAGTGCAAAGATAATGATTTCCCGTGAATTATTATGTCAATACGTTTTAAAAGAAAAGAGGGCGGAACCTCCCGGTCTCGCCCTCTCATGTCCCCTGCATAGTAAAAAATAAGAGTGTGTCTATATTCTACCAGCCTGCGTTCTGTTGTGCGGCTAGCGTGGGGTTTCTTAATATATCATTCAATGGGATCGGCCAAATAAAGCGTTTATCTGTGTACGGGATGAACTGTTTGCTGTTGCCGAACCATTCTGCTTTCACTTCTCCACCAACAACGAATGCGCCTTGGTTCTTCACATTGTTGTATTCGATCTTTGCGGGGATACCACCGGACGGCAGTAAGTCGTCAGCCGCTAAACGATGAATGTCTTCCCAACGGCGACCTTCACCTTGGAACTCAATGCGACGTTCCCAAAGGATAGCTTCTACCAGCGCTTTCGTGTTGGCGAAATCGCCAGCCTTATACGTTTGTGTAGCGGGGTCGGCCAAAGAACGGTCTCTTACTTGATTCAATTTCTCCAATGCGAGAGTCTTGTCTCCCGCACGTGCGGCAGCCTCGGCCTCGTTTAGCAATACCTCGGCATAGCGCAGGATCGGGGCGTACTCTTCACGTGTTTGGGGATTCTGGTATTTATCACAGAAGTAATAATCGTCAGACGCACGATAAAGGACGAGGTTACGACGCTTGTCATCCCCTTTCCAGAATTTGGAGTTGTAAAGGGTAGGGGATGTCGGGCACATCGCACGGCCACCTTCACGGGCAGACATCATAGCGGACATAGCTCCATTTACAGATGCGTTATCTTGAGAGTCATTCGGAATGGAGAATATAGATTCCTGATTGTCTTTGTAAGAAACGAAAGGAGTGGCAGGATTGGTTTCCAGAATGAAACGTCCGCCTTCCAGTTTCTTAGCTTCAGTAACTACATTGTTCCAATCACGCATATGCAAATATACGCGCGTTTTCAATGCGATGGCGGCACCTTTGCTCGCACGTCCGATTTTATCAGCATCGATAATGTCTGGAAGCATGCTTTCCGCATTATTCAAGTCGCTTAATATCTGATCGTAAGTATCCTTAACGGTAGAACGGCCTATGCTTTGTTGCTCAGCGAGTTGGCTGGGGTCGTTTACGGCTTTCGTGTAAATAGGCATACCGTAGTTATTGTTACCTTCTACGTTGTAGGGCAAGGCATAATGAATCATCAAGTTGTGATAGGTTAACGCACGTAAGAACAGGCATTCTCCTTTGTACTGATTCCCTTTCTCTTCGGTTATGACACCCGCAGCTACCGCGCCTTCTATACCTGCGTATACCGTATTATAGCGGTTAATAGCCTCGAAAGAGGTTTCCCACATCGCCACGTTATTAGCGGTAGTCAAGTTATAGGTTGCGGAATAGGTATAATCATAGAATTGGGCGGTTAGGTTCATATCTTCACCGCGCATTTCGCCTTGCAATATACTGGCCGCTCCAAAAGGATAACCGCGTGCCCACCCAAAGTCATTCGGATCTACGTACATACCACATTGTGCGGCATCGTAAGCTCCGACTACGGCTAACTCGCAACGTTCTTCTGTCCCGTATGCCGTAAGCTCGGAGAATTTGTCAACAGGTTCAAGGTCTACGACGTCGCTTTCGCAGGCGGTGAACACGGGCAGCGAGAATAGGGCTGTCCCTAACGCTACTACTGAAATGTTTTTATATAATTTCTTGTATAACATAATTGTAACTTTTCTTAGTTTGTGAAATTAGAATGTAATGTTCGCTCCAAAAGTGAATGAACGTTGCTGTGGCATACCGTTCCAATCTACACCTAAACGAGAGTTTGTCTCAGGATCCAATCCGGAATAACCTGTGATAGTGAGTAAGTTCTGTCCTTGAACATAGAAACGAATCTTTGTCATGTTCAGTTTGGATACGACCGCCTTCGGTAGTGTATAGCCTAAAGCTAACGTAGATAGTTTTAGGTAATTGCCGCTCTCAACGAAGTGTGAATCCGTATATCCATCATTGAATAAGGAAGAGGCATCTCCATAACCGATTTTTGGAGTCATGCCGTCACCCGGTTGCTCTGGAGAAACCCAGCGGCCTAAGATTTCTGTTCCGTTGTTGGAGAAATCCATATTGAACAATGCGCTTTGACGAGAAGCGTTCATGATCTTATTACCTCCGGAGAAGCGGAAGAATACATTTAAATCGAAATTCTTGTAAGAAACTGTATTATTCCAACCTCCGTACCAAGTAGGCATAGATGAACCTAATACCTTACGGTCGCTAGCGTCCAAGGAAGAAGCCTTGGAGACATCCGAAGGATTGGAAGGATCATATTCCGCATAGTCGTAAGAGCCGAATGTGTCGAATTGCACTAATGAACCGTCCGCCTTACTCCAGATCGGATTACCGTTTGCGGCGTTTACGCCGTAATAATCATATCCATATAAAGATCTATATGACTCTCCTTCACGAATGATTGTGTAATTGTCTACGATGTCTGTTCCGCCATATAAGCTCTTCACCGTGTTCTTAGCCGTGGAGAAGTTGAAATTAGTTTGCCAGTTCCAATCTTTGGTAGCGATGATTGTAGCGTTAACTGTCAATTCCATACCGGAGTTCTTGATCTTACCGATATTATCAAAATATGAGTTGTAAGGAATACCAGCGGTAGGTGCTGTAGGAACTTCCAACACCAAGTCTTTGGAGTTCTTTTGCCAATAAGCTAGCTCGAATGTCAGGCGGTTATTAAAGAAAGAGCCATCCAATCCGATATCGAAAGTCTCGGTTGTTTCCCATTTGAGCTGGCTGTTACCCATACGGTTCCAAGCGATAGCTGTATTCGATCCTGCTTTCTTCGCCCCGTAAGTTCCCAGATAAGGGAAATAATTCCCTAGGTCAGAGTTTCCGATTGTAGCGTAGCTGGCACGGATACGTAAGTCGTTAAACCAATCATTAATAGTTGATTCGCTCCAGAATTTTTCGCGAGAGATACGCCAAGCGGCTGATCCTCCCCAGAATGTACCCCAGCGAGTGTCTGTCGGAAGGCTGGATAAGCCGTCCGTGCGGACAGAGGCTCCGATATAATATTTACTATCATAGTTGTAATTCGCACGGAACATATAGGAGGCTAATCCCATAAACGTTTTACCTCCAGATACGAATCTCTCACCAAATGTGTTGGAAATGATATGGTCGGTGAAGAAAGCATCGGATATTTGTTGCACGGTTGCGTCCGTATATTCATATTCTTGATGGGTATACTCTTGTACCGCTGTCGCCGTCAGATTATGTACATCATTGAATGTACGGTTAAAGTTGATTACGTTTTGCCAGTTCCAGTTCGTGTATGTGGTATTGATTTCTTCCAATAAGCCGCCATAGCCGTATCCGTCTCCTGATTCCGGATTCCATACCATGAAATCTTTAACATTCGAGATATCCAGACCGGCCTGTGTTTTTAATGTCAATCCGTCCATGAATGTGATCTCAGCCCATCCACCACCTAATGTGCGGGTATTAGTCGTACGGTTTACGTTATTGTCTAATGCCCAAACGATATTCTGGATGCCATTATCAATATAGGAAAGGTTGCTTCCGCGACCTAATGTCTTACGGTTTTCAGCGTCGATATTGTAACCAGTAGGATCATCCGGATTGAATACAGATACGTTTGGAAGCATACGAGTGCCGGCGAAACCTACGCCACCCAATGAATTCTCGTCATTCATGACACCATTAACCCGGGTACGGGTCATCTGGCCATTTAATCCGATGCGTAACCATTTTGTCGCTTGTTGTGTCAAATCTGCCTTTAAGCTCAAACGGTTTAAGTCATTGGCGCGAATGATACCTTCTTGTTCCGTGAAACCTAATGATACATAATATTGGCTTTTATCCGTACCACCACTGGCGGATAAGCTATGATTGTGCTGGAAACCTGTACGGAAAATATAATCATTCCAGTTTGTGTCCGGTCCGTTCGGATCGTAAACAGCCTGTCCTTTCATTCCCCAGTTCTCGTATTTCTCGTTAGCGATAGTCACGAAATCTTTCGCTCCCAGAAGATCATGCAATTTAGCTGCGCTGGCTGCGCTTACATAGCCATCGTAAGTTACTTGAGTACGTCCCTTGGAGCCTTTTTTAGTTGTGATCAATACAACTCCATTTGCCGCACGGGAGCCATAGATAGCTGTAGCCGCACCGTCTTTCAATATTTCAATGGATTCGATGTCATTCGGGTTAATATCAGACATCGCGTTGTAAGAAGCGTAAGCCATTCCTAAGCCGGTTTTTCCATCGGCGTTATCACCGGTGGCGATCGGCATGCCATCTACGATGAATAACGGCTGAGAGTTAGAACTGATCGTACTCATACCACGGATCTTGAATTGAGGACCGCTTCCCAATACGCCACTAGGAGTCGTAACCTGTACACCAGCGGCACGTCCAGCTAATTGAGAGTCGAAAGACGCTGTTGCCAAGTTGCTTAAGTCTTCACCTCCTACTTTAGATATGGCACTCGTCACATCCTTTTTTCTTTGAGTTCCGTAACCGACAACCACGACTTCATCCAAGTTCTGAGAGTCAGACTCCATCGTGACTTTAATGATTGGTTTTACTGCCACTTCCACAGATTTCATACCGATGTAGGAAACGATTAGCTTTTTCGCGTTAGAAGGAACATCCAAGGTGAACGCTCCGTTGTAATCCGTTACAGTACCGGTAGTAGTACCAGCTACTACGATAGAGGCTCCAATGATAGGTCCATCGTCTTCCGCCGAGATAACCGTACCGGTCACCTTCGTGGTCTGAGCCGTTGCGAACGCTATACTTGCAAACAAGCATAGTAATAGATAAGTCAACCTTTTCATAGACACATACTTTTTGTTTAATTTGTTAATAAATAGATCGTTGTAATCAATTGTTGCCACTTAGTCGATTGACTTAGTTTCCGAAGAACTAAATCACTTTTCCGTTCAATATTTATTAATTATTATAAATATCTTAATAAATTATAGAACATACAACCTATGTAAACATCTGTTATGTCTAATTGTACTATTTACAGCAAGCATTTTATTTTAATAGCTGTACGGCAAATATAAAGATATATTTGCAATAAACAAACATATTGACAATAAAAATAAACTTACACGAAACTTTGTCAATACGGATTATTTTAAGTTATATGTTAATTTAATACATTCTAGTATTAATATATAGTATTAATATGCAAATTATTTTTAACTCAATCCCGCATCAATGCTAGGAAGTAACACCAAAGTACCTTACTCTCATGAAGTTCTTCGGAGACTAAGGTATTTCATAAATACTATCTAATGTATTTAAATAAAAAAAGAGTATCTAATTAAAGATACTCTTTAGATATATATGAATAGAGTGACCTATTTTGATTTTTATAGACTTTTCGGAGGATATAATGCGTCCCACCACTCCGGTTGATCTTTCAACCACTTAGCGAACCATGCGTAAATTGTGTTATTCCACAAGATACGTTTGTCGTAATCCAGTATATGGTGGTTCTCTCCTTCTACCTGGACAAACGCTGTAGGCTTACCCAATAATTTTAATGCGGTAAACATCTGGATGCTCTCTCCAATCGGAACATTCGTGTCTGCGGTTCCATGTAAGAACAAGATCGGGGTATTGATCTTGTCTGCGTTAAATAGCGGACTTTGTAAAGTGTACATATCCCGGGCATTCCATGGATAACTGTTAGCGCTAGCCAACGAGCTGTATGAATATCCCCAGTAACCTTCTCCCCAATAGCTGGTGATGTCGCTGATTCCCGCATGAGACATGGCCGCCGCGAATATATCTGTTTTTGTTTGTAGGTATTGAGTCATGAAACCTCCGTATGAAGCCCCCATGCAACCGATTTTCTTCGTGTTGACAAAAGGATGCTGCTCACAGAACTTTTTCGTGCCTTCGATGATCTCGTCAGCGGTAAGTTTACCCCATGCGTTGACATGGCGTGCGGAGAACTCTTGACCGAACCCAGTCGCTCCACTGGGTTGTATGATGTAGACGATGTACCCTAAGCCGGCGTATACATGCGAAGGATAACGGCTTTCCATCACCCGGGCCGTAGGGGTTGTTCCTCCGTAATAGTTCACGATCATCGGATATTTCTTGGTCGCATCAAAATGAGGAGGGAGATAGAAGCGGCCGTAAATCGTATCCCCTTGGGCGGAAACGAAATTCCAATCTTGCACTTCTCCTAAAGTGACGTCTCTCAAGATCTCTTTGGAGAGATCGATCAAGCAGGAAGAGGCGTCGTTTTTCAAGTTATAGGTATAAAGCCTTTGGGAATTGGAAGCGCTTAATCCGAAATAAACCATTTCGAAAGCTTGATTGGCGATGGAGTAATCGGAGATGACATCTTCCTTGGCTTGAAGTTGCTTAATCTTTCCGTTGGACGGGTTTAGACTATACATGCGAACACGGTCCTTATCTTTCGCCGTGATATAGATTTGTTTATCGAGGGCGTTCCACTCGTAGGAATCGACAGAGGGGGCAAAATCTTTCGTAAGCGGCTTTATACTTTTATCTGCTATATTGTATAGGAATAATTGCCCGTCGCTCGTATTCGATGTCTGTCCTTCTTTGATCTTTAATCCGATACCATCGAAAGCCTCTCCAGACGCGTCAACGAGTAATTGGGTGGCATCCGGGGAGAAAACGGCACGGCTTACGAATTTCTCACCTTTTATAAGGGTATCCACATGCATGGTTCGTAGATCCATCTTATATATATATGTACGTGAGAAAGGGCGCTCCGTTAAATTCGGTTCCCTGCGACTGAATAGCAGATAGTGGCCGTCTTGAGATACATCGTTGATGTAAGTAGAAGTATGTCCATAGGTGAGCCGTTGGAACAATCCGGTTCGCAGGTCATATTTATGGATAAACATACGGTTTCTCCATCCCGGTTGGCGATCATCCGGCACCAGTATCTCTTGGATCTCTTTTCGTTCTTGCGGTCCTTTCTCCCGTATGGAGAATAATAGATAGTCTTCGGTAGGCCCGAAGCTGAAAGAACCTTCAGGCAATTGGCTGGAAAGGATGTTCTCCTTTTTACTGGTAGGGTCTAAGGTCACCAATTCCGTGCCTTTCATCCCTTTCCGGGTGTAATAGGCCAGATTGCTTTTAGGCATCCAGCGTAAGCTCTGTCCGTTCTCAACCAATACGGAACCGGTAGCCTTGTCTAGTATCTGGGTAAATGAGGACTGCTTTCCGCCGGGATAGGTTTCTTGATAGGAGATGATAATGAATTTTCCATTCGGGGACAGGCTGGCGGATTGGATGCGTTTACCATCAAATACATCACTTAATGTATAACGTTTCTCCGGATTGACGGTCGCGGTTACCACCGCGTCTTTTTCCGGGTTGAATGAGGCTTTTAAGGCATTCTCTTTGTGGCTCTCAGATAAATATTTAATTACGATTTCATAGCGTCGCGGCTCCAAGGTCAACGAGGCTTCTCCTTGGGTTAGTTTTATGGGTTGTCCATCCACGTAGACTTCTGAAATCTCAGGGCCATTGATCCTTAAGGTGCCTTTTGTATAGCGGTCACTATTCAGGTAGAAGGAAACCAAATGTAGCGCGTAGGAAGAGGCCGAGGTTGGCAAGGTCAGCTCTCCGGAAGACGCCGCGTCAAGGGTTTGTCCGCTTTGGGAAAGGTTGCAGAAAGGAACGGTCGTGTTCAATAGTTCCTTGTCAGAGAATCTCTTACTGTTTACATCCAGGCTATCTGCCAAGAAGGGTTTCTTCACCTCGTAAGGGCCGGCGTAATTATAATGTCGCACGACAACCTCATCCGCCCATAGTGAGCAACAGGAGCATAGGGCTGAAAGAATTAAGATGTTTTTGTTTATCATGATATTTGTTATTTAGTTTAAAATAAGAAAGCGAGATGGCGGGTATCTCTCAGCCATCTCGCTGTATCATTATCTTATAAGATTTCTATCTCATCTACGAACAAGAATGCGGGACTTCCGGCGCCACCGTGCCATTTTGGTAGTTTGCTGCTGTTGATGATAATCTCGACATAGCGGGCCTTTACCGGGGCGAAGGATATCTCTTGGGGATATAAACCGTCCTTGTCGTTTTGGGTTAGCTCCGGGATTTTCTTGGAAGCTACTTCCTTGAAATTCTTGCCATCGTCGGATACCTTTACGGTTACGGCGGAGGCTCCCATGATCCAATCGCCTTTTACCACATTCGTATTGAAAGATACCTTTTGGATTTCGGTTGGTTCCTTTAGATCGATCGTGGCGTCAAGGTCTTTTCCTTGGAAACCCAGCCAATGGCCGGTCTTGTAATTGCTTCCTCCACGTAAGCCGTCTACCAATACCTGTGCCCCGTTGAAAACGTATCCTTTGCTGGGTTGCTCTTTCAAGGTGATGGGCTTCATCGTCGCTTTATTGAAGAAGATATCTTCTGAGAAGATGCGGCTCGTACCGTTCGGACGGACAACGATCGCCTTGAATTCGCAATCTTGGTTGATCTGTACCGGGCCTTCATACTTGATGCTGGCGATCGTAGGATCGCTACCGTCTACCGTATAATAGATATCTCCTTCACCCAACTTCGTCAAGGCTATGTCGAGTGTTCCGTTCTCCGTATTGGTGGTCAGGGAGGCGTTAATATCGAAGATATGCTTTCCGTAATTATATCCCAAGCGATCGTAAAGTTGTGTCATGCGGGCCACACGGGGCAGGAACGTCTGATAATCTTTCTTGGACGGATCGCTCCACTGGATATCGGCTACGGCGTCGATACGGGGCATGATCATGTATTCTACCTGTGAGAAGGTCGGGATATATTCCGTCCAGAGGTTGGCTTGCGCCCCGATCACGTACTTCTGGTCTTCAGGAGAGATACCGGCTGTCGGCTCAAAAGAATATACTTTCTCTAACGGCAAGTAACCACCGATAGCATCGGGCTCAAGATCCGTATCCGCTGATTGATAGTAATCCAGATATACATATGTATTCGGTGTCATGACCACGTTATGCTTTTGCTTGGCGGCTTCGATACCTCCATCCATGCCTCTCCAGCTCATTACCGTGGCATTCGGGGCCAAGCCTCCTTCTAGGATCTCGTCCCAGCCGATGATATTGCGTCCTTTACCGTTCAGGTATTTTTCCATGCGGGTAACGAAGTAACTTTGCAGTTTATCTTCCTTACTGTGCTTCACTCCGTCCACTTTGCTGGGAGTCACGTCATCTTTCAAGCCTAACTGACGAATCAACTGCTGACAGAAAGCACTGTTCTTCCAAGCTGTTTTGGGGCATTCGTCCCCTCCGATATGAATGTATTCGCTGGGAAATAATTCGACTACCTCATCCATGACTCCTTCAAAGAACTTGAAAGTGGTCTCGCTCGGGCAGAATACCTGTTCGAATACGCCCCACGTAGGTGATACTTTATATGTCTGTGTAGAATCACAAGACAATTCGGGGTAAGCAGCCAGAGCCGCCAATGCATGCCCCGGCATTTCTATTTCGGGGATTACATTGATATATTTGCTTGCAGCATAAGCTACTACTTCTTTTATCTGTTCCTGTGTGTAATATCCTCCGTGTTCTATTCCGTCGAATACTTGCGGATAGTTCACATAATAATAGTCTACCAGCGTCTTTTCACGTTTGGAACCTATCTCTGTCAGTTTCGGATATTTCTTGATTTCGATTCTCCATCCCTGATCGTCCGTCAGATGCCAGTGGAAAACGTTCATCTTGTTCATTGCCAACAGGTCGATAAACTTGTAGATATACTCTATCGGGGCGTAATGGCGGCAAACGTCCAGCATCAGTCCGCGATGTACAAAGCGGGGAGCGTCTTCGATCTCTACAGCCGGAACAGACCAGTCGGCTTTCTTCTTCAGTTCTTTTCCGTAAACAGCGGGAGGAAGAAGTTGATAAATAGTCTGTACACCATAGAAAAATCCGTTCGGCTGGGAAGCTGTAACTGTAATAAGGGTAGGGGTGACAGACAGTTTGTAGCCTTCTTTAGGCATACCTTCTTGTAGTACGAAACTGATAGCAGGCTTTCCATCCACGCTTTCGGCTTCTTTCAGAGAGATTCCGGCAGTCTGTTTCAGTTGTTCGGCAAAGCCGTCGGCTACCTTTTTAACTTCCGGAGCATCGGACGGAACTACCAGCCGGACTTTGTTACTCAGTTCGAAGCGGCCTTCTTTGGGAACAAGCTGGTTGGGTTGCGGAACGATATTGTACTCGTTCGTCACTTCTTTTGGCTTCTGACAACTGGGGGTAATCATAAGTAAGGACAAAAGAAGAAGGGAAATACTTTTCTTCATGGTCTGAAATTGTGTTAAGTTATTAATATATTGACAGGACAAATGTACTTGTTTAATTGATAAGTTCCAATAGTATAGAAATAAAAAAGCCGATGTGACGAACATCGGCTTCCAGTTAAAGTTTCAGATCACTTTTTATGATCGTATAAGGTCTGTATTATCCTATCTTGCTTATTTTCTTGAGTTTTTCTTCTTCAATGATTTTGATCTTTCTTCCGTCGATGGTGATCAGGCGTTCCGTAGCGAACTGTGATAAGGTACGGATGGCGTTCGAGGTGGTCATGTTCGACAGATTTGCCAGGTCTTCACGGGAAAGATAAATACTCAATGTCGACCCGTCTTCTTCCAGACCGTAGCTTTCTTTGAGGAAAATTAGCGATTCTGCCAGACGTCCGCGGATATGTTTCTGTGTCAGGCTGACGGTACGTTCGTCGGAAATGCCGAGATCGATAGAAAGCTGGCGGATGAAGAACATGGCTAAATCATTGTTTTGAGCAATAAGCGTGGTAATGGCAGTCATGGGGATGAGACAGATAACAGAAGGTTCAAAAGCAGCGGCAGCAGTTACGAAGTCTTCCTTTGCGAAGTATGCACGGTACGCAAAGTATTCCCGCTGTTTAATCATGCGGATAATCTGACTTCTACCTCCTACACCATCTTTGAAGATTTTGACCTTGCCGGTAATGAGGCACATCAAATGAGAGGGAGTCTCCCCTTCGCAGTAGATGGTTTCGTTTTTTTTGTAGGTCTGTATTGTATAATTGTTCATCAGAAACTCCCTTTGTTCGTTATTCAAAGGAGCTAACAAATCGGATAATGGTTCCGAAATATCGATGTCTGACATGTTCATTTTTACCATGGGTGCTACAAAACTGTGTTATACAGCACAAAAGTAGAAAGAAAAAATGAGAAAATGAACGAATCTATAAAAAGATTGCACAAAAGCAGGTTCTTTCGTGCAATCTTCAGGAGCTTTTTATTTGGTGAACAAGAGTTCCCTGTACTTGGGTAGCGGCCATATTTCGTCGTCTACCTCCATCTCCAGGTGATCGATATGATCGCGGATTTTATCAAGATAAGGACGTACTTTTTCTTCGTATTCGAATGCTCTCTCTTTGTAGTTGTCTTTGTGATTGGCAACTTTTCGGGCTTCGGTCATTTCGCGTACCAATACTTTGATGGAAGTCACCCGGTGTGAGATTTCGCGAATCAGCTCTTTGCGGTCGGCGCTCAATACTTCGTATTCTTCGGGAGAGAAGATTTCTTTCATTTTGCAAAGATTCTCCAATAGCCGGTTCTGGTAGGTGACAGCCGTCGGCACGATGTGGTTGATGGCAAGGTCGCCCAATACGCGTCCCTCGATCTGTACCTTCATGGTGTATTTTTCCAGTTCTACTTCGAGACGGCTGTTCAGTTCGGTTTCGTTGAAGATGCGCTCACCGATCAGTACCGATTTCGACTGGTTGTCTACGTAGTGCATCAGTGCTTCCGGCACGTGGCAGATGTTGGTCAGTCCGCGGCGGGCAGCTTCCTGTCTCCATTCTTCTGAGTAACCGTCGCCTTCAAAGCGGATGGCTTCGGAAGCGATGATGGTTTCTTTCAGCAGGCGGAAGATAGCTTCGTCTTTGCCCACTCCTTCTTCCATCAGTTTCTCCACAGATGCGCGGAATTCGTTCAACTGGTTGGCCATGGCGGCGTTGATGGCGATCATGGCGGCGGCACAGTTGGAAGAAGAACCGGCGGCACGGAACTCAAAGCGGTTTCCGGTGAAGGCGAAAGGAGAAGTACGGTTGCGGTCGGTGGTATCGAGCAAGATTTCCGGGATACGTCCGATTCCCAGTTTCAGCGTAGTCTTTTCTTCCGGTGTCATCTTTTCGTTTCCTACTTGGCGTACGATTTCGTCGAGGGTTGCCGAGAGTTGTGAACCGAGGAAGCAGGAGAGGATGGCGGGAGGAGCTTCATTCGCTCCCAGACGGTAGCTGTTGCTGGCACTCATGATGGAGGCACGCAGCAGGTCCTGATTCTTGTATACCATCATCAGTACGTTTACCAGGAAAGTAAGGAACAGCATATTGCCTTTCGGATTCTTTCCAGGGGCAAACAGGTTGATGCCGGTGTCGGTGCAGAGCGACCAGTTATTATGTTTGCCGGAGCCGTTTACGCTGCTATATGGTTTTTCGTGCAGCAATACATTGAAGTGATGCTTGCGTGCGATACGCTTCATCAGGTCCATGACAAGCTGGTTGTGGTCGTTTGCCAGGTTGCAGTTTTCGAAGATGGGAGCCAGCTCGAACTGGTTGGGAGCTACTTCGTTGTGACGGGTCTTGGCAGGGATGCCCAGTTTGTGACATTCGATTTCGAGTTCCTTCATAAATGCGGTGACACGTGGAGGAATGGAGCCGAAATAGTGGTCTTCCAGCTGTTGGTCTTTGGCGGAAGAGTGTCCCATCAAGGTACGTCCGGTCAGACAAAGGTCGGGACGTGCATTATATAAGGAGGAGTCTACGAGGAAATATTCCTGTTCCCATCCTAAGTTGGTAAAGACGCGTGTTACGTTCTTGTCGAATAGCTGGCAAACATCCGTGGCAGCCTTGTCTACGGCGGCAAGTGCTTTCAGAAGCGGAGTCTTGTAATCCAGCGCTTCGCCTGTGTAAGAGATAAAAATCGTAGGGATACAGAGCGTGGTATCTACTACGAATGCCGGAGAAGAAACGTCCCATGCGGTATATCCGCGAGCTTCGAATGTATTACGGATACCGCCATTGGGGAAAGAAGAAGCGTCCGGTTCTTGCTGAATCAGCAGTTTTCCGGAGAATCGTTCAATGACTCCGCCGTCTTCGCCGAATTCGATAAAGCCGTCATGCTTTTCGGCGGTTCCGTCTGTCAGAGGCTGAAACCAGTGTGTGTAGTGGGTGACGTTGAGCGACTTGGCCCAGCTCTTCATGCCGTTGGCAATCAGGTCGGCTATTTCACGGCTGATCGGTGTACCTTTTTCGATTGCATCGGTAACAGCCTTATAGGCTTCCTTCGGAAGATACTCCTGCATCTTCTTGCGGTCGAATACGTGGCTACCATAATAATCAGAGAGTTTGTTGGAAGGGGCAGTAACTTCCAGCGGCTTCCGGTTGGAAAGTTCTTGTAATGCGTAAAATCTCATTTTTGACATAAATCGTCTTCTTTTTATCGGTTGATGGCGCAAAATTATATGTTTTTTCTGAAAGTACCCCTATTTAAAAGGGGGTATTTTCAGAAAATGATATATTTTTCTGAGGAACACCCCCTCTTTAAAGGACTGATTCGTCTCTGAATTACCTTTTGCCCGTCATGGCGCTTTTTGATTATAACCGATTAAGAGATGGATGCCAGTATTTCCTGCTGTCCGTCCTTGTTTTTCTGCCGGTCGATTTCCGCAGCCATCTGTTTGACTAACATTTCTACCTGCATATAATGCTTGTTCATGTTTCTGTATAGCAGCTTCATTGTAGGACTGTCCATAGCCATTTGGGTGAGGAACTGTAGATGCTTCCCCATCGATGCGTTCATTTGCATACGCGTTTTTTTGTTTAAGTCGTCCTGTATGGAGTAGGCACCGCAGGAGAGCAGGATTTCTGCCATGCCATCATCCCAAGCGTGCATGGTGAGATGGGTGAGTGCTCCCACAATTTTCTTCAGGTCTTTCAGCAGAATGTTTAGCATTTCGAATTCAGTGCGGTTTACGGAGCAGGAATCCGGGTTCAGGAAGAGGGCGAATTTGAGGTAGAAGTCCTTTAATTCTCTGTCATTAACAATAAATACATTTTGGGGAGCTTGTGTGATACCTCCCACCGTTGGTTGAACGGCAACTTGTTCTGTTTCCATAATAAGTGATTATGAGTGTGTGGTAGGCGAAGATTTTCTAAAATAATAAGAGCGGTTCCGCCTTTCCCGTTGCATTTCACCAGAAGGCAGTAGATGCATTAACATTCTACACGGGGGTACGGAACCGCCATATAGATATGAACGTGGACAGGCATAAAAATGCCTGCCACGAGGATTGGCAGGTTTCCCCGCCTTCTGGTATGAAATGCATAACAAAGATACAACATTTTTCTTTTTCGTCAAGAATAAAGTGGAAAATAAAAGGCAGGTGAGGATAACTTTAACACGGATATGCAGGGATGCCTTATACTGATGCTGTTACTTTTACTTTCGTTTAGTTGGAAGGGACTCATTCTTTATTTAAACCCTGTTCGTGCCTAAAAGGAATGGTAAGCATTTTAGTTCAAAACTGTACGTTAATGAACTAATCATTCGTCTTTTTTATTAAGATTTAATTCTGTTTTTGCAAAGAACTAGTCCCCATTATACTTAAATCTATTCGTCTGACAGTTGTTGAACTTTCGTCTGACAACTGTTACTCTTTCGTCTAACAGCTGTCAGACGAAAAAATAACAGCTGTCAGACGAATAGTTTTATGTATAGTCGAAGATAGATTTATTAAAGATAAGAGGTAAAAAACGTGTTAATCAGGATTAGTTTATAGCCTGCCTCAAGATGACCCATAACTGTGCAGAAGTGATTTAAATCATGCAAGAATGAATCACCTTCTACATAGAAATGTGAATGTAGCATAAGTAGAAAAATGTCCATGAAAACTGATATGATGCGTGGCATGGGGAAAGGATTTTCCTTGCTAACTCTTTTTTGCAGCTTAATTCCCTTGCTTTTCGATATTCTTTTTTATATTTGCCTACAATAAACAAGGAGATACGACGATTGAAATATAAGATATTGATAGGATGTATGTTGTGCTTGTTCTCTTTTATTCCGAAGGGGGCAGCCAATCTTGTTCTTAATCCTTATACAAGTCAGGAGATATCTGCTGATTCCATCATTGAGCGTGTCATGACTTTTGCTCCCTCTTATGAAAGTATAGTGAGCGACTATCGCGCGAACCTATATATAAAGGGTAAGATGAATATTCAGAAGAAGAATTTTATCCTCCGGTACGTTCCTTCGATGTTTCGCTTGCAGAAAGGGGTACGTGAATACTTGCTCGAAACGTATAGTGACCTGCATTATACAGCTCCCAATATCTATGACCAAAAAGTAAAGGCATCACAAGGCACCGTGAGAGGAAACAGGGGACTGCCGGGGCTGCTTGAATATTTTAGTGTCAATATCTACTCATCTTCTCTTCTGAATGACGAACGCTTGCTGTCTCCGCTTGCCAAGAACGGGCAGAAATACTACAAATACCGGATAGACAGTGTGATGGGCGATCCCAATAATCTCGACTACCGGATACGTTTCATTCCCCGTACCAAGAGCGACCAGCTGGTGGGCGGCTATATGATTGTCAGCAGCAATGTATGGAGCGTGCGTGAAATACGTTTTTCGGGACGGTCGGAACTGATTACGTTTACTTGCTGGATCAAGATGGGGGAAGTTGGAAAGAAAGATGAGTTTCTCCCGGTGCGTTATGATGTGGAGGCCCTTTTTAAGTTCCTGGGCAATAAGGTGGACGGCAATTATACCGCTTCGTTGGACTATAAATCAATAGAACTGAAAGAAAGAAAGGTTCGGAAGAAGGAGAAGAAAAAGTATAATTTGTCGGAATCATTCTCCTTGCAGTGTGATACGAATGCCTATAAAACAGATGCTTCCACGTTTGGCGTATTACGTCCCATTCCTTTGAGTGACAGGGAAAAACAACTTTATAAGGATTACGCATACAGACGGGATACCGTGTCGGTGCAACGAAAATCCAAGAGTCAGGCTTTCTGGGGAACGATGGGCGACCTGATGGTGGAAGATTATAAATTCAATCTGTCCAATATCGGAAGTGTCCGCTTCTCGCCGTTTATCAATCCGCTTTTGTTCAGTTATAGCGGAAGCAACGGATTATCATACCGGCAGGATTTCCGTTACAACCGGATTTTCAGAGGCGACAAGTGGCTCCGCATCGTACCCAAACTGGGTTATAACTTTACACGGAAAGAGTTCTACTGGTCGCTGAATGCCGACTTTGAGTACTGGCCGCAGAAACGGGGCTTTTTCCGGTTGAGTGTGGGTAATGGTAACCGTATCTATAGCAGCAAGATGCTGGACGAACTGAAAGCGATGCCGGACAGTATCTTTAATTTCGACCTCATCCATCTGGATTATTTCAAGGACTTGTATTTCAACTTCCGTCATAGTTTTGAAATTACCAACGGACTGGATATCAGCCTCGGTTTCTCGGCACACAAGAGAACAGCTGTCGAGAAATCCCGTTTTGTGATTACGGGTGACTATCCGATGCCTCCGCCGGAATTTATGGAACGCTTCAGAAATACCTATATCAGCTTTGCCCCGCGCATCCGGGTGGAATGGACTCCGGCGCTTTATTATTATATGAACGGAAAGCGTAAGATCAATCTCCGCTCTGACTATCCGACATTTTCGGTGGACTATGAACGGGGAATAGAAGGAGTATTTAAAAGTACCGGAGAATATGAACGGATAGAATTCGACCTTCAACATAAGATTCAGCTGGGGCTGATGCGAAATATTTATTATCGTTTCGGCTTCGGGGCGTTTACCAATCAGGATGAACTGTACTTTGTGGACTTTGCCAATTTTGCCCGTCATAATCTGCCGGTAGGGTGGAATGATGAAATCGGTGGTGTGTTTCAGGTGCTCGACGGACGTTGGTACAACTCCTCCCGCCGCTATGTACGCGGACATTTCACTTACGAGGCTCCTTTCCTTATTCTCCGGCATTTGATGAAATATACCCGCTATGTGCAGAACGAACGTCTTTATATCAGTGCGCTCTCTATGCCGCATCTCCAGCCATATCTGGAAGTGGGTTATGGTATCGGTACGCATGTCTTTGATGTGGGAGTATTCGTCAGCAGTGAGAACTGGAAGTTCAGCGGGATCGGATGTAAATTTACTTTCGAGTTGTTTAACCGATAGTTTTTTCTTCATAACAGTTGCATAATGTATAGAAAATACATATCTTTGTGAGGAAGAGGATGAGGAAAAATTTAGCAGAAAAGAGGTGTAGTCGCCTCGCAGGCACAGGTATTTTCCTGGAAAATAAATCTCTGGTATAAATACCTCTATTTATTTTAGTAAAATCTCATCCTCTTCTTCTCCTTTTTATATATGTAACAACAAGATGGACGGAATTTTAATTACGATACTTATTGTTACCGGTTTTCTGATTTATAAATTGATTTCTTCGAGCCGGAAACAGGAAGGATATAAGAGATGGAAAGCAACAGGCAGCGGTAATACTACTAACGAAGAGACTTCCAAAAACAAATGGGAACATGGAACCTGGCTCAGGCATGCTTTAGGAGTAGTCACTCCTAAAATGAGAACATGTCCTGTATTTGATGAAGAGGCGGTGGTGTGGTGTGCCAATCTGTTGGGAATAGAGGTGATGAGGTTGAAAGAGATACTGCAGGATGTCTCTTCGCATTATCGGGAGTTCTGGATCAGAAAGCGGAGAGGAGGATACCGTATGATCTCTGCTCCGGACAAGGAACTGAAAGCCATTCAGGATACTATTTATCATCGTATATTACTGTCTGTAAATGTGCATCCTGCCGCTACGGGATTCCGGCGTCAGCATTCCATCGTCGATAACGTCCGTCCTCATCTGGGAAAACGCTGTGTCTTGAAGACGGATATCCATGATTTCTTTATTTCCATACGTAGTCCGAGGGTGAAAAAGACTTTCGAAAAGATCGGCTATCCGAAGAATATATCGAAAGTGCTGGGCGAGTTGTGTTGTATGCGTCGGCATTTGCCGCAAGGAGCGTCTACCAGTCCGGTACTGAGTAACATCATCGCTTATGAGATGGACCGGAAACTGGCGGCGATGGCGGAAGAATTCGGGCTGACTTATAGTCGTTATGCCGACGACCTCACCTTTTCGGGCGATGTCTTTCCGAAAGAGCAGGTGCTTGCGCGGGTAAAGGAAATCATCAGGGAAGAGAAGTTTGAACCGAATCATCAGAAAACCCGTTTTCTGAATGAGAATGACAGGAAGATAATCACGGGAGTATCTGTCAGTTCCGGTGTGAAGCTGACCATTCCTAAAGCCCGAAAGAGAGAGATTCGCAAGAATGTCTATTTCATTTTGACAAAGGGGCTGGCGGAACATCAACGCAGAATCGGCTCCCATGATCCTGCCTATCTGAAACGGTTGATAGGGTCGCTTTGTTATTGGCGTTCCATAGAACCGGATAATACGTATGTAGCTGATTCTATTGCTGCTCTGAAACGTTTGCAGAAGGGGTATTGACGGGTGGCGGCTGTTTGTGTCTGCCTTACCGTGTTAATCGATGATCGTTGCCCTTCCGTTTTCAACTTTGGCATAATTCCTTTTTACCGCTTCCTGAATCCCTCTGAGCATGGATGCTTCGATGTTTGACCCCATGTGTGTGAAGCCGAATACTTGTGCGCATGCTTTTGCCAAATCGGGTAAAGGCAGGCTGATGGAATTGATTAATATTTGTTGGATGGCATTGGCTATTTCTTCGGGTGGCAGATCCGCTGCATCTCGGTCGGAATCGGGACGGTACTCTGAATAAGAACGGTATTGCGCTTCATCTTTCCAGCAGAAGATAAGCCCGTCATGTTCTATGCGGTAAAGATGTAATGTGTCGAATATTATTTCCAATTGAGCATCTATTCGTGGTCCTACACGGTTGACTCCCCATTCGGATATGATTTTCTTTCCAAGTAAGGTTTTGCTGATCGGGGCTTCATTTTCTATTATCTTTTGGACTTGGGAGACAATAATAGGATTATTTCTTTTAGCGAAGATGTCGTCGGCAGCGTACAGGAACGGACGTATTTTAGTACTATTATAATTTTGTACGGAGATAAAAGAAAAGTTTGTGTATGCGCATGCAGATTTTAGCTGCATCGGCGTTTCCTGCACATTCTTTTCTCTTTTTTCTTGTTCCTTTTTTACTATAACCGGTTTCTCCGCTTTCATATCCTGAGCAATCGCTGCTTGTATAGACGCCATCACTTCATCCGGCTTTTCCCACCAGTCCATCGTCCATATACGGCAGATATTCCATCCCAGTGCTTTGAGTACATTGTTTTGAACAATTTCCCGGTCACGGACAGTCTTGGTACGTCTGTAGTTCTTTCCGTCACAGATAATACCTAATTGGTAGTTGGACGGGGTTTGAGTATCGACAATGCCAATATCGATCTTATATCCGGAACAGCCTATATCAGTATGTACGGTATATCCCCAAGAACGTAACTTGTCGGCAATAATCTTTTCGATAGAAGTTTCTTCTTCCGAGGTCCGAATATTAGTCGAAGTATTCAGTATGCGCTTGGTTCCTTTCTCCGCATATTCAAGGAAGCGTTTCAGCCCGGCTACTCCGATAGAAGAAGTTCGGTTCAGATCAATCATGTCCGATCTCAGCGTAGAAAAGATGATCATTTCGTATCGGGCACGGGAGACGGCTACGTTTAACCGTCTTTCACCTCCCGCACGGTTCAACGGACCGAAGTTCATGCTGACGCGCCCTTCGGCATCGGGACCATAGCCGACGGAGAACAGTATCACATCCCGTTCGTCTCCTTGCACATTTTCAAGGTTCTTGATGAACAGGGGTTCTTCACATTCCAGCGCAAAGGTTTCCAGTTCAGGATGAAAGGCGAAGAGATCGGATAGCAAATCTTCTATCAACGCCTGCTGAACCACGTTGAAAGTAACTACCCCCATACTTTTTCTCCTTAATTTTTCGCTCCTCAGCCTTCTCGCTATTTCGTCTACTATGGCTTGCGCTTCCGCTTGGTTCTGACGGGATTTTCCTTTGTCATAATAACCGTCTACGGCGACCATTCTGACTTTCGATTCAATATTGTCCGGTGACGGGAAAGTCATCAGCTTATTATCGTAATATTCGGAGTTACTGAAAGTGATAAGACTTTCGTGTTTGCTTCGGTAATGCCACAGCAGGTATTTGGAAGGGATAGAGAGAGCGAGGCAATCGTCAAGGATACTTTCCAGATCTTCCATCTCGATGTTGTCTTCGTCAATGGTATTAACGGAGAAGAAGCTGGTAGGCGGCATCTGTTTGGGGTCGCCTACGATAACTACATTCTTGCCTCGGGCGATGGCACCTACCGCTTCGTAAGTCGGCATCTGTGAAGCTTCGTCGAAGACGATCAAGTCAAATTTCTCTGCATCGGCATCGATATATTGGGCAACCGATATAGGACTCATCAACATACACGGACACATACGGGACAGCAGGATAGGTATTTGATCGAATAGCTTGCGGATGGATATTCCGCGTGCATTATTGCGTATATTCTTTTGTAATATTCCGACTTCTGAACTTTGAATGGCTTCGTGGGTGAAGGACGGAATGTTGGAAGCCAGTCTGGCGAACAGTTCCTTTTTGGTAATGTCCTCGAAGTTGGCGGATACCTGCTTGTATTTGGTTATAATATCATTGAATATCTTGCCGTTGAATAATTCCAGCGTCGGTTCTTTGGCGATGATATAGTGAATAACGGCTTGGTAGAAACTCTTGCGGAAGCTGCTGGTGAGTAAATCCGTAGGAATATTCTTTTCCTTATATTCTTCTGCGATAAATCCGAGACCCAGCTCGTTCAGTTTGTTGTAGGATTGAAGCCATTGATACCAGTCTTTGAGTTTGTCCAGATTTTCTTTCCATATTCCGGCTTGCTGTAGGGCGATGCCGATCCAGTCGGCGGAGTTTGTATAAAGCGTCTCTACGGTTATGCCCAGAGTGGTGGAAAGCCGTTGCTCGGTTGCCGTAAGCGTGTCGACCAGCTGATACAATTCATTCAGAGAATGAGAATGGATATCTCTGAATGTCCGGATACCTTCTGTCAGTTGTAACGCTAAGTTCTGTTTGATTCGGGATGTTTTCGCCACATCTTTTGAATAACTCAGTAACAGGGAATGAAGCGAAGATACCTCATGGATGATCTGATCGATGATGGGCCACTCTTCATCTCTTCCGAATCTTCCGAATAAAGAAGGCAGCTTGGCGGCGTATCTGTCTGTAAAATCAAGCTCTTCCTGATACCGGATGACCTGATGGAGCAAAGGCTGGACTGTCTCTGGCTTTACCGGTTGCAGAGCGTAAGGACGAATCACCTTTTTTATTTTTCTTTGTCCGAAATATCGTGGGAGAAACCATTGGACGGATACCCGATTCCATTCGGCCAGCATGGGGCCGGCGTTTATCTTCAGTACCTCTTTGGTGAATCCGTTTTCTATTTCTGCTTTGATTTCATCGCGTTTCCTGCCGTGTTCCGTCACTTTCCGGTACTCTTCCAGCGTTTCATTTAATAAAGGAGTGGTCAGCAGTTCGGGCGTCAGTTCCGGAATATCGAGTATTTTTCGGATAATGGCGCTGATTATATTGAAATCCTTGCGGGTGGGATGAATGTCCGTATTTTCCAGTAAAGCGGAAAAGACAGGCAGTTTCGATTGTATGGCAGTCAATAAGCCGATGAAAGTGGCGAGCGTTTGTAAGGCTTCCTCTTTGATGGCGGACGAATATTCCCGAATGAAAATCCCTGTCAATGGGTGAAGATACGGGTGGCCGCAAGCATTGGCGGTACTGACCAAAGATTCGATGGCATCTTCCCAATGTGAGAATCGGTCTTTGTCCAGATTGTCCAGATAAGATGACGGGATATCGAAGCAGGGTTCAACGTCTGTTAACTGGTAGTGGATGATCGCATCATAGAGGGAAAGTCCGAAAGGATATTCCTTGTGTAAGGCTTCGATGTATTTGTTTAGTTCCGTTCGTAACTTCAGCAGGCGTTCGGCTTCCTTCCTGAACTCTTCGGGAGGAGTTCGTCTGATGATTTCGGTTGTCTCCTTTAGTTGCGAGATGACAGTGGATTTCTTTGTCTTGTTGGAGTGAATCTCCAGACAGAACGGGGCAAGCCCTATGCCAGCCAGTCTGTTTTGGACGACGGAGAGGGCTGCCATCTTCTCGGCAACAAATAAGACTCGTTTACCTTTATAAAGTGCGTTGGCGATGATATTCGTTATCGTTTGGGACTTTCCGGTTCCCGGAGGGCCGTGCAGGATAAAAGTCTTGTCGTGCACCGCTTCATAAATCGCTTCCAGCTGAGATGAATCGGCAATGATGGGCAGCACAATATCTGCCGGAGATAACTGCCTGTCCATGTAGGCGGCATCCACTTCTTCCGCAGTTACGTCCCATTCGATCTTTCCGTTGATGAGGCTGGAGACCACCTTGTTTTGAGTCAGTTTGTGAGCATTGTTGTGGATGTCGTTCCACATGATAAACTTGTTGAAGGAGAAGATACCTAGAATAGCCTGTTCCTCCACATCCCATTTCCGCTGATTCTTGATGCAGTGCCGGATGATGGAATAAATCAGTTTTACGTTGATTCCGCTTTCGTCCGTCGGAAGCGGATCAAGTCCCGGTACGGAAATGCCGAAATTCTGACGAAGCATTTCTAATAAGGTGATATTCATCATCGTTTCTTCTTCCCGCGAACGAATCACATACCCCTTGGCGGCTGACTTGCGGATGATTTCGACCGGTAGCAGCAATATCGGTGCATAACGGGGACGCTCGCTGGAAGGCGTTTCGTACCATTTCAGAAGTCCGAGAGCCAGATAAAGCGTGTTCGCTCCGTTCTCTTCGATAGAAGTACGGGACGAACGGTACAGGTGAGTCAGTGCTTTGCCCAAATCATTCTCCGGCAAGTAAAAACGTAACCTTTTCTGTGAAAGCTCCGAATTAACGAAGTCGGCTATCGGATCCGATTCCGGTATGGAAGAATAAATGCCAAATTCCATCGCCGGATTCTCCCATTCGGCGGGACGGTGGAGGATACGAAACTCATCTCCTTCCGCCAAGGCGTCTTCCAGACAGGCAAGGTTTGCCGGAATCAGCTGAAGAGTATTCTTTGTAATCCGGATATTCAGCAAGTTGTTGCGCAGACTCAAATCCAGCAGTCTTCTCTCCCAAAGCAACTGTTTGGTGAGGACTGTCTGAGTTTCGCTGCCCGACAAATCATACGGATTCACACTTTGCGGAGTGGCGTGCGTGGTATTTCTGTTCATATCCTCATCTTCCTTTATTTCCCATACTTGTCCGTTCAGTACGCGCTGCGGGATCGGGCGGACTCCCGAATGCCTGGCCCTTCTGATGTCGATGGCGAGGATGAAACTGCCCGGATCGCTCAGTTTGCCGTTAGCGCTTTTCACGGCGTTGTCGAAGTCGGCATTATGTCCCATATTCATGCAGGTGGTTTCTACCAGCGTGATGTCGTAGATTCCTTCGGCGGTTCGTTTGGTCAGCAAGGATACATCGTCGATGGCAGGGTCCGGAAAGGTTTCCGGCACCAGCCAGCCGCCTGCGAAAGCATGCCCTTTGGTGATGACGATGAGGGCATTCAGTCCGATGGATTCGAGGCAGGAAGTATAAAGCAGTGCCATATCCAGACAAGTTCCGAGCTTTTGTGCCAGTACGGAATCTGTCAGCCGGACACGCTGCCCGTGCTCTTCGAAGCTGGCGGGAATGGTGCTGTAAATAATCTGCTGTTCGGTGAGGGCGGTGTAGATAGCTGCCATCTGCTTTCTCACACGGTCCGGATTGCGGCTTTGGTATTCGTCCAGTGACGGAGTACCGGTCCACTGTTCCAGAATCGCGGCGGCTCTCTTGATAATAGGAGTGAGCACGGCATGATTCGGGGTGATGAATGCTGCCAGCATCTCGGGGAATATATTGATTCCGCCCCATTGGTCGTATGCCAGAATGTCGATGGGGTAGGTCCGGGTAAAGATCGTTTCCGCCTCGGAGCGGATTTCTATTTTCAGACTTCCCGACATACGCTCGGTCAGCTGGGCGAAATAATTGGCGGACAAGACCAGGCTGAACGATTGCAGACACACGGAATTATTGGCGGGAATCGCTTCCATCATCACAGGAGTGATACTGCCGAAGTCGGGCTCGGCCGTGATTTGTACCTGAATGTTTCTGAAGGGTTCGGACGTCATATTTTCAATCGAAAGCTGATGGATGACCGATACTTTGTTTTGCTGCATCGCGAAATTAATAAGTGGCAGATAATCAAACTGCACCCTGATTTTGTCCAATGTTCCGTTCATGTTGAAAGTCGTATAATATTAGATTTGCAATATTACAAAAAATACGGATATTACCATCTTTTCTTTGGGTATTCTTTTGTCGGTCAAGAAAATATTCCTACCTTTGCGCCCGATTTATAGATAATATAATGTCTTATT
>ERZ773143.655-NODE-655-length-37222-cov-8.067937_pt1 | contig 37222 bp, 33 predicted proteins | sample MGYA00580852_ERZ773143 | MGnify/ENA primary metagenome ERZ773143 (study PRJEB29015, sample SAMEA2737853) | human gut metagenome | biome: human gut; feature: human-associated habitat; material: faeces | place: China | collected 2012 ... | reverse complement strand
TTCTTTTTCATTACATATAAAATTCTGACTTGTGAGAGGACGCTTATATCTGCCCCTCACAACCTATAAAAGCACTACAGAATCTGCGACACTACGCTAGTGAAACTCCGGTTAAGCCGCAGCTTTCCTGCCGAAGAGCTTTTTCAGACAACTGAATGCAACCATAACACCAAGTACCATAAGAAGTACGGCAACAACAAATTGAAGTCCGTCTACAAGAAGTGTTGCGTTACCGCTCATGAAGCTGCTGACAAGTGCAATCGTTTTCTGGATCAGGGCAGTGAATGTAACTGCCAGCATAACAAACATTGGGATGTAAAGTGTCCATCCGGTACGTCCAGTTGTTTTTAAGAAAACAGCTAAGGCGATTAATACAAGTGCTGCAAGTAACTGGTTTGCAGAGCCGAACAATGGCCATACGTTGCTGTATCCGCCGAGTGTCAGTAAATATCCAAAAAATAGTGTGATCACAGTTGCAAAATATTTATTTGTCAGTACACGCTGTACCGGTGTCATATCTGCAGGATTGGTGGAATCTCCGTAGAACAATTCCTGAAAAGACATACGTCCGATCCTTGCAACAGAGTCAAGGGATGTCAGTGCAAGTGCAGATACACACATGGTCATAAATACAGTTGCAACGGTAACAGGGACACCAAGTTTTTCAAGGAATCCTGCGACACCGGAGGAGAAGATGGAGAATGGAGTTCCATCCGGTTTTGTTCCGTTTACGGCGACTGCGCCGACAACAACTAAGGAGACGATACCGAGTAAGGATTCTACGACCATGGCACCATAACCGACCATAGGCATATCTTTTTCGCTGCTGATCGTCTTAGAGGATGTTCCGGAAGATACCAGACTGTGGAAACCGGAAACAGCACCGCAGGCGATCGTTACGAATAAAGTAGGGAATAAACTGCTTCCACCTACATTGAATCCGCTGAATGCATTTAACTGCATGGAAGGATGTGCAACAATGACACCGACAACCGCACCAATGATCATACCGAGTAACATGAATGTTGTCATGTAATCTCTAGGCTGCATTAAAAGCCACATTGGCATAACAGATGCTAAGAACAGGTAAGCCATTACGATGTAGATCCATGCAGTTTTGGTCGTGCAGATTGGGAATTTCATACCGATGATGAACATAACGACTAAAAGTACAATTGCAACGATTGCTTTTATCACTTCGTTCATCCTGCTTCCAAGGTGCTTCTGGATTACACCGAAGATAACAGCGACAACGATAAATAACATGGAAATCGAAGCGGCAGCAGAATTGGCATAAGAGGTTGCATCTGGCATGCCTTCAACTCCGGTTCCGACAAATGTTCCGGCAACCATATCTGTAAATGCTGCGATTACTAATAAAGTAAATAACCAGCAGAATAACATGAAAAGTTTCCGGCCTGTTTTACCGATGTACTTCTCAATGATCATACCCATGGATTTACCTTCATTTTTTACGGATGCATATAAAGCACCGAAGTCCTGTACAGCACCGAAGAAAAGTCCGCCGATGATGAGCCAGAGCAATACCGGAACCCATCCAAAAACAGATGCAAGGATCGGACCTGTGACAGGACCTGCACCTGCGATGGAAGAAAACTGATGTGAGAATACGGTAAATTTGGAGGAGGGAACATAATCTTCGCCATCCTCATGTGTGTAAGCAGGGGTTTTGGCATTTGGGTCGATTCCCCATTTCTTTGCAAGCCAGCGTCCGTAGAAGAGGTAGCCTGCACCAAGTGCAACGATACCGATTAAAACAATAACTAAACCATTCATAACTTTTTTCCGCCTTAAGGCGGCTCCTTTCTGAAAATGTATTTTTTCTGGGAACAAAATACATTGTGCAAAGTGGAAACAATGGGATTCACATCCTGCGCACAGTCTGCTGGCATAAAAAAAACCTTCATCTTTAGATATATACATATCTCAAAGACGAAGGCTTAAGCTTCCGCGTTACCACTTTGCTTGCCGTAAAATACGACCTCTCTGTCTTATCTTTGTGGGCAGATGCCTACAACAATAAGCTTCTAAATAACGGTAGAATACCGGTGACACTTACTATGAAAATTCAGTGCACTGCTCGCAGAGGATAGTTCCTGAAGCTGTATACTGCCTTACACCAGCCGGCAGCTCTCTGTGATACAGGTTTCTCAGATAACCTTGTTCTGTTCGTTGCATTTTGTTCTCTGTTTGAATAACAAAATAGCACTTTGATCTGGTAAAGTCAATGGTCGATTTTTAATCTGTTTTATTGATTTATTTTAATCGTTACTGTTCACTCGTACCTCGTTCCAGTAACTTTTATTCCGCATTTAAAGAACTCATATAGTCTGTAACGGAATCAAGGTTTGCATAAATGGTTTCCATAGGCTTGTTTGCCTCATAAGCACTGTATCCGGAGTAACCGGCCCAGCCGATGATACCGGCAGCAACAAGACAGCCAGCGACATAACCGGCGATACGCATTCTCTTTTCCTTTGCCATGATTTTTTTACGATTCTTTTTTTCTTCTTTATAACGGTCTACTTTTGCCTGACTCATAATCAATCTCCTAACTTCTTAAACTTTCTTCACTATACTGCATTTTGCTGGAAAAATCAATGAAAATTGGTAGAAACAGAAATGAACTTTATGACAAAAATATATCGCAGTCATAAAATATTCGAATAACAGTCGGGATGTTATTTCTTGCACTTTATACGAAAATTGGATAGAATAGTACTGTTCGGATCGTACATGGACATTTTACTGCAAAGGTACGAAAGAATGAGATTTTCAAATGTGCAAAATGATAGAAAGATGGGGATAGAAAAAGATGAGTCTTGCGGACAAAATTTTTGTAAATATGTGTAAAGATATTTTAGAGAACGGGACAAGCACGGAGGGCGAGAAAGTCCGCCCACACTGGGAAGATGGAACGAGTGCCTACACGATCAAAAAATTCGGTGTGGTCAACCGTTACGATCTCTCAAAAGAGTTTCCGGCAATTACATTAAGAAAAACTGCCATCAAAACATGTACGGAAGAGATGCTTTGGATCTGGCAGAGAAAATCAAATAACATCCATGATTTGAACAGTACCGTATGGGATGAATGGGCAGACGAAGATGGTTCCATTGGAAAAGCATATGGATACCAGTTAGGAGTAAAACATCAGTATAAAGAAGGCATGATGGATCAGGTTGACCGCGTGATTTATGATCTGAAACATAATCCGTTCAGCCGCCGCATTATGACAAATATTTACGTGCACCAGGATCTTCATGAAATGAATTTATATCCGTGTGCCTACAGTATGACATTTAACGTGACACACAAGGAAGGAGACGAAAAGCTGACTCTGAATGCTATCCTGAATCAGCGTTCCCAGGATGTGTTAGCGGCAAATAACTGGAATGTGTGTCAGTATGCGGTATTAATGCATATGCTTGCACAGGTGTGTGATATGCAGGTCGGCGAGCTGGTACATGTGATTGCGGATGCTCATATTTATGACCGTCATATCCCGATCATTAAGGAACTGATCGGGAGAGAGCAGCACCCGGCACCAAAATTCACATTAAACCCGGAGATCAAAGATTTTTATCAGTTTACAACAAAGGATATTACCATTGAGGATTATGTGACGGGACCACAGATCAAAAATATTCCGATCGCAGTATAAGCCTGACTGGAATATTTTATGAGAGGATAAAAGACAGGATAAAATAACACGGCACTGACAAGTGATACAGAGTGAAAAGTTGGAGGAAATATGAATTTAATCGCAGCTGTAGATAAAAACTGGGCAATCGGATGTAAGAATAAACTGCTGGTGAGTATTCCGGCAGACATGAAGTTTTTCCGTGAGACGACAACCGGGAAAGTGGTCGTCATGGGAAGAAAAACGTTGGAGAGTTTTCCAAACGGACAGCCTCTCAAAAAAAGAGTGAACATCGTGCTGACGCATGATAAAAATTTTAAGGCGGGAGATGCCATTATCGTTCATTCGATGGAAGAATTGCGGGAAGAGTTAAAGAAATATCCAAGTGAGGATATTTATGTAATCGGTGGAGAGACCATTTATAAACAGCTTCTCGATGACTGTGATGTGGCGCATATCACAAAGATCGACTATGCGTTTGAGGCAGATGCCTATTTCCCGAATCTTGATGAGATGCCGGAGTGGAAAATCACGCAGGACAGTGAGGAACAGACGTATTTTGATCTGGAATATTATGTTTATAAATACGAGAGGATTAAATAATATCAATAAAGTTGTTAAAATATATCATACCAAAAAGATGAAAATTGATTTATAATTGCTAAAACCCAGACAGAGAGACTGCTGGGTTTTACCTTTACTTGAACGAGGAGTTTCCGGATAGGAAAAAGAAAAAATGGAAAATTTTATATACAGTATCAATGTGACAATGCCGATTTTTCTGGTCATGGTGATCGGATACATTTTAAAGCAGATCGGAATGCTGAATGATAACTTTGTCACAGTGGCAAATAAGTTCAATTTCAAGGTCACACTTCCGTTTATGCTGTTTAAGGACATTGCGGGCGTTGATATTAAAGCAGTATTTGATATTAAATATGTGCTTTTCTGTGCGATCGTGAGTACCATCTGTTTCTGGGTGGTATGGGGTACAGCAAAGCTTCTGGTGCGGGACAAAACGATCCGCGGGGCATTTGTACAGTCGTCTTTCCGCGGAAGTGCGGCGGTTATGGGGCTGGCTTTTATCCAGAATATCTACGGTTCCTCTGCAATGGGACCGCTGATGATCGTCAGTGCAGTGCCGCTCTATAATATTTTTTCTGTGATCGTGCTGACATTTGAGGCAAATGACAGCACAGGGATTGACAAGAAAGCAAAGATCCGACAGGCGGGAATCAATATATGTAAGAATCCGATCATTTTAAGTATCCTGGCAGGACTGATCGTGGGACTGCTTGAGATCCAGTTCCCGACGCTGGTAAATAAGACGGTCAGCAACGTGGCGCAGATGGCAACCCCTTTGGCACTGATCACCATCGGAGCAGGATTTGAGGGAAGAAAAGCGCTGGCGAAGATCGCACCGACCATGGCGGCGTCCATGATCAAACTGGTGCTTCAGCCACTTGTTTTTCTGCCGGTTGCTGCCTGGATGGGATTTTCAGGGGAAAAGATGATCGCAATTCTGATCATGCTGGCATCCCCGACCACGCCGAGCTGTTATATTATGGCAAAGAGCATGAACAATGATGAAGTGCTGACGGCGAGCGTTATTGTAACAACGACATTGATGGCGGCGTTTACGTTGACCGGATGGATTTTTTTGCTCAAAACATTAGGTTATATCGGTTAGTCAGAGGTAAAAAGATACATATTCAGCAGAAAGTATCATTTTATGAAATCACAGATTATTTTGAAGTATAAATGGAAAGGGTAAGACAGAAAGATGGATATTACAGGTAGAAAATTATTTGTCAAGGCATTACAGGAAGAGGGTGTCGATACGATTTTCGGTTATCCGGGTGGAACGGTGACGGATCTTTTTGATGAATTATATAAACAGGATGAGATTGAAATTGTCTTACCAAGACATGAGCAGGGACTTTTACATGAGGCAGAGGGATATGCAAAATCGACAGGAAAAGTGGGTGTCTGCCTGGTGACCAGCGGTCCCGGTGCAACGAACATCATGACAGGACTTGCAGATGCACATTATGACAATATTCCGCTTGTCTGTTTTACCGGACAGGTGCCGTTAAGCCTGATCGGAAACGATGCTTTTCAGGAAGTTGACATTGTCGGAATGACAAGAAGTATCACAAAGTATGGTGTGACGGTCAGAGACCGCAAGGATTTAGGAAAGATCATTAAGATGGCCTTTCACATTGCAAGCACAGGAAAACCTGGACCGGTCTTAATTGATCTTCCAAAGGATATCCAGACGGCGAGCGGACCGGCGGAATATCCGGACAGCGTGCAGATCCGTGGATATAAACCGAATGAGAGCGTGCATATCGGGCAGTTGAAAAAAGCATACAAACTGTTAAAGTCAGCAAAGAAACCATTGATCCTCGCTGGCGGCGGTGTCAATATTGCAAAAGCAAATGAGCTGTTGAAAGAATTTGCAGAGAAAATGAATGTTCCGGTTGTGACGACCATTATGGGAAAGGGTGCGATTGTCACAACGCATCCGCTTTATATCGGAAATACGGGAATGCATGGAAAATATGCAAGCAATAAAGCAGTCAGCGAGTGTGATGTTTTATTTTCCATCGGAACAAGATTTAACGACCGTATTACCGGAGATCTGAATGAATTTGCACCAAAAGCAAAAATTGTACATATTGACGTGGACACTGCTTCCATTTCCAGAAATGTTGTGGTAGACGTTCCAATCGTATCGGATGCAAAACTTGCCCTGGAAAAATTGCTGGAATGGGCAGAACCAAAGGATACGGCTGCATGGCAGGAGAGAATTAAGGCATGGGATGAAAAGAATCCACTTGAGATGCGCAGAGACCGCGGCATGACACCACAGATGATCATGGAACACATCAACCATACGTTTGACGAGGCGGTTTTTGTCACGGATGTAGGACAGAACCAGATGTGGGCAACGCAGTATCTGGATATTGACGAAAAACGCCAGATGATCACTTCCGGCGGGCTTGGAACAATGGGATTCGGTTTTCCTGCGGCGATCGGTGCAAAGATTGGAAACAGGGATACGGAGGTAGTCTGTGTCACCGGTGATGGCGGTTTCCAGATGAACATTCAGGAGATGGCAACAGCGATCGTGCAGGGGACACCGGTTATCATCTGCCTGCTCAATAACCAGTATCTTGGCATGGTCCGCCAGATGCAGCAGCTTTTTTATGGCAAACGCTATTCCGCAGTATGCTTAAGAAAGAGAAGAAGCTGTCCGGCAAACTGCAAGGGACCAAATGAAGCATGCCCTCCATATACACCGGATTTTGTTGCACTTGCAGAAAGCTATGGTGCGCATGGCATCCGTGTAGAGCGGGAAGAAGACATTCAGGCAGCTTTGGATAAAGCGAGAACTTACAAAGATGCACCGACAGTCATTGAATTTCTGATCTCTTCGGATGAGATCGTGCTTCCGATGGTAAAGGGCGGAAATCCGATGAGCGAGATGATTTTGAAATAGGCGGATACAGATATGGTGAGAGAGGAAAATATCATGAAAGACAGATGGATTGCACTATATGTAGAAAATCAGGTTGGTGTTCTGGCAAAGGTTTCCGGTCTTTTTTCCGGGAAATCATACAATTTGCAGAGTCTGACAGTTGGCACGACAGAGGACGAGACGGTTTCCCGTATGACCATCTGCGTTACCAGCGATGACATCACGTTTGAACAGATTAAAAAGCAGCTAAACCGTATGGTCGAAGTGATCAAAGTCATTGATCTGACAGATGTGCCGATTCATATGAAAGAGATTCTGTTTGCAAAGGTTCTCCGCGTGAATGCCGCGGAAAAAGAAGAAGTATTCCAGATTGCACAGGTGTTTAATGTGCAGGTGGTCGATATCGGAAATGACAGTGTCCTGTTGGAATGTAAACTGACTGCCCGCAGAAATAACGAGCTGATCGCATTGCTGAAATCAAAATTTAAGACCATTGAGGTAGTGCGCGGCGGAGCAGTAGCAATTGAATCCATCAGTACAAGCTGTAGATAATAGGAATCATGTTACTGGAACGAGATACGAGTGAACAGTAATGTAATCATAAAATTTTTCGAAAATTATAGCAAAAGTAATGTACAACTTAAATACCCTGTGATATAATAAAAATGTTTTGAAATGTAGTATTAAAAACTACGTTGGAAAACGTATATCTAAGAATAAGAAGTCATAAAGCTATTTTGCAGATGACAGTAGTAAATAAACGAGGTATTTATGATGCAGAAAAAAGTACAGATCATCAGTGATGGTTCCCTGGATCTCTCACAGGAACTCACAAAGGAAAAAGATATTGAGGTTGTTCCATTTTACGTGTCCTTTGACAGTGAAACGTATCAGAAGGAAATGGTAGAAGTCGGTGTCAGGGAATTCTATCAGGAGATGGTGGATCACCCGACCGTTTTCCCTAAGACATCCATGCCATCCGTGCATGATTATTATGAGGTGTTCGAGAAATATGCGAAGGAGCAGCTGCCGGTAATCTGTATCTGTATCACCAGAAAATTCAGTGGCTCCCTGCAGTCTGCGACAACTGCAAAAGATATGATATTAGAGGAATACCCGGATGCACAGATCACGGTCATTGACTCTACGGTCAATACTGTGCTGCAGGGGTTATATGTATTAGAGGCGTGCAGACTGCGTGATATGGGATTAGAGTATCAGCAGATCGTGGATGCGTTGCTTCCAATCCGTGAGACAGGAAGAATTTTTTTCACGATCGGAAGTATTGACTATTTAAAACATGGCGGAAGGATTGGCAAATTAGCCGGGATTGCAGCCAGTGCATTAAAAATCAAACCGCTGATCACGTTAAAAGAAGGCGAGATCTTTAATTCTGGCATTACAAGAAATCGTCTCAAATCCATGAAAAAAGTCGTGGATATGACAAGGGAATATTTAGATGAAGTCAATGCAAAACCGGGAGAGTACAGCTTCTGCATCGGTTATGGATATGATCATAATGAAGCTTTAGAATTTCGAGAGATGTTAAAGGATCTGATCCGTGAACGTCTTGGAATTGATGAGATCGGCATTTACCAGATTGGAGCAACCATTGGAGTGCACACAGGACCATATCCGATTGGGATTGGAATTATCAAACATGCAGAACCAGAAGCCTAGCAGCACGAAAAAGAGAATATATGATTGACAATAAAAAATTCGCCTTGGCGCCTATCGGTGCGTCAGGGCGAATTTTTCGTAATCATTTAATGGTAATGGCTTGGAGAAGTAATATCCCTGAATATCATCACAATGAAGATTTTCGAGGAATTTTACCTGGGAAGCTGTCTCAACACCTTCCGCGGTGATTGACATTCCAAGATTTTGTAATAACAGAGTGATCTGCTGGAGCAGCTTTTCGCCATTCGGATCACCGATATAATCAATTAAGCTCTTGTCGAGTTTGATCGTATCAAAGTGCATCTCGTTCAAAGAGGAAAGGGAAGAATAACCGCTTCCAAAATCATCTAACAGCAATGTGAAGCCGGCTTCGTGGAACTGATCGATCAGGGAAGCAATATCGCTGTTGTCAATCGTGGCACTTTCTGTGATCTCAAGAGGAACATATTTTGGATCCAGATGATAGGAATCTAAAATATCGCGGTATTTTTCTACAATGTTACTGAAATACAGGCTGATTCTGGAAATATTCACAGAAACAGGGAACATTGGGAAACCGGAATCCTGCCATTTTTCCTGCTGGTTACAAACTGCGCGGAATACATATTCATCTAATGCAGTGATGTTGCCGTCCCGTTCAAAGAGCGGAATGAATTTTGCAGGGGAGAGCAGTGTGCCGTCTGGACGCTGCCAGCGGATCAAAGCCTCAGCGCCAAGGATGTGCGCGGTCTGCGGGTCAACCTTTGGCTGATACCAGATGTGGAATTCTCCATTCTGGATCGCATTTTCAAAATGATCTTCAATCTGTTTATTTTCCAGAATCTGATTCATATTGATCTCATCATAGAAAGCATAATGGCGGCTGCGGTTGCCTTTTATAATGTGTTTTGCCTGAACTGCTTTTCCATAATTCTGTTCGACTTCCTGATGATCTGAAGTCTCGTAAATTCCAAAAAGAGGGAAAATACGTGGGATATTCAGTTCGACAGATAACGCTTCAAGGTCTTTGCAGATCTCCTGCAATCTTGGCTCCAAAGATGTCTTATCTTTATCCCAGAAGATGACAAGAAAACGGTCGGCATCGATTCTGGCAAAGAACTCGTCTCTTTTAAGATGAGACTGCAACACTTTGGAGACAGACTGTAAGGTTTCATCTCCTTTTACAATACCACAGGTGCTGTTGATCAGTTTAAAATCCTGCAGATCGATCGCAGCGTAAAAGCCATGATTTCCGGACTGGGACAGCATTTTCTGTTTGAACCGTGCATAGTTGTCAGCACCGGTAAGCTGGTCTGTATAGGCAAGTTTTCGTAGTTGTTCCTGTTTTAAGCTGATGCCGTACATATAAATGAGCAGTCCGCAGATAAGGACAAGAATCAAAATCAGGATCAGAATACGCACATGACCGAGAATATCGCTTGTCCTGCTGATCAGTACGGATTCCGGGGCAATCGTGAAAACAAACCACTGGCGGTCTGATCTTATGTTATCGAGAGGAACCGCCTGATAATAGTATTTCTGATCGTCACCAAAGAACTCGCCGGAACCGCTTTCTTTTACGGCAAGAAGATTTTTCATGTGTTCGGACTGTGTATCAGTCTGCGCAGATGACTGGGAAAAATAATCAAAAATATTATCAACATTCTGCAAAAATGCCGGAGCATTGTTGGAACAAACAATCACCTCACCGGTCTTTGACACGATACAGCTGAATCCTTCTCCGTTAAAGGATTCTACACTGAGAAGATCCTGAAACTGCTTTGTGCGGTAGGTTGCAAATAAAACACCATAGACAGAGCCGTTCTGATAAACAGGAACACTGAATACACTAATTGGTTCCTTGGAACCAATATGATCCTGCAGAGTGGAAGTCACACCGCTGATTCCCTTCATTCCGTCGTGAAAAAATTCACGTTCCGAGAGATCCTGCGTGTAACCGTCTGTTGTTATAACATGTCCGTTTGCAGCGATAAAACCGATCCGCTTGAACTGGTAAATGTCGACAAAGGAACAATATTGTTTGATTGAGGACAGATCCTCAAATGAGGCTGGATCTGAAGTATCTGCAATGCTGTATAAAAGGTCGAATTTATCTTTGATCTCCTGATAGACAATGACGGCGTTCTGGTTTGCCACATCGTGCAGTGTATTTTGCATTTCCAAGTTCACGTCTTGATTGATCTGGCGTGAGGTATGGAAAATGGAGGTCAGAATCACCAGTAATGCTGCGGTAAATAATAGGATATAATATAGGGTTGCTCTTTTGTGTTTCATATAAATCCTCACTTCCGGGTTGAAAAGTTAAGCTCGTTTTTGGATTTTTTTATGAATTCCTATGTAGAATAATTCGAAAGAATTCGTTATTTCTTAATATTACATTCATTTTAGACTCTTTTTACCAGAAATGCAACGACAGATGAAGAAAATAAAAAAATTACGGAACATGTTTGGAGCAAATTCCGTAATTTTTTCATGTCAGAACAGGATTTCAGAATAGAAATGCTTTAGATTGGATTAGCAAATATCTTCCTGCCTGTAATAGTTCAAAAACAGCTCTGCAAGATTTCCATTTAATTTCACACCAAGGAAAGTTAAAGTCTCCGACAAGGCATACATGGTTGCAGCCATATCCTCAAAGTTTGCATTATTTCCCATATGACCGATGCGGATTACTTTTCCGGAGAGATCGTCAAAAGAGCCGGCAAGCATGATGCTGTGCTCTTTTTTCATGCGGGAGAGAATCGCATCGCAGGTTGTCTCTGCAGGAATGTCAAAGACGGTAACTGTATCGGAAAAACCGCTCTCTAAGTGAAGCTTTATACCCGCTTTCGTCAAAGCATTTCTCGTTGCCTCTGCAATGTGGTGAGTGCGTTCCTCTAATACGGTGTCAGCAGCAATATTATCAAATGCGGCTCTTAAACCATAAATATCGCTGATCGGCATGGTGTAAGGAAACCATTTTTTCTCGTAATAGCCTTCAAACGCGAGAAGACTTGCATAGAAAGAGCGGATTGGTGTTTTACGTGCATGCATGGCTTCTTTGACGGCATCGCTTAAGGTGACAAAGGTAAGTCCCGGAGGGGCTGAAACTGCTTTCTGGGAACCGCCGCATAAAAGATCAATCTGGAATTTGTCGACGTCCACGTGATTTCCGAACATTCCGGAGACCGAATCCACCACAGTTAAAATACCGTATTCTTTTAAAAGAGGGCAGATTTTTTCGACCGGGTTTAGCATACCGCTTGGCGTATCACAGTGAACGACTGTCGCATATTTATAATCGTGATGATCTTTTAAATAAGAAGAAAGAGCATCCACATCAATGGCATTCAGCCGGTCGGCATGGTAAAATTCCGGCACACCGCCGTACATGGATACAAAGTCCGCAAAACCTTCGCCGTACACGCCGTTCTCAATGATGAGCACTTTATCTCCCGGCTCAGTGAGGGAAGCGCAGGCAGCTTCCAGACCTAAAATTCCCTCTCCGTCTAAAATGAGCGTTTCATTTTTTGTACCAAGCAGTGAACTGATCAGTTCACAGGTTTCTTTGTAAAATTCCACAAAATCCTCATCAAGATCAGGATTGGTGCATACAAGGCTTCGCGCCATACGCACATTTTCTTTTACCTGGGTAGGACCAGGCGTCATGACTTTATACATAATTACTTCCTTCTTTATAATATATTGTTTTGTAAATCCTCTGCGTTACACAGATTATAACATTTTATTTACAATTTTCTGAAGCTGGCCAACGATTAAAAGTACGATGACAGCAGCAACACCGATCTGAACAAGGTTTCCAGGAATGGAAGTAACCGGTGCGATCCAGTTTCCGTAGATAATGCCTTCTGCGATATAATAGCCAACGACTTTGATCACGCATGCAACCGCGATAGCAAGTGTGTTCCATCCAAAACCGTGATGTTTCTCAGTAATGGCGCCTACGGCATATCCCATAAGTCCTACAATGATCAGTGTAAATGGTGCCCATGCAGTCCATCCGGAGAGCAGATCAAAAAGTCCCATTCCGACACCACCGGCGATCGCACCACTTTTCCTGCCAAAAATAATAGCGCAGATAAAAAGAGGTACGTTTCCGAGGTGGATCAATCCGCCGTTTGCAGTGATTGGAAGTCTTATGTTAATAAATGCAGTGAATACGTAGGTCAGGGCAATAAAAAGAGCCGTGATCGTGATAAAACGGATATTTGATAAAGACTTTGAATCAGCAGTCTGTGCTGTAGTGGTAGATGATGTTTTCATAAATAAAAATCTCCTTTGCATGAATCTCTACGGATTCTGTTATTTGTTTGTAATGATTCGATACCTTCTTACTATATAGAAGGATTTTTCAATTCCCAGGATTGTTGTTGGGATTACTATATACAAAAACTGTCATGAATTAAAAATCCAGTTTGCAATAAATTAACCATACCAGTTATATTTTAATAATAATATTGACAAAACAATACTATATGATATATAGTATTAAACAAGAAATAATATTACAGAACAAATAATAGAATAAAGAGGCAGATATTTTGGTATCTGTTTCGAAAAAAGGAGTGAGTACATGGTATTTAATACAGGCGCAGCCCTTTTGGATGCGATTGTCCTTGCTGTCGTGTCAAAGGAGGAAGAAGGAACTTATGGGTATAAGATCACACAGGACGTCCGGAAAGCAATTGAAGTTTCAGAGTCCACGCTGTACCCGGTTCTGCGGAGACTGCAAAAGGATGGATACCTGATCGTGTATGACAGGGAGTGCGGAGGAAGAAACCGGAGATATTACCAGATTACGGAGATCGGCGAAGAAAAGCTGGCAGAGTATCGCAGTGAATGGGAATCATATTCTTCGAAAATATCGGAGTTATTTTCAGGAGAGGAGTCAGAGGAATGAATAAGGAAGAATTTTTAAAACGTCTGGAGCAGCTGCTTTCGGATATTTCAGAGGAGGAGAGAACGGATGCACTTGCTTTTTACAGAAGCTATTTTGAGGATGCCGGAATTGGAAATGAGACATCGATCTTAAAGGAACTGGAGTCGCCGGAGAAGGTGGCAGAAGTGATCAAGAAAGATCTTGGGGTGAGTGAAACGGCTGATGCGGATACGGTGAGTGAAGGTGAGAGCGGAGCTGATACTCGAAAAGAAACGCAGGATGCTTACAGCAGTAGTTTATATGGAAGCAGTACTTACGGTTCTGGCAATTATGAACAGAAAAATACTGCTTATGCAGGAGCAGCTTATGGGAGTCAGAATACATCCGGTCAGATCGATATAGAGAATCTGAAAAAGGAAAATCAGAAGAATAAAACAGAAAAAACAGTTTTATGGGTGATCCTCGCAGTTTTGACAAGTCCGGTCTGGATCACGGTTGCAGCGGTTTTAGCGGCAATCCTTGTAGCAATTTTAGCGTGTGTATTTGCAGTGGCGGTCAGCATTGTGGCGGTGATGGCGTCGTTAGTGATCACTGGATTTGTATTGGCCGGCGTTGGTATCGGATATCTTTTCACAAAAGGTGTGGCAGTAGGTCTTGGACTGTTAGGCGGTGGACTTTTGGTTCTTGCGTTTGGAGTACTTGCAGTGTGGCTCGTGGTATGGTGCTTCGGCTGGTTTGTCCCATGGGCAGTAAAAGGTATTGCAGAGCTTTGCAAAAAGGCGTTTGGCAAGAGAAAGAGAGGAGTGTGAGGTGAAATGAAAAAATTTACAAAGATTATATTGATCATTGCAGGAAGCTTAGCAGCACTTGGAATTGTTTTCGGCGGTATCGCCGCAGTGATGGGAGCCGGATGGTCAACTATCCACCGGAAAGCACTTGCCGGGGAATTTGATTTTGGTAACTGGCATATTGGCAATGGAGTTTATTATGCTTATGATCAGGGACATGGCATCTTGGATCATTTTTGGGATGATGATTGGGACGACGAAGATTGGGCTGATGACGACTGGGACGATGAGGATGACGGGTCCATGGATGATAATAGGGCGGTGGAGAGTTTTGGTTCCTGGATTCTGAATCTTACGGATATGAAGAGTGAACCGGCAGGGACGGAAAGCTGCATGATACCTTATCCGGCTTCAGAAGCTGCTTCCCTGAAACTGGAACTGGATGTGGTAAATGAACTTATTTTTGAAGTGTCGGATTCTGCGGATGAAATCAGCATTAATATGGAAAATGGGTATCAGGATTATCTTTCTGCAAAACAGAAGGATTCTGATCTAAAGGTAACTTATCATAGCGGACACCACCATTTTGAGAAAGGACCGACCTTTACTGTCGTTCTGCCAAAGCAGTGTGAAAATATGACACTGGACATTGTAGTGGGAGCCGGGGATATCTCCATGGAAAGCGAAGCATTTACGGCAAGAAAAGTAAATGTGTCTGTTGGAGCGGGAGAAATCTCTATGAATCAGATCTCAGCTAGCGAGAAGGCTGTGTTTGAAGTCGGAACAGGAGATGTGTCGATTCTGAACGGACAGTTCCCGAAAGTGTCCATCGAAGCAGGAGTTGGAGATGCCGTATTCAGCGGAAGCGTTTCAAATAAACTCGAAGTGGAGGCAGGAACCGGCGATGTCAGTGTCTCTCTTACCGGAACAGAGAAAAGCTATGCATTTGATCTGTCTGCCGGACTTGGAGAAATCCGGTTGAACGGGCGGTCGAAAGGGGCTTTTGATGCGGAGTACGAGACCGGCAGCAACGGTGGAGCAGAAGTGGAACTGACTGCAGGAGTGGGAGATATTGATGTTTTGACACAGCAGTAAAAGAGATAAAAAATAGATGGTTTACATTTTTTGTCTTTATGATATAATATAAACATAAAAAGGTGCTGCCGATAGACGGTTAGCCTAGATTATATGTGTTATGTAAAAATAACCGCAACCTTGGCCGGGGCGGTTATTTTTTTCTGCCGTGATTATCTTTCCCGATGAGGTAAAATAATCCGGCAACACTAATTAACAAACTCATTAGCTGTAAAAGTTCACTTGTTGTTATCATTAGTATCCCCTCCATTTCAGGTAAAAAATTCCCGATCTTTGTCTTTTTAATCACAATATGATATGATGAACACGAAAGAAAAAACATACAGGAATTCGTATATTTTAATAAGAAGAACAGGAGCAGGGGAATGGGAAAAAGAACAAGAATTATTTTATATGTACTGTCACTTGTGACACTGCTTGCGATGGTGACACTGATCATTTTTTCACGAGGAAGGCAGCAGGAGAAGCCAACAGAAGATGCAATGGCGCAGACAGATGTGGTGAGCACGGAAGAACAGATCCAGACACCGGAAGATCATACAGACACCACAGAAGGGCAGAAGAATCTGAACAATGGTACAGGGCAGGAAGAAACGAATGAGACAGAAACCAGAGCAACAGAGGAAACAGAAAGTGAACCGGGGCAGGCAGATGATACCACGGGAGACGGCAGCACAACACTGATTTTTGCAGGGGATGTACTGTTTGCAAACGCCTTTAAAAGCAGCTATGATGCGGGCGGCATTGAAAAAGTGATCGAGCCGCAGCTTCTGCAGGAACTGCAGGATGCAGATATTTTCATGGTGAATAATGAGTTCCCGTTCAGTAACCGTGGAGAGCCGATGGAGGACAAACAGTTTACGTTTTGCTGTGATCCGAAATATGTGAAGGCTTTAAATGAGATGGGCGTGGATATTGTATCGCTCGCCAACAATCACACCTTGGATTATGGAAGAGATGCGTTGTCCGATACATTTACGACACTGGACGGAGCCGGTATTTTGTATGCAGGAGCTGGGGAGACCAAAGAGCGGGCGTATGAATTGCAGGTAATCGAGAAAAATGGAAAAAAATTTGGATTTCTTGCGGCATCCCGTGTGGTGCCGGAATCAAACTGGAAAGTGGAAGAGCGGACACCGGGAATGCTGACCGCCTATGATGATACAAAATTGGTGCAGTTGATCAAAGAAGCGCGGAGCGAATGTGATTTTCTGTCGGTCTATATCCACTGGGGCGTGGAATATGATGCGTATCCGCAGGACTATCAGACAAAGATTGCCACGGATTGTTTTACTGCAGGGGCAGATCTGATTCTTGGAGCACATACACACTGTTTACAGGGAATCTCATATATCAGTGGAAAACCGGTCTTTTACAGTCTTGGAAACTTTGTATTTGGACAGAGCATTGATAAGACGGTTGCAGTGAAAGTACAGGTCTCATCCGATGGAACCGCAGCCTATGAATTACTTCCGGTTTATGCGGCAGGGGGCACAACAAGACTGATGGATACAAACAGTGCATCAGCACTGTATCAGTATATGACACAGATTTCAAATGGTATTACGATTGACGCCGATGGAAAAATCAATTAAAGGGGAGAAGAACATGAAAAAGAAACTTATGAGAATGCCGAAGGTGGTTACGATACTCGTTGCGATACTGATTGTAGCGATTTTTCTTGGAAGTATGGATGTAGCAGCGTTTTTCCTTGCCAATACAGTTTCACTTCCGGGTTATGGAAACAGCATGATCGCAGAGTTCGCGGCAGGGGTGGTTGCATTCCTGTTTTTATGTCTGTTTGGTTATGTTGGAATATTGAAAGAAAAGGGAAAAGGATTTATCAATGGACTTTATATTGGTGGATTCCTGACAGGATACTGTTGTCTGGAACTGGCGGCACAGCTTTATGTGCAGATGATGACACCGGATACAAAAGTCGTATCTGCATTGGAAATCCTGTTCTTTGCGGCAACCATGTTTCTGATCGGATGGACGGAAGAACTTGTTTTCCGCGGTGTGATCCTGAATCTGTTTCTGGAACGTTTTTCCAAAACAAAAAGAGGAATTCTCTGGGCGGTCATTCTCAGCAGTGTATTGTTCGGGGCGGTACATTTGACAAATATTTCACAGGGAGTAACTGTGACGAGTGCGATGATACAGGCAATCAACGGTGCATTTCTGGGTGTGATCTTTGGCGCGGTTTATGCCCGGTCAAGAAATATCTGGTTAGTGATCACTTTTCATGCACTGGTCGATTTCGCAAGTCTGATGGGCAGCGGAATTTTTGGAGTTGGAACAACGGTGGAACAGATCAACCAGATGTCTGCCATTAATTTGATCGCCGTTCCTGTTTTGCTGATTCCGTGCATTGTGCTGCTTCGTCCGAAAAAACTTCTGGAGATGGAGCAGGAGGCAAATCATATCGTGGTGTTTGATACATTTGAGGAGGCAGACCGAAATGCTGCTCTGTCGCTTGCACTTGGAATGATATCCATTTTGACTGGCTTTATGGGATATGGTCTTGGCATTGGAATCGCCGGACTGATCGGTGGCAGACTTTCGAGAAAGGTGCAGCCGGAGAAAAACGGAATGGCACTGGCGGGTATGATTTTATCTGGAATCGGCATGGCGGTATCGATCATTGGAATGATCGTGCTGTGTTTTGTCTATTCAAATCTGAATGGGTTCTCTGCCGTTATGATGATGAATGGTGTGAAATGATTTTAAGGCAAATAAGCTAAAACAAGTTTACATTTACTAACAATAAGGTTATTATTTCAATAACCTTTTGAGAGAGCGGTAAAATCTTTCAAAAAAATATCAGGATGAAGATAGGAGAATTGCGATGAGTTACATGGAAACCTACAGAGAATGGTGTACAAACCCATATTTTTCAGAGGAAACAAGAGCAGAATTAGAAGCAATCAAAGACAACGAAGCAGAGATCGAGGATCGCTTCTACCGTCAGCTTGAGTTTGGAACCGGAGGACTTCGAGGTGTGATCGGAGCAGGAACGAACCGTATGAACATCTACACCGTAAGACAGGCAACACAGGGACTTGCAAATTATATCATTTCCCAGAACGGACAGGAAAAAGGCGTTGCCATCGCCCACGATTCCAGAATTATGTCACCGGAATTTGCCGAGGAGGCAGCACTCTGTCTGAATGCAAACGGAATCAAGGCTTATGTGTTTGACAGTCTTCGCCCGACACCGGAACTTTCCTTTACAGTCCGCGAACTTGGCTGTGTTTCAGGAATTGTGATCACAGCAAGCCATAACCCAAGAGAATATAATGGATACAAAGTTTACTGGGAGGACGGTGCGCAGATCACACCGCCTCATGACAAGAACATTCTTGCAGAAGTTGCAAAGGTAACATCCTTTACACAGGTTAAGACCATGGCAAAAGAGGATGCCGTGAAAGCCGGACTTTTTGTGACGATCGGAAAAGAAATCGATGACCGTTATATGGAAGAACTGAAAAAACAGTCCATCCATCCGGAGATCATCAAAGAGATGGCAAAGGACATCAAGATTGTATACACACCGTTACATGGAACCGGAAATCTCCCGGTGCGCCGTGTGTTAAAAGAACTTGGATTTGAAAATGTCTATGTTGTAAAAGAGCAGGAACTTCCGGACGGAAATTTCCCGACCGTAGCATATCCAAACCCGGAATCTCCAAAGGCATTTGAGCTTGCCTTAAAACTTGCAAAGGAAGTGGATGCAGACATCGTGCTTGCCACAGACCCGGATGCAGACCGTCTTGGTGTATACTGCAAAGACACCAAGAGCGGAGAGTATGTGACTTTTACCGGAAATATGTCCGGAATGCTCATCGCAGAATATATTTTAAGAGAGAAAACAGCAACTGGAACGATGCCGGAGAATCCTGCACTTGTAGAGACTATCGTTACAACGGACATGGCAAAAGCAATGGCAGCTTCCTACGGCGTGGCACTGATCGAGGTACTGACCGGATTTAAGTATATCGGAGAGCAGATCAAATGGTTTGAACAGAATCATTCACACAACTATGTATTCGGTCTGGAGGAAAGTTATGGATGCTTAGCCGGAACATATGCAAGGGATAAAGATGCCTGTGTGGCAGTCATGATGTTGTGCGAGGTGGCTTCCTGGTGCAAAAAACATGGAAAAACATTGTGGGATGCCATGATCGACCTGTATGAGAAATACGGTTACTACAGAGAGGGACTTTCAACGATGACCTTAAAAGGAATCGATGGAGCAGCCCGGATCCAGCAGATGATGAGTGATATGCGGAACAATCCAAAGAAAACACTCGGTGGATTTGAAGTGCTTGCAGTCCGCGATTACAAAGAGGATACAAGAAAAGATTTAAAGACCGGGGAAGTGACAAAGACAGGACTTCCGGCTTCCAATGTTTTATATTATGAACTTTCTGACAATGCATGGTGCTGTGTGCGTTCTTCCGGAACAGAGCCTAAGATCAAATTCTATTATGGTGTGAAAGGCACTTCTTTACAGGATGCAGAGGAAAAACTGGAAGCATTAAAAAAGGATCTTGTGGAAGAATAGATAAATGAATATTTGCAGAAGTTGTGATTGCCTCTGAGAAAAAGTAAATATATAATTTAGATTTAATATTTATACCAAAATAAAAAACAAGAATCAGAGACAGAGAAGGAGAATCACATGTTTGATGACAAATTTGTCTGGGGCGTGGCAAGCAGCGCATATCAGGTAGAGGGAACTGACCCGGATGACGGAAGAGGAAAGACGGTCTGGGACACTTTTACGGAGCAGGGACGCATTTTTCAAAATCAGAATGCGTACACAAGCTGTGATCACATGCATCATTATAAAGATGACTATGCATTAATGAAAAATCTCGGAATCAAAGCATATCGTTTTTCCTTAAACTGGGCGCGGATTCTGCCGGAGGGCACCGGGCGTGTCAATGAAAAAGCGATTGCGATGTACCGCGACATGATTCTTACAATGAAGGAAAATGGCATTACACCATATATTACCCTGTTTCACTGGGAGTTTCCACAGGCGTTGCAGGAAAAGGGCGGCTGGCTGAATGAGGAAGTGGTAGACTGGTTCGGGGAATATGCAAAAGTGGTGGCAGAGAATTTTTCGGATCTCTGCGAGTATTTTATCACGATCAATGAGCCACAGTGTGTGGTTGGACTTGGACATTTAAGTGGTGTTCATGCACCGGGATTAAAATTGTCAATTCCGGAGACTTTTCAGATTGCACATAATCTGTTGAAAGCGCATGGACAGCGCAGAAGATATCGAAGCTGCCAGAAAAGTTTATTTTGGATTTTACAATCCGATGGATAACTGGACCTGGAATATCTCATGGTTTTCAGATCCGGTCTTTTTAGGTCATTATCCAAAAGAGGGACTGGAAAAGTTCAAAGAGTATCTGCCGGAAATCACAGAGGCAGATATGCAGCTGATCCATCAGCCACTGGACTTTATGGGACAGAACATATATAATGGTTATTACGTGCGTCAGGGCGCAGACGGTGAACCGGAATTTGTGGACCGGGAACCGGGATTCCCAAAGACGGCGTGCAACTGGCCGGTGACACCAAAAGCATTTTATTATGGAATTAAATTTTTGACGGAGCGGTATCCGCTTCCATTATATATTACAGAAAATGGTATGTCCTGTCATGACAATGTGAGCTTTGACGGCAGAGTGCATGACAATGACCGCATCACATTTCTGGATAATTTTGAATGGTCCGAGGGATACAGGGAACGTTTTGGCATGATTTATGTGGATTTTATGACACAGCGGAGAATTGTAAAAGATTCTGCGTTTTGGTATCAGGATGTGATCGGGACAAATGGAGGTAATTTATCAATGAATCAGACCACGAAAGAAATTTTATTTTTAGATCCGGTATGTACGCATAACATTTGGGGCGGTACGAGATTGAGAGAGGATTTTCATTATCTGGTCGAAGGTGATGATTTAGGGGAGTGCTGGGGAATTTCTGCACATCCAAATGGAGACGGAACTTTAAGAGACTGTGGATTCCGTGGAATGAAGCTGTCCGAATTGTGAAAAAAACATCCGGAAGTTTTCGGAAATGTGGACAGTGACCGTTTCCCACTCCTGATCAAAATTATTGACGCAAAAGATGACCTGAGCATTCAGGCACATCCGGACGACGATTATGCAAAAGTCCATGAAAATGGTTCACTTGGAAAAACAGAGTGCTGGTACATTCTCGACTGCAAGGAAAATGCGACGATCGTGATTGGACACAATGCAACGACAAAAGAGGAATTAAGCGGATGATCCATGAGGGAAAGTGGAGTGAATTTATCCGTGAGATCCCAATCAAAAAAGGCGATTTTCTTCAGATCGATCCGGGAACAGTTCATGCGATCAAAGGCGGAACACTCATTCTGGAAACATAGCAGAACAGTGATATTACCTACCGCGTTTATGATTATGACCGTCTCTCCAATGGAAAGCAGAGAGAGCTACATATCGACAAGAGTATTGACGTGATCACTGTGCCTGCAAAATCGGCTGCAGACAGTGTGAAATCGGTGGCAGATCTTCCGGTCAATACGTTAAATGAACTGTATGCCTGCAAATACTTTCATATCTATAAAATAGATGTTTCAGGTAAAATGACTTTTGAGCAGAATGCACCTTTTATGAATATGACAGTTACGGATGGCAATGGAATCGTCAACGGTCAGCCGGTGAAAAAAGGAGATCATTTCATTCTTCCAAATGGCTTCGGAACAGTGGAATTGCAGGGTGACATGCAGATCATTGCATCCACGATATAAAATCCATGCAAACAGTTTTGAAGAATCTTGAGGGGTTCTATATAATAAAAAAAGAGATAGATAATGCCAAATTTCCGAAATTAACCAACCGTGTGCAGTCCGAATCCAGATAACAGAAAAACATAATGAATCATGACAAAGAAACCATTTTTTAAAGGATGGTTTCTTTTTTTTAAGTTCATTTAAGGTTCGCCTGATAAGATATGCGCAAAGGAAAGGAGACACTTATGGCAGATCAGATGATATTTAAAAGGTGTGAGATCAAATATATGTTGGATATCACGCAGGCGGAACTGTTAAAAAATCAAATGAAACAGTATATGATCGCAGACGAGCATGGAGTGAGTACAATATGCAGTCTCTACTTTGATACACCGGACTATCTGCTGATCCAAAGATCGATGGAACATCCGGTTTATAAAGAAAAACTGAGATTGAGAAGTTACGGAACGGCAGACAAAGACACGACCGTTTTTGTGGAACTGAAAAAGAAGTATGAGTCCGTTGTATACAAAAGAAGAATTGCAATGACAGAGGACGAGGCAGAACGTTATCTGCTTTTTCATGAAAAAGTAAAAGACACACAGATCACCAGAGAAATCGATTACTGTCTGGAAAATTATAAGAAGCTGGCTCCGGCAGTAATGCTTTCTTATGAGAGAGAAGCTTTTTATGCGAAGGACAATCACGAGTTCAGGATCACGTTTGATCAGAACATTCTCTGGAGAAATTACGACCTTTCGCTCTGCAGGGGGATTTATGGGGAAGCAATTTTAGCTAAAAATAAAGTGCTTATGGAAGTGAAAACGGCGGGCGCAATACCGCTCTGGATGGTTCATTTTCTGACAGAAAACCAGATTTACAAAACGTCATTTTCCAAATATGCGACCGCTTACCGCACGATTTATGAGAGAGAGAAGAGAAGCTGTCCGCCGGAAAATTTCTTTGTGTTTACCGGAGATGAGGTTGTGCAGCAGGCAATAAAATGTTAAAAAAGAAATGGAGAAATTAATATGTTAAACAATTTATTTACAGGAATTTTTGATGCAGCAGGTACGGCGGTGATTTCCGTGCCGGATTTTTTGCGCTGTATTGTGGTGTCACTACTGATCGGGGCATTCATCACATGGGTTTACACTTATAAAAGCCGCTATACGACGAGCTTTGCAGTGACACTCGCAATGCTCCCGGCAATCGTTTGCATTGTCATTATGATGGTAAATGGAAATGTAGGTGCCGGAGTGGCTGTGGCAGGAGCATTTTCGCTTGTACGTTTCCGTTCTGTGCCGGGAACTGCAAAAGAGATCGGAACCATTTTTCTTGCAATGGCGGCAGGACTGATCGCAGGGATGGGGTATCTTGGGTTTGCAGTATTGTTTTCACTCATTATGGGAGCCGTGATGTTTGTGTTAAATGTGACCGGATCCGGTGTGAAAAAAGCAGAAGTAAGGGAGAAAACACTTCGGATCACAATCCCGGAGGATTTAAATTACGGAGCAGCATTTGATGATCTTTTTGAAAAATATTTATCATTCTGCGAAGTAGTCGCTGTGAAAACTTCCAATATGGGAAGTCTTTACAAACTCACCTATCATGTGACGTTAAAAGACAATGCGGAAGAGAAAACATTTCTCGATGAATTGAGATGCAGAAACGGAAATCTGGAAATCAGTATGATGAGACAGGAGGCAAATGTCAATGAGTTATAGAAGAAAAAAACTGCTGGCATTGTTTTGTGCCACGGCATTATCCATGACGGCAGTGGCAGGCTGCACAGGGACAAAGAGCAGTACTGGCAATGTTGTTTCCTCGGAAACAGAAGTAAATGCGGAAGAAACCGTAGCACAGAGTGAAACAGGAACTTTTTCAAGTGCAGATATGTTTACTGAGCGGGATCTGGCAGGAACCTATGAGGAGAGTGGGGCAGTTTATGTCACACTTTCCGATGATGGTATCACGGGGGAAACGGATGGCGTTGCGATCAATGGACAGACGGTGACGATCACGGCAGAAGGGACTTATATTTTTTGCGGAACACTGTCGGAAGGACAGATCGTGGTGGATGCAGATAATGCGAAAGTGCAGATCGTATTTGATAATGTGGACATTACCTGTGCTTCAAGTGCAGCGGTGTATGTAAAAAGCGCAGAGAAAGTATTTGTAACGCTTGCAGAAGGATCGCAGAATACGCTTCGCAATACGGATGAGTATGTTGCGATTGACGACAACAACATTGATGCCGTGATTTTTGCAAAATCAGACCTTACGTTAAACGGCACCGGAAGTCTGACGATCGTATCAGCAGAAGGATATGGAATTGTATCCAAAGATGATCTGAAGATCACAGGCGGTATATATGATATCACAGCAGCAGGGCACGCATTATCGGGAAAAGACAGTGTGCGTATCGCAGATGGAACCTTTATTTTAACCGCAGAAAAAGATGGCATTCATGCGGAAAATGCTGATGATGAAGAAAAGGGCTACATTTATATTGCAGACGGTGATTTTACGATCACAAGTGACGGCGATGGCATGGACGCTTCCAATATTGTGCAGATCGAGGATGGAACATTTGACATCACAGCCGGGGGCGGCGCTGCAAACAGTCAGAAAACACATGAGTCAGACATGCCGGGTGGCGGAATGTCACAAAACATCGAGAGACCGGACGGAGAAAGTATGCCGCAGATGGGCGAAAAGCCGGACGGAGAAAATATGCCACAGGATACCACAACCGATGAGAGCGGCACCAGCACAAAAGGAATCAAGGCAGGTGGCGGCATGTACTTAAATGGAGGCACTTATCAGATTGATTCCGCAGATGATTCCATCCACAGCAATGCAAATATTACGATCGCAGATGGAACATACACGCTTGCGACAGGCGATGATGGTGTGCATGCAGATGATGCACTGACAGTAAATGGCGGTACGATCACCGTGACAGAGAGTTATGAAGGTCTGGAAGGCCTGACGGTGACGATCAACGATGGAACGATTGATATCACGGCAAGAGATGACGGTATTAATACAGCAGGCGGCACGGATCAGAGTGGTTTTGGAACATTTGGCGATCACTTTAAAGGCATGGATTCTGCGGATGACGAGACAGAAGAGACAACAGATAATGAAATGTGGATGGAATTAAACGGTGGATATATCCACATTCTGGCAGGTGGCGACGGCGTGGATTCCAACGGCGATCTGACGATCAACGGTGGTGAGATCTACATTGACGGTCCGTCTGACAACGGAAACAGTGCGATCGATTACGGTGACCGGTCGTCTGCGTATGTGAACGGCGGAATGCTTGTGGCAATCGGCAGCAGCGGCATGGCAGAGGGGATGAGTGATTCTTCCAAACAGGAGGTTCTTATGGTAAAATTAGGAGAACAAATGGAAGCCGGCGACGTTGTGCTGACAGACAGTGAGGGAAATGTGATCGTAAGTTACACGGCATTAAAATCCTATGACTGTGTGATCATCAGCACCGCAGAGGTGGAGAGCGGAGCAACGTACACGCTCACAACATCGGGAACGACGACAGAAGTGACCGCAGAATAAAAACAGCGAAGGGCAGGAATTGGTATCACCGTATTAAAAACAATCCGCAGACATGGAAATTCTGTTCCGGTCCTGCTGCTCACAGCAAAGGCAGAGATTGATGACCGTGTGGAGGGTTTAGACAGCGTCGCAGACGATTATCTGCCGAAACCATTTTCCATGAAAGAGCTTCTGGCGAGGATCCGGGCAATGACAAGGAGGCAGACGGACACGACCGATAATGTGCTGACATTTGGCGATATTGCACTGAACCGTTCTACCTATCAGCTCACAGGACCGGAGAATCCAGAAGGTATCCGTCTTGCTGGCAAGGAATACCAGATGCTTGAAATGCTCATGTCTAATCCAGGACAGGTCATTTCCCCGGATCTTTTTATGGATAAAATCTGGGGCTACGACTCAGAAGCGGAACAAAATGTCGTATGGGTGTATATTTCCTATCTGAGAAAAAAGTTAACCTCCATTGGAAGTCGGGTGAAGATCAAGGCGGACAGAGGACTTGGATATTCATTGGAGAAAGACAATGCTTAAAAAATTAAGAAGAAAATTTATTGCAATTGCAATGCTGTCTGTTTCTATCGTGCTGATCGCAATTGTCGGTACGATCAATATTGCAAACTATATCAGTACCAATCAGGCGCTGGATGCAAGACTCTCCCTGATCGCTGACAACGGAGGCACTTTCCCGGATATGACACCCGGAGATTCTGGTAAAAAATTGGAACCAAAGTCAGATCAGCCACCGGCAATGAATGACCTCCAAAAACACGGAATTTCGCAGGAAAGTCCGTTTGACACCCGGTATTTTACAGTGACGATCGCATCGGACGGTACGGTGGGGTCTGTGGATACCGGAAAAATTGCTTCCATTTCAGCCGGGACAGCGGAGGAATACGCAGCGGAGCTGTGGAAAAAAGGCTTTTTCGCTGATTATAAATATCTTACAACGGACAGTGACGGCACGACGATGTATGTATTTTTAAACTGCCAGCGGGAAATCTCTACCATTAGAACGTATGTTCTTACGAGCGTGGGAACAGGAGCACTCGGACTTGTTATCGTGTTTGTCATGATCTACTTTTTCTCCGGAAAAGTGTTAAAACCGGTGTCAGAAAGCTATGAGAAACAGAAACGCTTTATCACGGACGCAAGCCATGAGATCAAAACGCCACTCACGATCATCGATGCCAACACCGAAGTCATGGAGATGATGGAGGGGGAAAACGAGTGGACGCAGAGTACGAGAAAACAGATTGCAAGACTGACTTCCCTCACGGAAAAACTGGTGTTTCTCTCCCGCATGGACGAGGAAGGGACAAAGCTGGAAAAAGTGTCATTTTCACTTTCGGATGCAGTGCTTGATACCGCAGAGGGATTTCGCTCTGTCGCAAAAACAAAAGGAAAACAATTTGAGATCAATGTGGCAGAGCATGTGGAATATGTCGGCGATGAAAAAAATATCCGGCAGATGATCTCCCTGCTTTTGGACAATGCAATGAAATATTCCTCAGAGCAGGGCATCATCCGCATCGCACTAAAAACTTCCGGAAAAAACAAAATCATCACTGTGTGGAATACCACAGACCAGATCGAAAAAGGAAAGCTGGACATGCTTTTCGAGCGTTTTTACCGTATGGACGCTTCCCACAATTCCAAGACCGGGGGCTTTGGAATCGGACTTTCCGTCGTGTATGCGATCGTGAAAGCACACAAGGGCAAAATCTCAGCCAAAAGCGAGGACGGAAAATCAATCTTATTTACCGTGGCATTGTAGCGTCTGGCTTCCCCCTCTCTCCCGGCTTTTGTCAAAGTGTAAAGCTATGGAATAGATAAAAGGGTTCCTTATAAAACTTTTGTGAGAATTGAGTGCTTTATCAGTGTTCACATTTTGACTTTAAGTTTATGTACATTCATCAATGGACAGTCCACGCAATGTGTCCGTCTGGGACACACTTCCTTTATCTGTATCTAGCGCAAGTAAATGCCGGAATCAGCATCCTTTATTGCAGGTCAAAAATCAAAGAAAGCCTGAGTGATTTTTGACCTGCTCATCTGCTGATTTTCCGGCATGTAACTTGCGCACGATACAGATAAGAAGGAAGTGTGGCCGCAGACGAACACATTGTGCGGACTGTCCATTTCTGAATGAATATAAACAATCAAAAAAGTCAAAATGTGAACACTGATAAAGCCGCAATTCGAGCAAGTTTTATAAGAAACCCTTTTATCTATTCCATAATGAAAACCAAGTAAAAGCCGGGAGAGAGGGGGAAGCCAGATGCTACAATTCGTCAAATGAAATCTGATTTTTCGTCAGAAAGCGTTTGAGGAGTGTGTCCCACTCGTGCTCAAGAGTTTTGTCGGTCGAGAAGATCCGGTAAGAGATACCCGTGGTCACGGTCAGTTCTCCATTCTGGAAGCGGATATTTAAGAACACGGCGGAAATATCATTTTCCGTGAAAGAACTTCCGGTCTGGGAGAGGGTGCGTTTGAGATTTTCCGGCGATAACAGGAGGGAAAACTTGAAATAAGAAGGAGTTTTCTTTCCTTTGATCAGGTTGAAACAGGAACTGCGCAAAAGACCATACGGAACAAAGGAAAGCCCGGTGAGATTCTGTTCTTCGAGTTCTTCTAAGGTGTAGAAGTCTTTTTGCAGCGTGCCGTCGATATGGCAGGATACATTCGTTGTGATGACAGCCTCCTGAATGAGAAAGTGGTCAAACACATCCTGGCACAGTAATTTATTCATAAAGTCTTTGACTTCGGCAATTTTTAAAGCGATCATAAAATCCTCCCAAAAGAAAATGGTATCAACATAAATTTATCATTGGTTTGTTTTCTTGTAAATAACTGAAATGACAAATGAGAGAAAATATGCTAGAATACAGAGGATTTGCGAATGCAAAATACGGAATAATGATACAGATTTACGACCGCAGATAAAAAGTCTGGGGTTTGATAGAAAGGTTGGTAACAGATATGACAGAGACACAAATTTTATTTGATTTATTGGAAAAGGGAGTTTCTCCGGCACATGCAGTGAGTGCATGTGAAAAAAGACTGACAGATGCCGGTTTTGAAATACTTGATTATGGAAGTGCATGGAATTTAAAAGCGGGCGGAAAATATGTGGTAAATCATCATGAAACGACATTGTTTGCATTCACATTACCGCAGAATTGGAGTGACAGAGAGCCTGCGATCCGCATTGCAGCAGCACATACAGATTTCCCATGCTTAAGGATCAAACCATCCTGCGATATTCAGACAAACGGATACGCACAGGTAAATGTGGAAGTTTACGGCGGCGCAATCTTAAATACATGGCTCGACCGTCCACTCGGTGTAGCCGGAAGAGTTGCAGTGCGCAGTGGGGATGTGTTTACACCGAAAGTGGTCACGTTCCAGTCTGAAAAAAATCTTATGACCATCCCGAATCTTGCGATCCACATGAACCGTGAGGTGAACAAGGGCGTGGAATTAAATAAGCAGACGGAACTGCTCCCAATCTGCGGACTTTCCGATGATGCAGACTATTTTCTTGATTTTCTTGCAAAAGAGCTTGCTGTGAAAAAAGAGGATATTCTGGATTTTGAGCTGACCATTTATAATAAAGAAAAGCCGGAGTTTGTGGGATTAAACGATGAGTTTATCTCTGCATCCAGACTCGATAACTTAAATTCCTGTTCTGCACTGGTGTCTGCGATCATCGACAGCGACAGGGCGGACGGCATGAATCTCATTGCACTGTTCGATCACGAGGAGATCGGAAGCCGTTCCAAGCAGGGCGCCGGTTCCATTCTGCTCCATGATATGCTGGTGCGCATTCTGACCGAGTGCGGACTGGAAAAAGAAGTGTGGAACAGACTGTACAACAGCATGATTTTATCTGTGGATGTGGCACATGGACTTCATCCAAACTATGCCGGAAAGATGGATCTGACCAACAAGCCGGTGCTTGGAAAAGGATTCTGTATCAAGGAAGCATGCTCGCAGTCCTATGCGACAGACTGTGGAGCGGTCGCAGTGATCCAGCAGATCTGTGAGAAGAATCAGATCCCATATCAGAAATTTGTGAACCGTTCGGATCTTGCAGGAGGCGGCACATTAGGTTCGATCGCATCTGCATTGCTTCCGGTTAAAACAGTAGATATCGGAATCCCATTGCTTGCAATGCATTCTGCAAGAGAACTGATGGCAGCAGCAGACCAGCAGGCATTGAAGGATCTGGTGAGCGCTTATTTTGGCTGAACTGCAAAAAAGATGCATACAGCGTGAAGTATGAATTTGACAGGAGAATCAGGTGAGAAAAAAATTTTTTTCCTATGTGGCAGGGAGTGCGGCGTGTGCAGCACTCATTCTGCTTTCGGGGTGTCAGCAGACAACGAATCAATTATCCGATATTACCCGCTATGTGGAGGAGAAAATTGCGGAAGGAAAAGGCACGGAAGTAAAAAGTAAAGAACAGGAAACGGACACTGAGCAGGCAGCAGTTTCCGGGGAAACAGAGAAGCAGGCAGAGCCATCCGTTGAAAAGCAGTCTGCGGACTGTTATGCATATCAGACGCTTCCGGAGGAAGTACGCACTGTGTACGATGAGGTTTATGATGCGATTCTCTATGAAAAAGAAGATGTGGCGCTGAGCACGTTAGACAACAAAGTCCTGCATCAGGCGTATGTTTCGGTGATGGCGGATCACGGCGGACTGTTCTGGGTATCGGGCTACACTTACACGCAGTATACCAGAGGGGAAAAGCTGGTGGATCTCCATTTTACACCAAAGTTTACCATGACGGATGCCGAGCGGATGGACATGCAGGCACAGATCGACGAGACAGTCAGTCAGATTTTGGCAGGGATCGATGCGCAAGCACCGGATTATGACAAGGCAAAATATGTGTTTGATTATCTGGCTTCGAATGTTGCGTACAGCACAGGTGCGCCGGACAATCAGAACATCATCAGTGTGTTTGTCAATGGGGAAACGGTTTGTCAGGGATACGCTGCAGCAACGCAGTATCTTCTGGAAAAACTGGACATTCCCTGTGCAGTGGTGGCCGGAACGGCAGACGGACAGTCTCATGCATGGAATCTGGCAAAGCTGGATGGAGAGTATTACTATATTGATACGACCTGGGGAAATGCCACCTACAGCGGCGATGGAATGGGGCTGGATTCTTTTATCAATTATAATTATTTTGCAGTTACGACCGGGGAATTACAGAAAACGCATCAGCCGAATGACGATATTATCGTTCCGGTGTGTCAGGCGGTAAAAGACAATTATTATGTCCACGAAAATCTTTATTTTGACACATGGGATGCAGACAGCATCGGAAATGTATATCGGGCTGCCTATGAGCAGGGAGATGGTTTCTGCTCTGTCAGGTTTGCAGACAGGGAGCTGTACGAACAGGCATTCACCTACTTTATCACGGATCAGAAGATCGTGCATTACTGCAAAGGACTGACATCTTTATATTATCTGGAAGATTCCGACCAGAACGTGCTGACTATAAAATTTTAATAAAAAACATAATATCCTCTATACAAAGTAAAGTTTTTGTGTTAATGTTACGTAGTAATCAATACTACATGTAATAGAAAAAAGAAACTTTTGATATAATAATGAATATCACAAGGAGGCAAAACCTCTGCTCCTGTAAGGACAGTCGCATTTTGCTTCGCAAAACAAGGAGGATACTATGTATAAGATTGTAATCGACAGTTGTGGGGAATTACCGGAAGAATTAAAACAGGATGGACATTATGAGACCGTTTCATTAGAGTTGGAAGTGGACGGATGCCGTATCAAAGATGACAGCACTTTTAATCAGTTAGACTTTTTGAGAAGAGTGAAAGAGAGTCTGAAAGGACCAAAGTCCTCCTGCCCGTCACCGGAGCAGTATATGGATGCATATGAGGGTGAGGCAGACCATGTTTATGTTGTGACATTGTCCGGCGGCTTAAGCGGCTCTTATAACAGTGCAGTGCTCGGAAAGAATCTTTATGAGGAAGAGCACGGAGATGCAAAGAAAATTTATGTGTTCAATTCGAAATCCGCATCCATCGGTGAAACTCTCATCGGCATGAAGATACAGGAATTTGAGGAAGCCGGATGCGGTTTTGAAGAGGTTGTGGAGAAGGTGGAAGAGTACATCAAGTCCATGAACACCTATTTTGTATTGGAGACATTAGAGACATTGAGAAAGAATGGCAGACTTTCCAACCTGAAAGCATTTATTGCCAATTCATTAAATATCAAGCCTGTTATGGGCTCAACGAAGGAGGGATTAATCTGCCAGTTAGGTCAGGCGCGCGGCATGAACAAGGCGCTTGAGCGCATGGTGAAGGATATGATCTCAAAGACAAAAGACTGTGAGAACCGTATTCTTGCGATCTCACACTGTAACTGTCCGGAGAGGGCAAAAGCAGTGAAGGAAAAAATCGAGAAGATTGCGAAGTTCAAAAAGATCATCATCATCAATACCGCAGGTGTCAGCAGCATGTATGCCAACGACGGCGGCGTGATCATGGCAGTATAGTCAGATGCAGACATTAACATACGAAGAAACAGTAACAGCGATTGAAAATAAAAGAAGATTTGGAAATTTAAAGGGTGTTGAGATCTCAAAGATAATGTTGGAGCAGTTAGGACACCCGGAGAAAGATTTACGCATCATACACATAGCAGGGACGAACGGCAAAGGCTCCGTCTCTGCTTTTTTGCGCTCTGTTTTCGAATGTGCAGGATTGAAAACCGGGATGTTTACTTCTCCACATCTGGTGGATTTCAGGGAGCGCATCCAGGTGCAGGGAGATATGATCTCAAAAGAGGATACCATGCGCCTTGGAAACAGGCTTCTCTCTATGGATTTTGGCGTTTATCCGACAATGTTTGATTACTGTCTTGCAATGGCATTGCTTTATTTTAAGGAACAAAAGTGTGATGTTGTGATTTTGGAGACAGGACTTGGCGGAACGTATGATTCCACGAATGCCTGCGGAGTGCCGGATGTGACCGTCATTGCAAAAATCGGTTTTGACCATATGGCGATCCTTGGTGACACACTCGCCAAAATTGCAGCAGAGAAAGCAGGAATTATCAAGCACGGCACAGCGCTTGTGTTAGAGAGCCAGGAAAAAGAAGCAATGGACGTGTTAAACAAATCCGCAGAGCGTGCAGATATCAAAACTACAAAAGTCGTAAACTTGGATGAGATCAGGATCCTGCCACAAAAGGACGGAAAACAGTGTTTTTCATACGCTGGATACGATGCAGTCACAATGAAAATGCTCGGTGTGCACCAGTATGAAAATGCCGTGGCGGCAATGCTTGCAGCAGAATTATTTTTTGAAAAATATTTTGCAGGAAAAAAGAATGTGCCGGAACGGAAAGCTTTGCAGCATGCGATCCGGGAAGGGATCGACCGGACGCAGTGGATGGGGCGCATGGAGCTTGTGAGCAATGATCCGTTTTTCCTGATGGACGGTGCGCATAACAGTAACGGTGTGGAGGCGCTGAAAAAAAGTCTGGAGACAATGTATCCGGATGAAAAATTCCATTTTATCATGGGTGTCATGGCGGATAAAGATTATGGGGAGATGATCCGGGAACTTCTTCCGCTGGCACTGGATTTTAAGACAGTGACTGTGGAGAGTGAGAGGGCATTGCAGGGAGAGGCGCTCGCAGACTGCATCCGGGAAAAAGGAATCCCGGCGGAGGCGTATCAGAACCTTGCGGATGTGCTGCCGGATTTCTCAAAATCATCCACAGAAAAGACAGTGGCATTCGGCTCACTGTATTTTATCGGGGAGATCGAAGCATTTCTGCAGGGAAAACAGTAACATGGTTTCCGGAAAATCTGAGAAAAGCAGCGTCCGTGCCTAATCATTACAAAAAAGTTACAAAATAGCATGGATTTAATATATTTTTAAAATTAATCATATGGTAATATTTATTTTTTTCATCTATAATAACAACAGTCTGTGCATATAATAAAAAAAGAAAACAGGCAGTTATTTTTTGTGAAAAACAGGTAGAGTTTTTGCAGAAAAGCACGTTGACCGTGCAGCACAAGCAGGAGAATGAGAGAAAGAATTACGTATGGTATTTAGCAGTTTTGAATTTTTGTTCCGGTTTCTGCCGGCTTTTTTAATCATATATTTTATCACACCGAAGAAGTTCCGCAACGCAGTACTCTTTTTGGGGAGCATTGCCTTCTACACCTATGGTGAGGCGCAGTATGTCCTGTTGCTGTTAGCGTCAGTCACGGTGAACTATGTGATCGCACGCAGCATGTATAAAACACCGGAGGATGGAAGAGGCAGAAGACAGGCAGTACTGCTTGTTCTGGCGCTTTGCTACGATTTCGGAATGCTCTTTTTCTTTAAATACAGCGGTCTGACCACGAAGCTGCCGCTTGGGATCAGTTTTTACACTTTCCAGATCGCAGCGTATGTGATCGATGTGTACCGTGGCATTGTCCCGGCAGAAAAATCTTATGTCAACCTTGGAACCTATCTGACGATGTTTCCACAGCTGATCGCCGGACCGATCGTAAACTATACCGAGGTGAGCAGCTGCCTGAAAAGAAGGACGGTGACAGCACGGGATTTTGAGAGTGGCATCCGTATCCTTGTGATCGGACTCGGATCCAAAGTCATTATCGCTGACCGGGTGGGAATGTTGTGGAACAACGTGCAGACGATCGGGTTTAACAGTATCTCAACGCCGTTGGCGTGGCTGGGTGCGGTCGCATATTCCATGGAGCTGTATTTTGATTTCGCAGGATATTCGATGATGGCGATCGGACTCGGAAAAATGTTAGGATTCCAGATTCCGGTAAACTTCCGTTTTCCATATATCTCAAAATCGGTGACGGAGTTCTGGCGCCGCTGGCACATTACACTGGGACGGTGGTTCCGCGATTATGTATACATTCCGCTCGGAGGAAGCCGGAAAGGCAGACTGCGGACGATGTTCAACCTTTTTGCTGTGTGGATACTGACCGCGCTGTGGCACGGGGCAGGGTATAATTTCCTGATCTGGGGCGGCATGCTGCTCGGGGCTTTATTTCTGGAAAAATTGTTTTTGCTTCCATTTTTACAGAAAAGCAAAGTGATCGGACATGTCTATCTGTTGCTGTTTGTGCCTGTGACATGGATGGCATTTACAATCACGGATGTGCATCAGCTTGGGATTTATCTGACACGTATGTTTCCGTTTGTGAATGCACATACCGGCATGGTCAATTCCATGGATTACATCAAATATCTGAAAGATTATGACAGCCTGCTGGCGATGGGAGTTCTTTTTGCAACTCCGGTTCCGGCGGTGATTTATGGAAGAATAAAGCGGGGGATGTTCGGTACGCTGGCAATTGCGGTGATCTTTGCACTCAGCATGTACTACCTTGCGGTATCTGCAAACAATCCATTTTTATACTTTAATTTTTAGATAACAGGAAGGAGCAGAAATGAAAAAAATCAGATATTGCAAAATCACCATTCTGATTTTAGCTGGCTGGGCAATCCTGTCAGCGATAGGATTTCTGGGAAAAGATACGATTTACAGCCGTTATACGGTCGATCCGGTAAAAACACCGTACTTTGTTCTGGTCATGCAGGGCATACACGATGGGATTTACCCATGGAGCAGCGACCATGAGTCACTCTGGGATAAATGGGAACATCTGGCAGAACTGAGAAGAGATGAGGAGCAGATCTCCGCGACTGAGAGCACAGAACCTGCCGCAGAGGGAACGGAGAGTATGGCAGAAACGGAGACAGTGGCGGAGACAGAGCAGGAGGAAGTAAGAAGCTTTCACCCGGTGGACGCCGGGTACTTCTCAGACGCAGTGTTTATCGGTGATTCGAGAACCGTGGGACTTCATGATTACGGCGGACTCGATGACAGCACTTTTTATGCGACCGTCGGCATGAATGTATACAACCTCTGGACAGAAAAGTTCTGTGAAGTGGACGGGGAAAAAGTGACATTAGAGGAAGCGCTTAAGGCAAAAAAATACGGGAAAATCTATTTCCAGATCGGGATCAATGAGATGGGAAGGGGAACACTGGATGGTTTCATGACAGCCTATGAGGATTCAGTGGAAAAATTCCGGGAACTGCAGCCGGACGCTGTGATCTTCGTTCAGGGGATCATGAAGGTTGCAAAAGAAAAAAGTGATAAAGATCCGATCTTTAACAATGTGGGGATCGAGCAGCGGAATGAGCGGATCGCTGCACTCGCAGACGGAAAAAATATCTTTTACCTTGACATGAATGAGGTCGTATGCGATGAGGAAGGCAACTTAAAGAGCAGTCTGACGTTCGACGACATTCATCTGTATGGTTCAAAATATGGGATCTGGGTGGATTACCTGAAGGAGAATGGAATCTGAAAAAACGCTATGGTGCAGGAATTAGCATCATAGCGTTTCTTTTAGTCGTTTTTCTCAAAAATCGTGAAGGTATTTTTGTTGAATTCCAAAATGCCGGCATCTCTCAATTTGCACAATTCATTGGACATGGCAGAGCGGTCGACAGAGAGATAGTCGGCAAGCTGCTGGCGGTTGAATGGAATGGTAAAGGTTGAAGCATTGGCTTTTTTCGACTCCATGGACAGGTAGGAGAGCAGTTTCTCTCTGGTGGTGCGCTTGGACATATGTTCTAATTTGCGGTTTAACTGGAAATTTTTCCGGGACACTAACGTTAGAAGATTGCGGATCAGCCGGTTGTGAAACGCACAGGCGGAGGGGCAGACCGTCAGGATCTTAGAGACCTCCAGAAACAAAACGCGGCAGGTGGAAGCAGCAAAAATATTCATTTCCAGCGGTTCGGTGGAATTGATCGCATAGGCTTCCCCGAAAATATCGCCCGGGACACATTCTGCCATCAGATTGGCATTGCCCCAGAAGTCCTCTTTTACAATGTGTACACTCCCCTCCAGCACAATGCCGATGCCTGTGATGGTTTCCCCATAAGAAAAAATGATCTCATCTTTGATAAATGTCGTCTCCCGTGCAGAGAGGCAGGAGAGCATGTCCCTGATCTCATCGGTTGTGATCCCTGTGAATACAGAGGTCTGTAATAAAAGCAGATCGTCGTTTGTCATAGAAACTCCTTTCGAATGGATGTATAGAACATTGGCTCGGTAATTGTGAAACTCCTCGTAAGCTGTACAACATTGTTCAAAATTAACAAAATTTTCGAAAACACGCTTTCGCTACGTGTCGCTGGT
>ERZ773143.654-NODE-654-length-37241-cov-14.095278_pt1 | contig 37241 bp, 36 predicted proteins | sample MGYA00580852_ERZ773143 | MGnify/ENA primary metagenome ERZ773143 (study PRJEB29015, sample SAMEA2737853) | human gut metagenome | biome: human gut; feature: human-associated habitat; material: faeces | place: China | collected 2012 ... | reverse complement strand
CCACCGGCATATATTCCTTTTCTGCTACAATCTTCATCTGTTCCGTGATAATGCCTTTTCTTGCGGCATCCATCTGAGTTGTATACTGAGTCATAAGTTTCCTCCTGTTTATGTAAAATTTAAAAGTGTTTAATTGTAAAAATAAGAAGTATGCTGTCCACCGAGGGCATGGTCTACCGGTCCGTGACCATTTCCGAGATCAAGGTTTACCCGGAGTGCTTCTGTAAGATATTCCTTGGCTTTGGCAACAGCATCACCGAGGGAATATCCCTTGGCGAGATTGGCTGCGATCGTGCTGGAAAGCGTGCAGCCTGTTCCGTGTGAATTCGGATTGTCAATACGTTCACCTTTGATCCAGAGCGTTTCGTCTCCGGTGTAGAGGAGATCGTTTGCATGGTCGGTTCTGTGTCCGCTTTTGAGAAGAATCGCACAGTGGAATCTTGCAAAAAGCTCCCGGCATGCGTGTTCCATGGAACTGTCATCATTGATGAGAAGTCCGGTCAGAACCTCAGCCTCCGGGATATTCGGTGTGATGAGCTCTGCCAGCGGGAAAAGTTCTGCCTTGAGTGTTTCTTCGGCTTCCGGTTCCATCAGACGATGTCCGCTTGTAGACACCATGACCGGATCCAGGACAATATGTTCCGGTTTGTACTGGCGGAGTTTGGCAGCAACACATTCCATAGCCTCCGGGGACGGAAGCATGCCGATCTTGACGGCATCGGGGAAGATGTCGGTAAACACTGCGTCGAGCTGCTCCGCCAGAAAATGCGGGGTCGAGTCAAAAATGTCGGTCACGCCGGTGGTGTTCTGGGCGGTCAGGGCCGTGACTGCGCACAGGGCAAAAACGCCGTTGGCGGTCATGGTCTTGATGTCTGCCTGGATACCGGCGCCTCCGCTGGAATCACTTCCGGCAATGGTCAATGCTGTTCTCATGGTGATAACTTCCTTTCCTTTTTGTATACAGCAAGGTTTTATAAAGCGGCACAAGGTGGTGCCCCCGGTGTACCGCTGTGGGATGCTTTTTTCTACAGCAACACGGCTTCGTGCAAATCTCTCACATACAGATCCGCTGCCCTTTGCAGCCCGGCCTGGTCGGTCTCGCCGTCGGCATCGTAGACGCCGATTGTGTAAAAGCCCGCGGCCTTCGCGGTTTTCAGGGCGTAGAGACTGTCCTCAAAGACGAGCGTTTCCGCCGGCGCGGCGTGCAGGGCCTCGGCGGCCAGCAGGTAAATTGTCGGCTCATGCTTGCTGACGCCGACCTCTGCCGTAGTGAAAAGCCGGGTGAAATACCCGAGCAGCCCCAGCCGTTCCAGCGCCCGCGTGACGTGCTCCCGCGGGCTGGACGTGGCCGCCGCCAGCTTCACGCCGCGGGCGGTCAGGGCGGCCAGCAGTGCCGCCGCACCGTCCTTGGCGGGGACCTCATAAAAATAGAAGTCCCGCAGCATGTCCGCAATGCCCGCGCCGACCTCGGCGGCAGACTGCGGCAGTGCATAGTGCGTGTGCAGATACTCCGCCCCCTGCTCCATGCTCATCGAGAACAAAATCTCGTTGAGTCCTTCCTCCGGCGTGACGCCCAGGCTGCGCAGATACCGCGCGCCAAGGTCGTTCCAGATGCCCATGGAGTCGAGCAGCACGCCATCCAGATCAAAAACAGCAGCCTTAGTCATGCAGCATTTTCTCCGTGGCGGCCTTCAGGTCGGCGGATGCCTGTTGGATGTTCTTTGCCGCGTAAATCGCGCTGATGACTGCGACGCCGCAGATGCCGCTGCCCGCGAGCTTCGCGACATTTTCCTGCGTGATGCCGCCGATGGCGACAACGGGGATGGACACGGCCCCGCAGATGGCCTTGAGCGTCTCATAGCTCACATCGTCGGCGTCGTCCTTCGAGCCTGTCGGGAACACCGCGCCGACGCCGAGGTAATCCGCGCCGTGCTTTTCGGCCAGAACGGCCTGCTCCACGGTCTGGGCGGAGACGCCCAGAATCTTGTCCGGGCCCAAAATCGCGCGGACGTCCTGCGCCTCCATATCGCTCTGGCCGACATGCACGCCGTCTGCGTTCATCTCGCGGGCGATCTCGACGTTGTCATTCACAAGAAACGGCACACCGCGCTCGCGGCAGAGCGTTTGCAGCTCCTTCGCTTCCTCGAGGAACTTACCCTCCTCCAGCGTCTTTTCGCGCAGCTGGACCATCGTCACACCGCCGTCAAGGCTTTCGCGCACAACGTCGATAAGCCTGCGCCCGTCCAGCCAGTGGCGGTCCGTGACGGCATAGAGCAGCAGATCATTTTTATCGCAGTTCATACTTGGCGCCCCCATTCAGCGTTGCACCGTCCATATTGTAGATGGCATCAATGATGCGGTTGCGGTAGGTGGAGTTGCCGTCGCCCTCGGCCATGCGGCTCCAGCCGATCTCGCCCGCCAGACCCATGGCGCAGACCGCCGCGGCGGCAGCCTCGAGCTTATTGTCGGGGTTCGCAACGACGAAGGCTGTCATCATGCCGGAGAGCTGGCAGCCCGTGCCGGTGATCTTGCCCATCTCGTGGCGTCCGTTGCGGATGACATAGCAGGCCGTGCCGTCGCTGACAAGGTCGATGGCACCGGTGACGGCGACGATAGCGCCGCTTTTGGCCGCAAAGTCCTTGACAAATTTGACGGCACTGTCCAGATTTGCGTCGGTCACGGCGTCCGCAACGTCAGCGTCAACGCCCTTCGTCGTGCCGCTGCCCAGCGCCAGCGTCTTGATCTCGGAGATATTGCCGCGGATGACGGTGAATTTGATCTTCTCCATCAGCTCGACGGCGGTGTTCGTGCGCAGGGCCGACGCGCCCGCGCCGACGGGGTCGAGCAGCACGACATGGCCGAGGGCATTTGCCTTTGCGCCCGCGCGGAACATGCCCTCGATGCTGCGCTGGTTCAGCGTGCCGATGTTGATGTTCAGACCGCCGCAGATCGACGTGATGTCCTCGACGTCCTCCGGCTCATCGGACATGATCGGGCTGCCGCCGCAGGCCAGCAGAATGTTGGCCACGTCGTTGACCGTGACATAGTTCGTGATATTGTGCACCAGCGGCACAGTGTTGCGCACATTTTCAAGACAGGTACCCAGCATACAAAACGCTCCTTATAAGTAAAAATGCGGATACGCCTGCAGAGACATATCCGCACAAAAGCTCACAAGAAGCGCAGTGCTACGGTATCTCCCTACGTTGGCATTATCCAAATCAGGTTCAGGCAGCACCGCGGCGGCGCTGCCTTTTGGGTCAGGGCGATGCAGCCCACTCTCAGCCCGCTTTACGCAAGCTCCCCTTTTGTACAAATTTACAGTAACACAGTTTGTCGTGTTTTGCAAGGCTTTTGCTTCATTTTTTGCAAAACCACTTGACATTAAACCCGGCTTTCATGCTATGCTAGAGACAGCAGAAAGGCAAAAGTGCGGGTGCGAACCGGAGCTGCCGCTGCGGTTTCAATAGCCTTCCCCCGAGGGGGAAGGTGGCCGAGGCCCCGACCGAGGCCGGATGAGGGGCAGCCCTCCGTTGGCCACCCGTGAACAGGCAGCAATCGCATGCTTTGCCCTCATCAGTCCGCTCCGCGGACAGCTTCCCCCGAGGGGGAAGCCTTTTATCACGCTACTATTTTAAACGGAGGTCCCCTATTATGGCTAAATCTACTGTCTATTTCACCAACGAACTCACCCCCGAAGCCGTTGTGAAGATGTACCGCCAGCTGGGCATCGAGCTGCCCGGCAGGGTGGCCGTCAAGGTCCACAGCGGCGAGGACGGCAACCAGAACTACCTGCACCCCGAGTTTATGAAGCCCGTCATCGACGCCGTCAACGGCACCGTTGTTGAGTGCAACACAGCCTACGGCGGCGCGCGCAACGAGACGCCTAAGCACATCGAGCTGATGAAGAAGCATCATTGGAGCGACCTGTTTGATGTTGACATCATGGACGCCGAGGGTCCGGACGTCGAATGGCCCGTCGAGAACGGCAAGGTCCTCAAGGTCAACTATCTGGGCAAGAACATCGAGAATTATGACAGTATGCTCGTGCTCATCCACTTCAAGGGTCACCCGATGGGCGGCTACGGCGGTGCGCTCAAGCAGCTGTCCATCGGCTGCGCGTCCAGCGCCGGCAAGGCGTACATCCATTCCGGCGGCAAGGTCACCGACCAGCACATCCTGTGGGAGAACTGCGCCGAGCAGGACACCTTCCTTGAAGCCATGGCAGACGCCGCCTCCACCGTGGCAAAGCACTTTGCGGGCAAGATCGCCTATGTCGCCGTCATGAAGAATCTTTCCGTTGACTGCGACTGCTGCGCCGTGGCCGAGGACCCCTGCATGAACGATGTGGGCATCCTCTCGAGCCTTGACCCCGTCGCGCTGGACCGCGCCTGCATCGATTTGGTCATAAACAGCAATGACCCGGGCCGCGACCACTTTATGGAGCGCGTCAACAGCCGCCACGGCACCCACACCATCGACAGCGCCGAGACCCTTGGCATCGGCACGCAGGCGTATGAGCTGGTGAAGGTGTAAACGCCCATTTGCCTGAATAAGCCAAAAGCCGCAAAAAAGCAACCGCCGTGCAGAGAGGCGTCTCTCTGCACGGCGGATGTTGTTATTGTCGGTTCAGTATCTTTTCCAAGTCTGTTTTCGGGTCGCCCGTGGGCGTCAGGTTGTACTGCTTAACGAGAAAGTCCAGTACATTCGGTGAGACGAACGCCGGGAGCGTGGGGCCAAGGTAGATATTGCGCAGCCCCAGATACAGCAGCGTCAGCAAAATGCAGACAGCCTTCTGCTCATACCACGACAGCACCAGCGTAAGCGGCAGGTCGTTGACGCCGCAGCCAAACGCCTCGGCCAGCGCCAGCGCAATGCGAATGGCGCTGTAGGCGTCGTTGCACTGCCCGCAATCCAGAACGCGCGGGATGCCTTCGATGCTGCCCAGATCCATATCGTTCAGCCGGTACTTGCCGCAGGCCAGCGTCAGAATCAGCGTGTCGGGCGGCGTCATCCGTGCAAAGTCCGTGTAGTAGCTGCGCGTCGGTGCTGCACCGTCGCAGCCGCCGATCAGGAAAAAGTGGCGTATCTTCCCCTCCCGGACCAGCCGGACGATCTGCTCTGCGTGGGACAGCACCGCATTGCGGGCAAAGCCGGTCATGACCGTGCTGCCGCCGTTCATCCCGGTCATCGGGTGATCCTCGGGGTAGCCGCCGCATTCCAGCGCCTTTTCAATGACCGGGGTGAAATCCTTGTCGTCCCCGATGTGGGTCAGCTCCGGGTAGGACACCACCGACGTCGTGAACACACGGTCACTGTAGCTCTGCCGCACCGGCATCAGACAGTTCGTTGTGAACAGGATGGGCGCGGGGATGTTGTGGAACTCTGACTGCTGGTTCTGCCAGCCCGTGCCGAAGTTGCCTTTGAGGTGCGGATATTTTTTCAGTTCCGGGTAGCCGTGGGCGGGCAGCATCTCACTGTGGGTGTAGATGTTGATGCCCCTGCCCGCGGTCTGGTCCAGCAGCAGCTTCAGATCGTGCAGGTCGTGGCCGCTGACCACGATGAAGGGGCCCTTCTCAATCGTCAGCGGCACCGTGCCCGGCACGGGGTCACCGTATGCGCCGGTGTTGGCTGCGTCCAGCAGCGCCATACAGGCCAGATTGACTTCTCCGGTTTTCAGCACCAGCGCCAGCAGCTCGTCAGGCGTTTTCTCTGCGCCGATGGCCTCGAGTGCCTCATAGAAAAAGGCGTTCACAGCGGGGTCTGTTCTCCCCAGTGCGCGGGCGTGGTACGCATAGGCCGCCATGCCTTTGAGCCCAAAGAGGATCAGCGATTTCAACGAGCGCACGTCCTCCCCCGCCGCCCAAAGCGCGGCAAGGTCGTAATCGTCAAGCTGCCCGGGGCCGACGGCAGCCTTTTCCTTTTCGATTTCCGCCTTGCATTGCAGGATAGTTTCGTTGTTGAAGTTCACGTTCGTGATCGTCGTGAACAGGCCCTTCAAAATCAATTCATCGGTGTGCGGTGTCGGTGTCCCAGCCCGCGCCGCCCGCGCCAGCCCGATAAGTGCCCCAATCAGCTCATCCTGATAGTTGGCGGTGTCGGCCTTTTTGCCGCAGACACCGGCCTTGCCGTCGCAGCCGGTGTTATGCGCCGTTTGTTGGCACTGAAAGCAGAACATTTCTCGCATTTGGTTTCCTCCTGTCAGCAGAATTATCACCTTCTATTCTGCCCGCCAGGAGGATTTTTTATACCGTTCTCACGGCTGCGGTGTCGCGCCCTCCTGCTCCATCTTGCGCAGCGTTTCCTGCCGGAGGGCCTCCCGCAGCGCCTGCATATAGGGCGAGAACTGTGACTGCTCCACGCCGTAGGTCAGGTTCAGCGCATACTCCTGCGGCTCCCAGGTCGCAATCGCGGACTCGTTGTGCTGGACGATGGCCTCCATTTTATCCAGCGCCTTGTAGATTTTGGCCTCCGTCGTCTGCAAGGCGGCCATCTCCGCGTACAGCGTCCGCATCTCGGTACAGACCGGCTCGGGCAGTGAATCGACCCAGTGGGAAAGCAGTGCTTCCTCGGCGGCCTCATCGGCGGCGGTCTTGTCAAACGCCGGGATGTCCCCGGTAAAGCACTCGCCCAGATCGTGGATCAGGCACATGCGGATGACCTTGTCCATGTCCGCCCGCGGAAATTCATCCCGCAGCCAGAACGCCATGAGCGCAATACGCCAGCTGTGCTCGGCCACGCTCTCATGCCGTCCCTTCGATGTATAGCAATGCCGCGTTGTGTCCTTGAGTTTTTCCGCTGTGTGCAGCGCCTCCAACAGCTTTTCCGGTTCCATGTGCAGACCTCCCCTATTTTTACCGCTATTGTAGCAGATATAAAACGCAGTTGCAAGGCGGAGATTTTTTTCTGATTTTTTCTTTTTTTCGCAGAAAGTTTCTCGCAATACAGGGCATTAAAAGTACAATTTGGAAACATTTGATTTACTATTACTGTTTGTAAATCATTCTGCCGTTATAAAACTCTGTAGGGGCGAGCATTGCTCGCCCGTGCCCGCGCGCTATGTGCAAGGCCTTCCCGGAAAAGCCTTGCTGCACCAGGTTGGCGGGCGAACAATGTTCGCCCCTACATTCTCTCTATAACAAAGCAGGTGCTTTTTTCTTACTTTTTTTCATTTTTTTCAAGAAATTCTCTCGCAATACTCCTTTCTCTCCCCTGCCCTACCACAAACTTTCTATAAAAAAAGACCCGCAACTCCATTGCGAGTCCTTTTCTGTAGCAATTATTGCTTCTGTAATTCCTGCAGCAAGGGATTGTGCAGCAGCAGCCCCACGATTTGATAGCGATAGCTTTTGACCGTCTGCCCCTGGGATTCCGAGTAAAGCCCGCGGACACAGCCGCTTTCCCGGTCAAACAGCGCGTCGATCAGCTGCAGCTGCTCCGCTGTGACCAGCAGCGTGACCTGTCCCTTCGTGTCGAGGCCGCGGCCATGGGTCGGCATATACTTTTCGCGGCAGTTAAACGACGGCAGCATGTAATAGCTCTCGGGGTGCTTCTCTGCCTCGATGCGCCGCGCGGATGCTGCGTCCTCATCCCCGCACACGCAGTGGTCCAGTCCGACCTGCCGGAGCTTGGCCAGCTCCTCCTGCAAGATGCGGTTGGCCAGCGTACCGATCTTACTGTCCTGCCACAATGCTTCCATCTCAAGCAGGTCGTAAATTTTGCGGTGCAGGCGGATACGCAGCCTATACTTCCTGGGCTTCATCGGCGCTGCGCTCCACCTTTGCAATTATTTCCCGCAGCCGCGTGGCCGTGGCGATCATCTCGTCCAGCTCCTTCATGGCCTGCTGGCGCTCCTCGTGGGTATATTTTTCTGCAAGGCGCTTCTCGGGGTTTTTCCTGCGCAGCATCGTTTCCAGGCGGCTTGTCTGGCTGGACAGCTTGCCCGTAATTTTGCTCTGTGCCTTGGCACCGGCGGTCTTTTCCCTGACCTCCCGGATGACCTCTGTCTGCTCGACCTGCGCGGCGGGCTGCTCCGGCGGGATGGTCTTGACCTTTCGGATGGTCTCCTTCAGACACGCCATCTCCTTCTGGACCGTGAACACCGCAGCGACCAACGCCTCGTGGGCATCCTGCATACTGCTGGTGTCGGCCACCGTCCGCAGTGCATCCACGAACCGCCCTCGAATCGCTTTTTTCTCGTCCTGAATGGCTGCGCTGCCCGGGCCGTTGTACGCAATAGCATAGAGCTGCTGCAGCATTTGGGCAGCGATTCTCTGCTCCTCGGGCGTCATCCGCAAAAAGCTCTCCGCCTCGCTGCGCAGCACAAAGCCACGATCCAGCAGATCCTTGAGACCCTCATTCAGATTTTTTTCAATGCTCAGATCCTTATCGATCTGCCGCCCGTTGATGGGCGTTGCCTCCTTGATGGCCTTTTTTGCCTCGGCTGCTGTCAGGTTGTACGGCTCTGCCTGCAGGCAGGACACCAGCTCGGCAACCGCCTTGCGGCGGATCATCTCGTTGGCAAAGCCGCCGCGCACCTGCAGGTTAGCGCTCAGCAGCATGACCTTTTTCTCGTTGTCGCTCAGCGGTGTTGTGACAACACGGCAGTTTTTGACTGTGTTCCACTTTGCGTCACCGCGCGCCTGCAAATAATTCAATGCCTTATAGCGGCGCTCGCCGGAGAGCAGAACGTACTTCGTCTGTTTGCCATCCGTCCGCGGATATACGACCAGATTGTGCATCAGGCCGTTGCGGTCAATGTCGTTGGCCAGTGTTTCCACATCCTCGTCGGTGTCCAGCTGACGGAAAATCGCATTGTCCGGGTTCAGTTCGATGTCCTGCAAGGCAATTTCCCGCAGCTCATAGGCAAGCTCGGCGCGGTTCTGCGTGGCCAGATTGGCAATCAGGCTGCCGGAGGCGTTGTTGTTTCCGGCGCTGAAAACCGCCTCGGTGGACGGAATGCCCACCTCGACCTTGGATCTGCCGGGCTTCTTTTTCATAGCCATCTTACTTTTCCTCCAATTCGGCCAGGCGCTTTTTCAGCTCCTCATACGCCGCCACATAGCTTTTGGCCGGGGGCTGCGTGCGGGCCGAGTAGCAGACCGGCACGCAGCGGTTGATGCTGTTATCCACACTCTTGCCAAAGGCGATTTCCGCGTTGAACAGCGTTGCGCCGAGCTTGGCCCGGCAGTCACTGCGGATGTCCTGCGAGGCTGCACTTTTCTGCACCATCGTCAGCATCACGCCGACGCCCTTGATGCGGGAAGTCTTGCTCTTGCGCATCTCATTGCAGAGCACATAGGTGCGGAACGCCGAGTCCTCCGAGAAGGAATCGCACTTCAGCGGGATCAGCACATAGTCCGCCGCGGCAATTGCGTTGGAGAGCAGCAGGCTGTCTCGGCTTGGCTGGGTGTCGATCAGGATATAATCGTACTCGTTTTTGACCTGGCGCAGGAAATAGTCCAGCACGTCGGTATCGCTGGCCAGATACTTCGGGTCGCCGCGGTCATAGTCCCGCTGGGCGTCCGTGTACAGATCCTCCAGCCGCTTGGACAGGCGCGGCGTCTGGTCGTTGGCCGGGATCAGGTCCACGTTTTCATATTCCGACTCGACGATAAAATCTCTGGTCTGTGTGTTGTAGCGGAAGCCGTCGATCATATCATACAGACTGCGGTTGGCAAAGGCCTTGCTGGTAATGGCGTTGCCGCCTGTCAGGGCAAACGTCAGGTTGCCCTGCGGGTCGGTGTCCAGGCAAAGCACCTTTTTGCCCTCGTCGCCCATCAGATAGGCAAGGTTAGAGGTCGTTACGGTTTTTCCGCAGCCGCCTTTTTCCACCGCAATGGTTATTACTGTTGCAGCCATTCGCTTTTTCCCCATTTCATTATGTAGTTATAACACCGTGGCAAATTGTTTTTTTATGTCGTTTTCGTCTATGTATAGTATACCACATTTGCCAGCATCGTCAACAGCACTTTTGCAGTTTTGGCAGGGCTTTTCTGCGGCAGAAAAACTCTATGGCAACACCGCACAATTCCCGCCTTACGGCTCAAGCACCGCTCCGGCGGCTGCCGCACCTCGCTCGCCGTATCGGCACTTAGAATTATGCGGTATTGCCTTATAACTCCGTGGCAAATTTTTATATAAAGAAAAAAGCATATAGACACGCCCATGCCGCAGCTTTTTGCGGACCAGGTATCCATACGCTTTTTGTTATGCTTTTTGGTTTTATAACTCCGTGGCAAATTCATTCATCAAAGACGGACAGATCTGCCTTGAAATGATCCGTTGCACCAGCGCTGCGCAGCTCGTCCCTGCCGCTCGGGATGATCGTAATATCCTCCATCGCGTTGTATACAATGGTCGCGTTGTACTGCGGCGACTTGAGCTGGCCGTGCTCCTTTTTGGTCAGCATCATCCGCGCCATGCCCAGCGCCCAGCAGGTCAAATCGTGCTGTTGGGCCAGGATGCGGTTCAGCGCGTCGCGGGTCTCCTGCGCCTGCTTTGCCCTTTTCTCGCTGTTGGTGTTGGTCAGCAGACGCGCCGTGTATACCAGCACCGAGGACACCGCACTGTACAGCTCCGGTGAAATTTTTTCCTGCAGGGTCTGGCTGCGCGCCCTGCTTTCCAGCACGCGAACTGCCCGCGTCACCGTCATAGTAAACAGCTCGTCCCCCAGCGGCTCTGCCACGGACACAGCTGCCGCGCTTCGTTCCGGCTCGGTGGTTTTCCGCGCCCTTCTGCGGCGCGGGACTTCCTCATTGCGAGCGCTTTTCTGCGCGTGCAACTGGCGCACTGCGTCCATCTCCTGCGCGGATTTGTAGCGGATGAACAGGTACAGCCGCTCGTATTTTCTGCCGCCGCGGATGCGGACCGGGATATAGTCAAACCAGAGGTCGGTCATCTGGTTGATCTCGTCCCTGGCCTTGGTCAGGACGTAGCGCTCAAAATCGTGGAAGTTGCTGTACTTTTCGGTCAGCGGCTTTTCCTTGTCCTTTTTGCGCTTTTCCGGCGGGGGAGAGAGCTGCTCCTTCAGCTCCTGAATATCAAACACCTTGTACTTGAAGCCGCGGATGTCCTGCGCCTTGTCCGGGAAACGGTCCAGTATCTCTTTTGTGACCGGCTGAAACACCAGGCCGTTCGTGTAGCCGTAATCGGTGTCTCCGTTGTCGTAGGAAAGCAAAATTTCGTAAAAACGCATGGAGTAAGTGCTGTTCATCGTCAGCAGATATTCCACGTTGTAGGAGGTATAGTTGCTTTTCAGCTGGGAAAGATAGGGGAGGATCTCCGGATTGAAGCGCACGCGGATCTGCTTGTCCCGGTCATTCACGGTGGAGCCGCGCTGCAGCCAGGACAGGACCTTGTACTGGTGGCCGTCGCTGGCCGGGTCCAGGCTCCAGAAGGAGCGGTCCTCCAAACTTTTGACGGTGTCCTTCAGGTATTCTAGATAGGTGTTGTCGTGCATGTTGACCCCGGCCAGCCGCCCGAAGTCGGAAAAGCTCAACGAATAAACGCGGTCCGCATCCGGGGTCTCCTTGGGGTTTATCTGTGCCATCATTGCCAGCAGCACCTTTTGCTCCAGCTTTGGCAGGGCATATTTTGTCTTTTGGATCAGGTCATTACTCTTGGTGATGATCGATTCCGACGCCGGGTTGTACTTGGGTACATTGCCTGCAGAGCGGGTGCGGCGGTGCTTTTGTGGCGGCGTGTTTTCCTCCGCAGGGAGGTCCGGGTCATAGTATTCGCCTTCAATGATGGTGTCATTTTTCCGCTTTTCAGACATAGGCCTACACCTCCACAAATACAGTACATTAAGCATACACGCAATTGCGGAAAATGTCAACGGCTTCTCGCAATAAAAAATAAATGTGCCATTTGTATTTTTTTTCTTATAATTATTATTTATTATTTTATAAATTTATCTCTTTATATATAATAAGTAGATTGCGAGTTTTCTTCTGCTGAATTGAGAGAAAAATTCCTGTGAAAAAAGAGTTTTCTTCCCACGAAAAAAGAGAAATATTCTGCTGTGCTGAGAGTTTTATTCTGCTGATTTTGCCAGAATAAAACTCTCAATTCGGCAGAAAAAAACTCGCAGTACGCAAGCGGCTACGGGCAAAGCAGACAGCGAAATGCGAGTTTTCTTCTGCGCTGATGAGAGAAAAATGCTGCGCAGTGAAAAAATCAGTTCGCGGCTTTTTCGGCGGAGCAGGGGAGAGCGCAGTGACAAAAAAGAGAGAGCAGAGGGGAAAAAGGCTTATTAAGAGAAATTTTCTGACAACAGAAGAAAAAAACAGAAAAATTCTCCTTTTTGTATTGCGAGTTTTATTCTGAACAAAAAACTCTCCAGGAATCTTCGATAGTACGTAAAAGTATACGAAAAAAGCATAAAGTATTGCGAGAAATCTTCTCCGCTGCAAAAATAGAACAAAAGAAACGAACTGTAATAATTTATATATAATATACAAAACGGCAAACAAAATCATGTGCATCCGGGGAAACCGACAGGGAAGGGGAGAGGGCCGGCAGGAGAAGCACAGCTTTTCTAAAATGCAGACTGCCAAAAGGCGACGCAGAGCCGCAGGTAATTATAAAATGCAGAAAAAAACTCTCAATAGACGCCCGCGGTGGGACTATTGAGAGTTTTTTTCTGCAAAAAATAAAGAAAATTCAGAAAAATGCAGCCGCCCGCAAGGGCCGTCAGCATCCTTAATTATCGGGAGCAGGTCACAGCATCTGTTGCCATATAGTCAAACAGGCCGTCGTTTTTCTCCTCCAGAGCCTTGATCATGTGGTAGGTGTATTCGTTGTAGGGCGTCGGGATGCCTAACTCGCGCCCCATGCGCATGAGCGCACCGGAGAACATATCGATTTCTGTGTGCCGCCCGGCGTCGAGGTCCTGCAGGGTGGAGTAGCGCGCGGTTGGCGACACGGTGCTGCCGTAGGTGGAGGCCGCAGCTGCCTTGGAGAGGTCGATCCCCTTGGCGGCGGCAATGGCCTCCAGCTCGCGGCGCAGGCCGTCGCTGATGGCCTTTATATGGGCACTGTCGCTGTAGCAGCCGACACCCGCGCCGAGGATCGCCTGCGGCAGATTGTTGCAGACGTTCAGCCGGAACTTGGACCAGATCTCCTCGCGGATATGCTCGGTCACACGGAAATGAATGCCCGTGTCCGCAAACAGCGCCCGCACCGCCTGCACCCGGTCACTGTCAAACGGTGCGGTCAGCTCCCCGTAGATGATGCCGATGGTCGTCTCCGGGTCAAACCGCACACCGTCCTCGGTGCGGTGGGAGGCCACCTTGATGAGCGCGGGCAGCACATGAGCTGCGCCGACCTGTGCGGCGATGAGCTCCTCACTGTCAACGCCGTTCATCAGGCTCATGACAACGGAGCGTTCGCTCACAATGGTGCGGATGCTGTCCAGTGCGCTGTCCAGTGCGCCGTATTTCAGCGCGACGATCAGCAGATCGACGCCGTGGGCCTGCTGCGGGGTCCAGACCTGCGGGTGATAGACCTGCCCGTTGATCGTGCAGCCGTTTTGCCGCAGCCGCTCGGCGCGGGAACCCTCCGCCACGACGCCAAGCTGCAGGGTGTTGGCAGCGGCCTTGTCGGCCAGGCCCCACAGCACATAGCAGCCGACGGCTCCGGCCCCCAAAATAGCAACAGATTGAATTTTCATCGTCTACATCCTCCCGTCAGCCGGCACGGCCCGGCTGGATGATGCGGATCAGCTCCTTATCCAGCTGCAGGGTGCAGTGCCACGGATTTACAATAATGCCCGCGATTTCCGGTGCGGAGAGCGCTGCGGCCAACAGCTTGTCAATGTCTGCGAGGAAGGTCGATTTCACCGTGTCAGGGCTTTTCATCTGCTCCTCAAACGAGGTGAAGGCGTACCACCAGCTTGCGCCGTCCGCCGTTGTCACGACCCGGGGCTGCACCTGCCCGCCACCGGGGACAGGCTCGACGGCCACAATCCACTGCCCGCCTGCCTGCATACAGCGGCGGACGACGGTCAGTGTGTGGGCCAGCTGCTCCGGGGTAGGGGACTGCTGCAGCTGCAAAATGGCAGTTTCGATGGTTTGATTCATCTGTAAGGATTTATCTTGCGGCATCGGGAACATCCTTTCCGATTTACGATTTGTCTGTTTCCTTTAGGCGATACCGCACAATTCCCGCCTAACGGCTTACGCACCGCTCCGGCGGCTGCGGCACTTAGAATTTTGCGGTATTGCCTTTATTATACCAGCGATTTTCCAAAATGCAAAATTTCCGCGGAACGGCATTGACGAACCCGGGGGACAAGGTCGTTATCTTCTCGCCGTTTTACGAGAACTACGGCGCAGACACGATCCTGACCGGGCAGAGCCAATTTATGTGCCGCTGACGCCGCCGGAATTTACCTTTGACCCCGAGGTACTGGAAAATGCCTTCCGCCAACACCCGAAGGCGCTGATCCTGTGCAACTCCTCGAACCCCTGCGCAGCAAAATTCCGGCAAGAGCAGCGCGGTAAGGCTTTATAACTCCGTGGCAAATTTAAAATGTAAAAGAGCAGCCGACCCACTGACAGAGCTACAGCGGGTCGGCTGCCTTTTTTTATCGTGCGGTTTTCGGTTTATAATCGCGCATTTCCGGAATCGCTCCGCCTGCCACGGCCCACAGGTACAGGCTGGCCACGCTGCAATAGGGGCTGAACCGGCGGCGGTACTTTTCAAACAGTTTGCGGTCAATTTTGCGGTGGTGGTAGACCATCCGCAGACCGCGCTGGATGGCAAGGTCGTCGTAGCTGAAAATGTTGGGCCGCTGCATACAGAACAGCAAAATCATCTCCGCCGTCCAAACACCGATGCCCTTCAGGGCGCTCAATTCGCGGATGGCGTCCTCGTCGCTTTTCTGCCGGATGCCCTCCGGATCGAACGCACCGCTGTGGACGCGCTCGGCAAAATCGGTGATGTACTCCGCCTTGCGAAAGGTCATGCCCAGCGCCTGCAATTTGGGAACACCGGCAGCCAGGATCGTCTCGGCATTCACGGTGCCCAGTGCGTCCTGCATCCGCTGCCAGATCGTGGCCTGCGCCTTCGTTGAGATCTGCTGGCCGATGATGTGGTGTACCACCGCCGAAAACAAATCGGTATCGACGACGCGGTCCACATGCCCGATTTTGTCGATGACCTCACACAGCCGCTTGTCCCTGGTGCGCAGGCAGGCAAGCTCGGCTTCCCCGTAGGCAAAAAACATCGGCGTTTACTCCTTTACGGCGTCGGGCAGTACATCGCCCAGCGCCAGCACGGCATTGCGCACGCATTCGGGGCAGGGGCAGAGCGGCACGCCGGTGGCAACGCCCTTCAGCTCCTTGCAGATAGTCGCGCCGCACCGCTGCTCAAAGCTCCGGACCAGTGCGCGTGCCACAGCGGGCGTGCCGCGGCCCTCCGTCAGGATGCCGGCCACCATCACAGCGCCGATCAGTGCGCCGCAGGTGCTCTCCAGGCAGCCCATACCGGCAGCGTAGCCTGCCGCCAGCATCCGCAGGGTGTCGCCCTCCACGGGCAGCTTGTCCTCAAATACCTTTACAACAGATTGGGTGCAGTTGCACTGCCCGGTGGTTTTTAATTCTGCAGCTGCGGCTGCACGTTCGGTAAGAGTCATGGCGCAAGCCTCCTTGTCAGTGGCAGTGATGCCCGCCGCAGTGGTGCTCGCCGTCGTGGTGGCCGCAGTGAACAGCAGTGGGGTCATGGACGAGCTTTCCGGCCAGCAGCGCCAGCACGGCTTGGTCGGCGTCGCCGCTGACACCGGCGTACAGCCTGATGTTGGCCCCGGCTACGGCAGTCTGCGCGCCCGCGCCGATGCTGCCGCAGATCAGCGTGTCAACGCCGCCGCGCATCAGAAAGGCCGTCACGGCGCTGTGGCCGCTGCCCGCGGTCTCGACGACCTCGGTGTGTAAAATCATGCCGCTCTCGATGGTGTAGAATTTAAACTGCGGTGCATGGCCGAAGTGCGGGAAAACCTGGCCGTTTTGATAGGGAATTGCAATTTTCATGGTAGTGCTCCTTTATCTGTCATTACCCATGATTATAGGGGATTGGCGGGAAAAAGGCAACAGTCTTGGATATTTTGCAAAATACGGATAGAGCTTTGCAGCAGAATGCGGTATAATGATAAAAAGGCTGCGGGCCGCTACGGCCTGTTTTTCAGCCGGTGAGGTGCATATACGATGACATATATTCAGCATTATGATGCCCCGTTGGGCCGTATCCTGCTGGCGGCGGACGAGGTCGGGATGACAGGGCTGTGGTTCGACGGCGCGAAATATTTTGCCGACGGACTGCCCGCCGAGCATACCGAACGGGAAACGCCGGTCCTTTCCGAAGCCCGGCGCTGGCTGGACCTTTACTTTGCGGGGCAGGAGCCGGGCTTTCTGCCGCCGCTGCACCCGGCTGGCTCGGCGTTTCAGCAGGCGGTGTGGGCGCTGCTGCTGCAAATTCCCTACAGGCAGACCGTGACCTACGGTGAGCTCGCGCGGCAGCTTGCGGAAAAGCAGGGAAGGCCCCGGATGTCCGCGCAGGCCGTGGGCGGCGCTGTCGGGCATAACAAAATTTCTATTATCATTCCGTGCCATCGCGTGGTCGGCACCGGCGGCAGCCTGACCGGATATGCCGGAGGCATTGACAGAAAGGTAAAGCTGCTGGCGCTGGAGCAGGCCGACATGACCCGCTTATTTGTGCCCAAAACGGGCACGGCACTGCTATAATTTGTACAGTTGATTACAAAATGTCATACCGTGATAAAGGAAGGCACAAATTATGAAGCACCGTATTGTGACCGCTGCGCAGATGAAGGAGATCGAGCGTGCAGGTAACGCCCACGGCCTGCCCTATCTGCAAATGATGGAAAACGCCGGGCTGGCCGCCTACACCCAGCTGCGGGCGCGCCTTCCGATGGGCGGGGCGTTGCTCATCGTCTGCGGCAAGGGCAACAACGGCGGAGACGGCCTTGTGATGGCCCGCGCCGCCGCCCAAGATGGCTGGCGCGTGGTCGTCCTGCTGGCCGAGGGCGACCCTAAAACGCCCGATGCCATGACGAACTATGCACGCCTGGCAGACCTGCCGGTCACCAAATGCCGCGATGCGGCAGCGCTGGCAGCACAGCCCTTTGACGCCGTCGTGGATGCTTTGTATGGCACCGGGTTTCACGGCAGCCTTCGCCCGGCCGGGTTGGCTGCCTGTGCGCTGATGAATCGTCAGCGGGAAAGCGGCGCATTCGTGCTGGCCGTCGATCTGCCCAGCGGCATCAACACCGATACGGGTGAGGCCGCCGAGGGAGCCGTCCGCGCAGACCTGACCGTGACGTTTGACAGCTGCAAGCCCCTGCACACAGCTCCAAGCTCCGCACCCTTCTGCGGTGAGATCGTCTGTGCCGACATCGGCATCCGGGACGAATGGCATCCGGCAGGTCTTGCACAACTTTAAACGCGGAATTTTGTCCTTACAAAAAAGCACTTTCCCTTATATTTGCATTGCAAATAAGGGAAAGTGCTTTTGTCTTGCTCACTATGAGGGTACTATCGCAAAGGATACGGTCAACTCCCAATAGCGAAAAGATAATACGGCAGCCTTCACTTTTTCAGCACTACGCACTCATAGGGGCGCAGCGTGTCGGCGGTGTCGGGGTGGTTGCCCAGCAGTTTCTCGGCATCGGTCCAGCCTACGGGCAGGGGCTTGGCAATTTCCCGCGCCCGCAGGTTGCAGAGAACCAGCAGCTCCGTCTCGCCGTCGTACCGGCGATAGGCTAACAAATCCGCGTTGTCGGGGTACAAGAACTCGATTTTTCCCGCACTGATGACCGGCATTTTCTTGCGCAGGGCCACCAGCGTTTTGTAAAAGCTGCGGATGGAATCCGGGGCGTCCATTTGGGCAGCGGCGTTGATGGCCTTGTAGTTGTCGGCAATGCCGATCCACGGCGTACCGGTGGTAAACCCGGCGTTCTCGCTCGCGTCCCACTGCATCGGGGTGCGGCTGTCGTCGCGGCTGCGCTGGGCGATAATGTCCAGCGTCTCGGCCTCGGTCTTGCCCTGCTCCCGCAGGATCCTGTAGTAGTTGAGGCTCTCGACGTCGCGGTACTGCTCGATTTTCGTGAAGTGCGGGTTCGTCATGCCCAGCTCCTCACCCTGATAAATGTACGGTGTGCCGCGCATAAAGTGGATGGCCACCGCCAGCATCTCGGCGCTTTCCTTCCAGTAGGTCGTGTCGCTGCCAAAGCGGCTGACCGCACGGGGCTGGTCGTGGTTGCACCAGAACAGCGCATTCCAGCCGCCGTGAGCCTGCATCCCCTCCTGCCAGGTCTGGAACAGTTTCTTCATGGCGAGGTAATCAGGCTCCCTCAATTCCCACTTTTGCCCGTCCTTGTAGTCGACCTTCAGGTGGTGGAAATTGAAGCACATCGTCAGCTCGTGGTTGCCCTCAGCGGTGTAGCCGATGCAGTTTTCCAGTGTGGTGGAAGACATTTCGCCAACGGTTATCATACCGTCGATGCCGCCCGCGGCGACCAGCTCCTTCAGGTACTTGTGGACGTTGCGGCCATCGGTGTAGAAGCGGCGGCCGTCGCCCTCGTAGTCATTCTCGTAAGATTTGGGCTTGGAAATGACATTGATGACGTCAAAGCGGAACCCCTTGATGCCTTTCGCCTTCCAGAAGCGCAGGATGTCGGCCATTTCCTCCCGCACGGCGGGGTTCTCCCAGTTCAGGTCGGCTTGCATGACGTCGTAAAGATGCAGATACCATTTGCCAAGGCACGGCACGTATTCCCACGCGGGGCCGCCAAATTTCGACACCCAGTTTGTCGGGTAACGGTCGGGCGTGCCGTCCTTGAAGATGTAATAGTCCTGGTACTTTTTGTCGCCTGCCAGTGCTTTTTTGAACCACTCGTGCTCGGTGGAGGTGTGGTTGAACACCATGTCCAGCATCAGGCCGATGCCGCGCCTGTCCGCCTCGCGGATAAGCTCCTCCAGATCCTCCATCGTGCCGTAGCGCGGGTCGACGGCGCGGTAGTCGGCCACATCATAGCCGTTGTCGCGCTGGGGCGAGGGGAAGAACGGCGTCAGCCAGAGGTAATCAACACCGAGGTCGGCGAGGTAGTCCAGTTTCGCGGTGACGCCCTTCAAATCGCCGAAACCGTCACCGTTCGAGTCCATGAAGGATTTCGGGTAAATTTGGTAGACAACTTTATCTTTAAAATCATTCATGGTACACACCTCACAAAATCAGGCAATGCCTTTCTTTTTGCCGACGCTGACGGTCAGCACAAAGGGCACAACGATGGCAATGACCATGCACAGCGCAAAGCTGAGCATATAGGCAGGCTGGATGGACAGAATGCCGGGGATGCCGCCGACGCCGATGGCGTTGGCCGTGGTGGAAGTAGCCACGCAGACAGCTGCCGCGATGGCCGAGCCGATCATGCCGCAGATGAACGGGAAGTGGAATTTGAGGTTGACGCCGAACATAGCGGGCTCGGTAACGCCGAGGTAGCAGGAGATGCAGGAGGGTACGTTGACCTCCTGAGCGTCCGCATTTTTGCGCTGTAAGTAGATCATGCCGAGGACGGCAGAACCCTGTGCAATGTTGGACAGCGCGATCATCGGCCACAGCATCGTGCCGCCGAAGTCGGCAATCAGCTGCATATCAATGGCGTTGGACATGTGGTGCAGGCCGGTGATGACGAGCGGGGCGTAGACAAAGCCGAAGATAGCACCAAAGACCACGCGGAAGGAGCCGGAAATGCCGGCGTAGACAACATCAGAGATGACGGAGCCGATCTTCCAGCCGATGGGGCCAAGGATGGTATGAGCGACGATGACGGACAGCACCAGCGAGCAGAAGGGCACAACGATCATCGAGATGACCGGCGGGCAGATCTTGCGGAAGAATTTTTCCAGATACACCAGCGTGAACGCGGCCAGCATGGCGGGAATGACCTGTGCCTGGTAGCCGATCATGTTGATGGTGAAGAAGCCGAAATCCCACTTGGGGATGTCCGCCGCTGCCGTGGACGCGACGGCGTAGGCGTTCAGCAGCTGGCCGGAAACAAGCGTCAGGCCGAGGACGATGCCCAGGCTCTGGGTCGTGCCCATCTTTTTGGTGACGGACCAGCAGATGCAGACCGGCAGCATGTGGAAAACGGCCTCACCGATCAGCCAGAGGAAGCTGTCCACGCCCGACCAGAACTGGCTGATGTCGCACAAGGTCTGAGTGCCGTTATTGAAGAAATAGATGCTGTCGATGCAGTTGCGGAAGCCCAAAATCAGACCGCCCGTAATGATGGCAGGGATCAGCGGGGCGAAGATCTCGGCCAGCACGCTCATAACTTTTTGCAGGGCGTTCTGGTTCTGCTTGGCCGCGCTCTTGACAGCCTCCTTGGAGACACCGTCGATGCCGGAGACCGCGATGAAATCATTGTAGAAATCGTTGACCGTGTTGCCGATGATGACCTGGAACTGGCCTGCCTGCGTGAAGGTGCCCTTGGCGGATTTCAGTGCTTCAATTTTGGCAACGTCCGCCTTGGCGGGGTCGTTGAGGACAAAGCGCATACGCGATACGCAGTGAGATACCGCCGCAATGTTCTCCTTGCCGCCGACGTACTCAAGCAGCAGCCGCGCGTCCTGTTCGTATTTACCCATAGTGTTTTCCTCCTTTTGCCCGGTAGAGCGGGCATCTTTGAACTTGTTCATACAAGTTCTCCTTACAGCCACAGAATACCAAACTTGTTCATACAAGTCAATATGCTTTTGCAAAAAAGCAGTGCAGTACGCCTATTTTCGGCACTGCTCACAAGTTGCCCACTTGAAATTTAGCCGAAAAGACGGTATACTAAAGTAAATGTTTGAACAAGCTGCGAGGTACACACCATGCCAAAGGCAAAATATGAAGGCATTTATCACAGCATCCAAAAACGCATCGAGGCGCAGGATTACCCCTATCAATCGCTGCTGCCCAGCGAGAATACCTTAATAGAGGAATACGCCTGCTCCCGCAACACAGTTCGACGCGCATTGGCGGAGCTGGTAGCCGACGGCTATGTGCAGACCATGCAGGGGCGCGGCGTGCGGGTCATCTACCAGCCGGTGGGCAAAACGACGTTTACCATCGGCGGCATCGAGACGTTTCAAGAAACCGCCCGCCGCAACCATCTGCGCGCCGTGACGAAGGTCACGAAGTTTGAGACTGTCATCGCCGATGAGTGCTTTGCCGCCAAGAGCGGTTTCTCGGTTGGGGATGAGCTATGGAGTATTGAACGCGTGCGGTATCTCGACGGCAAAGCGCTGATTCTCGACGTCAACTACTTTTTAAAGGAGTTTGTCCCCGGCCTGACGCCGCAGATCGCGGCCAGCTCAATCTACGATTACATTGAGAACACACTGGGAATGCAGATCATCACCAGCAAGCGCCGCATGACGGTGGAACACGCCACCGCCCGCGACGAAAAGCTGCTGGAGATGGGCACCTATGGCTGCGTGGCCGTCGTCGTGAACCAGACCTTCAACGCCGCCGGTCTGCTGTTTGAGTACACCCAGTCCCGCCACCAACCGGACTATTTCTGCTTTCAGGACATTGCCACGCGGAAAAAGTGAGCGGCAGACACCCGGCGCAGGGGTATCCACCTGGGATCTTGCGCTGGGCCGGGGCTCCGGCAAAATGGGTTTTAGGGTGTCCCTTCAGCAAAGAACAAGAAGGATGGCCACAACGGTCATCCTTCTTGTTCTTTGCTGCCTCTATTTTGCGTAAAAAAATGCAAGTGACAATAGGCGCATAGCAAAAGCGATAGGGTAAAATCCGTCCCCACACAACTTCGCTAAATCAAAGTTTAGCGAAGGACAGGGGAGGCTCCACACTTTTCCCGAGTTTTTATTATACCTCTTTCGGCTAAATCTCTTTACACCTTCAGCATCCTGTATCCAATGCCGATATGCGTCTGGATATACTGCGGCGAATCCGGCTCGGATTCCAGCTTTTTGCGCAGCGTAGCCATAAAAACACGCAGCGAGGCCACGTCATTGTCCCAGGAACTGCCCCAGACTTCGTGGGTGATATAAGTATGGGTCAGCACTTTGCCGCAATTCTTGGCCATGACGCAGAGCAGCCTGTACTCGATGGGCGTCAGGTGCAGTTCCTGCCCTTTCAAGGTGGCACAGCCAGCCGCAAAATCAATTTGCAGATCACCGTTGGTAAAAACCGAACAACCGGCGTTTTGCAGCATCGAGATGCGGCGGAACGTTACCCGCAGCCGCGCCAGCAGCTCCTCTACCGAGAACGGTTTCGTCAGGTAGTCGTCGGCGCCGCTGTCCAAGGCTTCGATTTTATCGCTGTCCTCGCTGCGGGCACTGATAACGATGATGGGCATCGCAGACCAACTGCGAATCCGGCGAATCACCTCGATACCGTCCAGATCAGGCAGACCAAGATCCAACAGCATCACATCCGGTGCATGGATCGTTGCCTGTTGGAGTGCTTCGGACGCAGTAGCCGCCGCAATGTACTTGTAATCCTGCGTTTTCAGTGTCGTGGTAATCAGGTTGCGGATAGGCGCATCGTCCTCCACAACCAGAATCAAGGGTTTATTCATGCAAAGAAACCTCCCCAAGGGGCAGTGTAAAAGTAAAGATGCAGCCGTGCGGCTTATTGTCGGACAGTGTAATGGTGCCGCCGTGGGCTGCGATGATCGTGCGGCATAAGGCCAGTCCCAGCCCAAGGCTGCGGCGGCTGTCCGAAATGCGTTTTTCCCCGGTGGAGAACATTTCAAAGACCTTTTCTTTTGCTTCGTCGGGAATACCGGGGCCGTCATCGCTTACCCGAATTACGGCGCTTTCCCCCTGCGCCGCTGCGGAAAGGACAATGTGCGACCCGGCAGGCGTGTATTTGATGGCATTATCCACCAGATTGATCAGGACCTGCACAACCAGCTTGGCATCCATGTGCGCCAGCAGCAGATCATCGTCCATCTGTACAGTAATCGTGTGCTGCCCGCTGTGCCGGTTGGTATGGCGCAGGGCTTCTTCAAACACTTCACTTACTAACTCTGTAGAGATGGACAGATTCATCCGCCCATCCTCAATGCGGGAGATGGAAAGAATGTTCTCCACCAGATTGATGAGCCACATAGAGTCGTCGTAGATGTCCAGAAATGTTTGCTTGCGGGTGGGGTCGTCCATCTTCTCATAGTTGCTGATGAGGTTGGAGGCATTGCCGGAAATGGATGTCAGCGGGGTACGCAGGTCGTGGGAAATCGTGCGCAGCAAATCGGCGCGCAGCTGTTCATTCTTGGCACGGACGGCAGCGCGCTCTTTCTCCTCGGCATTGCGGATATTCTGAATCGCCAATGTGACCGTAATGATGGAAACGATCAGCATAATGGCAAAGGTGACAGGGTAGCCGCGCTCGTATGCGTGCAGCGTCAGGCGGGGCTCTGTAAAGCAAAAATTGAAAAGAAGCACGCTGGAAAACGAGCTTAAAAAGCCGTAGAAATAGCTTTTGGTAAAAAGCGAGGTCAGCAATGTCCCCAGAATATACACCGATATGATATTTCTGGTAAAAGAGAAATACCAGAAAATATTGCCGATGCCGGTTGCAGCGGTCAGAATCAGCACTGTGATCAAAAGATCCTTTGCCTGTCGGACGGCCTGTTCTTTCATTGTATCGGGAGATGGCTTTTTAATATTCACAGCAAATCCTCCCTTCTGAAGGGTATCATACCATATTTCGGGCGGCATTACCAGCGCCGGAAGCCTTCACGCCGCTCAAATTGTGCGCGGCGAACGCTGCGCCAGAACGCATCACATTGGACACCGATAAAAACAAGAAAAAGTCCTGCGGCCAGAAACAGCAAAATCAGCAGTGCCGTTCTCAAATGAACCACTTCCCTTGCAAACGATCAGATATGAAAGCACCGGCTCAGGGCCTTGCCCTCGCCCAGCACCAGCAATGTGCCGTCACCGGGCAGAACCGTGTCCGAGTCAATGTTGACGTCGGCAATCCCGTTGCGCTTGATGCCCAGAATGTTGATGCTGTATTTCTTGCGGATATTGATGTCGCCAACGGTCTTTCCGATCCACGCGGACGGCACAGATACTTCCAGAATGGCGTGGTCTTGGTCCAGCTCGATATAATCCAGCACATGGTCGGACCCGTAGCGGATGGCCGCCCACTTGGCCAGCTGCTTTTCCGGGTAAAGCACCTCATCCGCACCGTTGCGCAGCAGGAATTTAGCCTGCACATCCCGTTCTGCACGGGAGACGACCATTTTTGCGCCCAGCTCCTTCAGCAGGGAAGTGGTTTCGAGTGAGCTCTGAAAATTTCCGCTGATCGCTACAATACAGACATCAAAATTGCGGACGCCCAACGCCTCCAAGAATTCCGCGTTGGTGCTGTCGCCGATTTGGGCGTTGGTCACAATGCTCAGAACGGCGTTGACGCGGTCCTCGTTTTCGTCCACCGCCATGACCTCATGGCCGAGCTTGTTCAGCTCCTCTGCGATGTGGCGGCCAAATCGACCCAACCCGATCAGTAAAATAGATTTCATGGTATGTACCTTTCTTTATCCTACGGTGATGCGTTCCTGCGGCAGCCGTGCCGCGCTGCTTTTGCTGCCGGAGAGCGCTGCATAAATCATAGTCAGTCCGCCGACGCGCCCAATGAACATCAAGAAAATTAAAATCCCCTGCGAGACGATTCCAAGATGCGGTGTCAACCCCAGAGACAGCCCTACGGTAGCAATGGCCGAGGTCGTTTCAAACAGACATTCGGACAGCGGCAGCGTCTCCACCGTGCTGATGACAAACGCTCCCGTCAGCGAAAGGACGAGATACAGTGTAAAAATAGCTGCGGCATCATGGACCGCTTTTTCTTCCATCCGCCGCCCGAACATTTCGGGGCTTTTCTGCCTGCGGAATACAGCAAACGCATTGGCGACAAGCACTGCCGCCGTTGTTGTCTTGATGCCGCCCGCCGTAGAACCCGGTGAACCGCCGATGAACATCAGCAGAATGGTAAGGCCGCGCCCGCTGCTGGACAGTGACGTATAGTCTGCCGTATTGAATCCCGCTGTTCGGGGCGTTACGGACTGGAACAGCGAGAGCAGCAGCCGCTCCCGCAGTGTGCTGCCTTTGAATTCAAAGCAGAAAAAGTATAGCGCTGGCAGCAAAATTAAGAGCGCTGTCGACGTCAGAATAACTTTGCTCTGCAGCCGATAGCGATGAAAGCAAAGCCGATTGGTCCGCACGTCATCCCATGTCAGAAAGCCGATGCCGCCCACAACGATCAGGGCGGAAATCGTCAGGCTGATAACCGGGTCTGCGCGATATGCGGTCAGCGAGACAAAAGGCATGTCGGGGGTACCCATTAAATCAAAGCCCGCATTGCAGAAAGCGGAGACGGAATGAAAAACGGCTTTCCATATCCCGGAAACGCCGAAATCCCGGCAGAAAACCGGGAGCATACAAAGCGCACCGATTCCTTCTATCATCAAAGAGGTGCGGATCACAAAGCCTGTCAGCCGCACAATGCCACCCACTTTGGGGGCGGACATAGCTTCCTGCATCCGCCCGCGCTGGGACAGGGAAATGCGCCGACCTGATAAAAGCGAGAAAGACGCGCCGACTGTGATCACACCCAAGCCGCCGATTTGGATCAGCACCATCAACACGGCCTGACCAAACGCTGACCAGTGAGAAGCCGTATCCCGCACAACCAGCCCTGTGACACAGACGGCGGAGGTTGCTGTGAATAATGCCTCATGGAAAGGGGTGACGGTGCGCTCCTGCGCAGAAATCGGCAGCATCAGAAGGGCCGCCCCGATAAGGATAACCGCTGCAAACATCAGAATTATGGACTGAAAGTAATTGAGCTTACAGGCTAAACGCCGATGAAATGGCAAGAGAAATCACACTCCAGCAGAATTTTCGTACAATACAGTATAGCGCCGCCCGTTTAAAGATGGTGTTAAGCTTTTCTGCCGGAATATTAAGATTGCGTTAAGATTGCATTGCACCCGATGCTTCGGAGATGATCGTGCATTGGCTGTTTCGTCTTTGCACGAAAAATTCGCCGTTTCCACAAGGAAACGGCGAACGATAGACGAATACTGTTTTTCTGTCTGCTTGACGGTGTGAACCTCAAAGCATTTTATGGCTTTACTTCGGTCTTTTTGGGGTCTTTTTGGGAGGAATGTGCATCAGCCTCTCAAAACCCACTTATTTTCCAAGCACAACGGACAGCTTGATTTCCTTTTCCGTTTCGCTCAGGTCGAAATCGCCGCCGTCGGCGACGGTCACGCGCAGCTCATAGAGTACGCCGTCCGTCAGCTCGGTCGCAGCCGCGCCGGTCTCGTCGGTGATCGACCACAGCTCGGGGGCTGCCTTTGCCAGCTTGCCGTCTGGACCATAGGCGTAGAGCGTCAGATCGGAGGCGCTGCCGGACAGGTTGTTCATGCGGAAGGCCACCGTGGTATTGGGGTGCACATTGCGGATGGTTGCGGTATTGCGCCAGCTTGCAACCGTACCTTCGCCGCCGTCCTGTGCAAACTGTTCCTGCGCAAGCACATTTCTTGCAGCCTGATCGAGATCGACTTCGCGGTACGGAAGCTCGGGCAGGTAGACAAAGCGGTCCTGCAGGCGGAGCAGCTCCAGATAGCCGGTGGGGCAGTAGAGTGCATTTCCGCTGTTGCCGGTGTACATGCCAATGGCCATATTATTGTAGCCGTACTTGTTGGATACATCCATCGTAAAGACAGTCTCGCCGGTTGCAAAGTCGAGAATGATGTACTGCCACATACCCGTGGTCAGATCCTGTACATAGCCGTAAATATAGCCTGTTGCGGTGGAGAGCTTCATGATCGCGGTGTCGCTCAGATCGTTTCGGGTCCAGATGCTCTTCATCTCGTAGCCGCTGTCGGTTTTCACGGTGTCCACGCGCTCGACGCCGGGGGCGATCATGGCATTGCCCTTCATCAGCCAGTTCTGGTCATAAATGTTGGCGTAGCTCTGGATCGAAGAATCGTTGTTGGGGTCGGCAAGGCCTGCGTTGCCCGCGCCGAACCAGTTGCAGACAATCGTGCTGACCGTGCCCGCGCCGTCATCATAGACGATTGCAGAGTTCTCGATTGCCACCTGATAGCCATCGGGCAGATCATCGAGCACCGGCGTTTTTGCCACGACCTCACCGGTTTTCATGTCGAGCGCAAGAAGATTTACGGGGTCTGCATTGTCGGTGAACATCACAAGGTTCGGCGTCAGCGTCGGCGAGCAGCCGCCGCCCCACGCAAGACCGCCGCCGGTGGTCTTGTCGCCTTCACCGCTGACCTTCGCGCCGACGCTCTCATACGGCGTACACCAGACAGCCTCGACACCGTTGTTGGCGCGCAGCAGATAGCAATTCTTATTGGTCAGAATGACCGCGCCGTCCTTGGAGGCGGCAATGCCGTTCTCCGCGCCCTCGCCGGGCGTCAGCTCGTAGACGAAAACCGCCTTCGACAGGTCGGTCTGCTCACCGTTGAGGATCGCTTCGATTGCCGAGTGGGCGATATAGCCGAGAACGCCCTGCTGCTGGCGCTCGGGATAGATGCGGAAGCCGCCTGTGGCGAACCAGAGGTTCCCGTCGTAGTCAAATACCACGGAAAGAAGATTCTGCGTCAGCTCCTTGCCGAGCGCGGCCTCTGCCGCCGCCTTGATGTCGATGTCAAGCACCTTTTCAAACTCGGGAAGGACATTGCCCTCCTCGTCCGTTGCGCGGAGCATCAGTACATGGTTGTTGCTGGTCGGGCAGACGATACGGTTTTCAGCGTCCAGGAAGGTGTAGGAGCTTTGGATCAGGTAGCCGCCGCCGTCATGCTGCTTCGGGGAAAAATAACCGAGCGTCTTTGTCTCCTCCGCATTTAGATCGCGGATGGCGATGCCGCCGAGCAGCGGAACGACTGCATGGCCGTAGCTGTCAAAGTAAATGGCGGGCGATGCATTCGGGTTTGTCGTTTCATAGGAAACATGGATCTCCGGATAGATGCCGAGCGGCAGAATTTCGTCGGTTGAATCGGTGTTATAGCCGTCGTGATGGATGTTCGCATCACTCTTTGCCATGTAGGGGTTTTCCTCGACCTGCTTGGGCTGCAAGGCCTTCACGGGGAGTGCGTCGGATTCCGGCGCGGAAGGGGTCGTTTCCTCGGCAGGTGCGGCTGCGGCAGCCGGTGTTGCAGTGGCGGAAGGCGTCTGCGTGGCCTCCGCCGGTGCCTGTGCTCCGCTGCAGGCTGCCATCGACAGGGTCAATGCTCCTGCCAGCAGGAAGCTGCCTGCAGTATAAATCGGGTTTCTCTTTTTCATCGGTGATCCTCCTTGCTGTGTTGGTTGTGATCCGTTCGGGGCGAAGCAGACGGTTGTTTTTCCTCTACCCATGCATAAAGCCCATGCCGGAATGCTTCTTTCGTTATCGGCTCCAGCAGAAAGTAGTCTACGCGCAGCCGGAACGCATGCAGGGAAAAATCCAGCTCGCTGCACCATATAATGCGCGTTTCCGGGAAAAGCGCCCGCAGGTGCTCCACTGCATTCAGCCCATCCACGCCCGGAAGGGAAATTACAGCGTTGGTCGGCGCATTTTTGCGCGCGACCTCAAAGAATACCTCCTGCCCGCGGTAGCAGTCCACCCTGGGAAACAGACCGCGCTCTGCGCAGAACCGTGAAAGCTGTTCTCTGTAAAAGGTCTCCTGCGTTTCGCTCTTTGTCAGCACGGCAATGTGGTACATAGCGCTCCGCCCCCCTTTCTGCCGTCGTTGACTGTTTCTGCTTTCAGTATACGGAACGGTGCAGGCTTTTCAAGCCTTTTGGCACGAAAGCCCCAATTCCGGCACGAAATCGGGTTTTTCCGCCGTGCCGGAGTCGGAAAGTTGTGCTATAATGTGCTATAATCTAAATAGAAACTTTCCGGAAGGAGCCAGTCCGGCATGAGAATAGCAATTGTGGATGATCTTGAGACCGAGCGTGCACAGCTGAAAACGCGCCTTGCGCGGCAGCTGCGCCTGTGCGGCGCCGAGGCGGAGCTATTGGAATTTGAAAGCGGCGAGAGCTTTCTCGCCGCAGAAAAAGAGCAGCGCTTTACCGCCGCGTTTCTGGATATTTACATGCACGGGATGAGCGGCATGGACGCTGCAAAGGAGCTGCGCAAAACGGACGCAGACTGCCTTTTGGTTTTTACCACGACCTCAACCGACCACGCGCTGGAGGGCTTTCAGGTCCGTGCGCTCCACTATCTCGTGAAGCCCTTTTCCGAGGAGGAGCTTTCCGCCCTGCTTGCCGAGATGCTTGCAAGACTCCCCCGCCCCGAGCCGGTCCTGACGGTGAAGGTCAGCGGCAGCGATGTCCGGCTTTGCTACCGGGACATTATCTCGGCAGAGCATTTTGCACATCTGATCAACATCCGCACGACTGCCCTGAAAACGCTGGTCACCCGCCAGAGCTTTAAGGTGTTCACCGAGCCTCTGAAAAAAGATCCCCGCTTTTTCGTCTGCGGCAGAGGCATGATCGTCAATTTAGAGCACGCCGCAGATTTTCGGGACGGTGCCTTCTGCATGACAGACGGCAGCAGCGTCTATGTCAGTCAGGAGCTTTTAAAGCCTGCCCGGCAGGCGTTTATGGAATTTCTGCTGCAAAGGGAGCGTATGAAATGAAGGATATTCTGCGTCCGATTTTGGAGCTTCTCGTCGTACTCCCCGGCCTTTTGCTTGGATATTTCCCTGTAAAAACCTATCTGAAGCAGTCCCCCGGAAGGCTGGCCGCCTGGCTTTTTCCCTTGATGGCGTGCCTATGCATCGGCAGCGGGCTTGCCTGCTATCGGCTTGGGGCTTCTACGTTCCTTGCCCTTGCGGGGGTCGCGCTGGCTGCGATCTGCCTGTATACCAGAACGCTTACCATCTCCCTCTGGAAATCCGGCACGATTGCGCTGTCCGTCTGCGCGGTGTTTGCGTGCGTGAACAGCCTGTCCCGTGCCGTCAGCGCCGCGATCATCCGGAATCTGCAGCTGCCGCCGGACGGACCGTGGCTCTGCCTGGGCGCCTGCGTGTTCTATAACGCCGTTTGCTGGGTCATCGTGCTGGCCGCGTATTATCCTGCGACACATACGGTGCGTGTGATGGTCGAGGACGACAATTTTGCGCAGACCTGGTATGTGTTCTGGGTCCTGCCGCTGGCGTTCATCCTTTTGAATCTTTTCATGATCCCGCGCTATCAGTCAACGCTCCAGACAGGCCGCGTACTGCAGGGCTATATTGTGCTGAGCAGTGCGCTTCTGGTCTTTATGTTCTGCTTCAATGCAGTTTTCCTGCTGATGGCAACCAGTCTCAACCGCAATGCGAAGCTGCAGCAGGAAAACCAGTTTCTTTCGATGCAGCAGCAGCGCTATGAAAACCTCAGGACCGCCATCGAGGAAGCGCGGCAGGCACGGCACGATATGCGCCACCAATTAAATCAAATTTCTGCGCTGGCCGAGGCAGGTGACCTGGAGAACCTGAAAAGCTACCTTGCAAAAACCGTCTCCCGCATCCCGAATCTTGATATGTGCTTCTGTGAAAACCGTGCGGCTGACAGTGTTGTCGGCTATTACTGCGCCATGGCAAAGCGCGATGAGATCCCCTTCCGCGCCAGACTCGACCTGCCGGAAACACTGCCGGTTGACGAGATCGATATGTGTCTCGTGCTTTCCAACCTGCTGGAAAATGCGCTGGAGGCAAGCCTTCGCACCGCACCGGACAGGCGGCAGATCGAAATAACCGCTTGTGTTCACGCCGACCGGATTCTGCTGATCGAGGTTGAAAATGCGTTTGACGGCGAGGTCAACGAAAAGAACGGCGTTTTCCGCTCCTCCAAGCGGAGGGAAAACGGGATCGGTATCCAGTCCGTCACCCGTATTGCGGAGAAAACCGGCGGCACCAGTACCTTTACCCATCAGAACGGCACCTTCTCCGCCAAGGTCATGCTCTGCGGATAAGAGAATATTCAGGGCAATACCGCATAATTCTAAGTGCCGATACGGCGAGCGAGGTGCGGCAGCTGCTAAGCCAAAAGCGCAGATAATACTTTGTGTATTATCGAGCATTTTGGCAACGCAGATGCCGTGCCGCAGCCGCCGGAGCGGTGCTTAAGCCGTAAGGCGGGAATTATGCGGTGTTGCCTCAGAGCATATCCTGACAACGCCCGGTACTACAAACCGCAGGGAGTGCGGGCGGCTGTCCCCTGCTTTTACGAAAGGAAAGGAGCAACACAATGGAGCAGCTCTTGCGCCAACGAGCAGAATCGATTTGGACAGCGGCCATCCGGTCCGTTTTGCCGGATGAGGCGGTGCGCCGCGCTTTGGAGCATTTTCACCCGCAGGGGCGTGTATTTCTCGTGGCGGCGGGCAAGGCCGCGTGGCAGATGGCCCACGCGGCGCTGGCCGTGCTGGGCTGTGTAGACGGCGGGATCGTCATCACAAAATACGGCCATGTCAGGGGGCCGCTGCCCGGCGTGACCTGCTGCGAGGCAGGGCATCCGGTGCCGGACGACAACAGCTTTGCGGCCACCCAGCGGGCGCTGGCGCTTGTCAGCGGTCTGCGGGCGGACGACACCGTGCTGTTTCTGCTCTCCGGCGGCGGCAGCGCGCTGTTTGAAAAACCGCTGCTGCCCGCTGAGGAGCTGCAGGCCATCACACAGGCGCTTTTGGCCTGCGGTGCGGATATTGTTGAGATCAACACGATCCGCAAGCGGCTGTCTGCCGTCAAGGGCGGGCGGTTCGCGCTGGCCTGTGCGCCCGCCGCGGTGTACAGCGTGGTGCTCAGCGATATTCTCGGCGACCCGCTCGATATGATCGCCAGCGGCCCGGCCTGCCCGGACAGCTCGACCTGCGCGCAGGCTGCTGCCATTGCGGAAAAATACCGGCTAGCGCTCTCCCCTGCTGCTGCGGCCCTGCTGCGGCAGGAAACGCCCAAAACGCTGCCCAACGTGACCACAAAAATCACCGGCAGCGTGCGGGAGCTGTGCCGTGCCGCTGCGGACGCCTGCCGCGCCGAAGGGTACGAGCCGATTTTGCTGACAGACTGCCTTTGCTGTGAGGCCCGGGAGGCCGGCAGCCTTCTGGGAAGCATTGCCCGCACCCACGCAGGGCAGGGCCGCAGGCGGGCCTTTATCGCGGGCGGCGAGACCGTTGTGCATCTGACCGGCCATGGGCTTGGCGGGCGCAATCAGGAGCTTGCCTTAGCCGCAGCCCCGGCGCTGGCCGGGCTGCGCGGATGCTGTGTTTTCTCGGTAGGCAGCGACGGCACCGACGGTCCCACCGATGCCGCGGGCGGCTACGCGGACGGCGAAGCCTTAGCCGCGCTCACTGCGGCGGGCCTGGACGTGTCCCGTGCGCTGGCCGACAACGACGCCTACCACGCCTTACAGGCCGTTGGCGGTCTGATCATGACCGGCCCCACCGGCACAAACGTCAACGACGTGGCAGTTGTGCTGACGGAATGACAAAAAGCAGACCGCTTAAAAACGCCATCTTCTGTTTGCTTCTATAATTTTCTTTTGGACGGGAAAGCCCCGCCGCTCTCATGGCGAGGGAGCGGCGGGGCCTTTTCTATATCCGTATGTATCAGTATTCAACGCCCTCGCGCGCGGCGATGCCCCGGGTGTAGGGGTGCTTGACGGCGCGCAGCTCGGTGGAGTAGTCGGCGGCGTCCTGCATCCAGGCGGCGGGCTCACGCCCGGTCAGCACGACCTCTGCCCCCTGTTCGGCGCGGGCGGCGGCCTCCCGCAGCAGAGCTTCCTCCACAAGGTCATTTTTGCAGACGGCACAGGCTTCGTCCAGCACCAGCAGGTCAAAGCTGCCCTGTAAAATCGTCTGTAACGTCCGGGTGTTCGTCCGGCGTGCCTCGGCGCGCTCTGCGTCGGTCATAAGCCAGGTGAATTTCGCGTTGGGGCAGGCGTAGACGACTGCCCCGCAGCGGCGCAGCATTTCAATTTCACCGCTGGAGCCGTCTTTTAAAAATTGCAGGATGACCACCCTGCGGCCATGGCCCAGCGCCCGCAGCGCCAGCCCCATGGCGGCGGTAGTCTTGCCCTTGCCGTCGCCCCAGTACAGATGCAGCATAGCTGTTCTCCCCTCGCAGTAAATTTCCATTTTATTATAGCACACCCTCCGCGCCGCTTGCAAATACCGGCAAAAGAAAGAAACGGGATGCCCGCAAAAGTGACATCCCGTTTCTTTCTTTTATTGCTCAGTAGGGGCCGGGCATGCCCGGCCCGGCTGTGTAAGGAATACAAGCGCCTTTCGGTAAGCTGCGGGCCGCACGTGTGCGGTCCCTACCGCTCTGCTTCCCGTTTATTCCTCGTCCTCGGTCTTGATCGTAATGTTCCGGTCCGTCTTGGCCTCGATGCTGTTGGCGCGGACAATGTCGCGCATGTCGATGCCGGTGGCCTCCTTCATGGCCTCCATCGTCTGGGCCATCAGCACCGGCACATTGCCGGAGACACCCGACACGCCGGACGCATCGCCGCCGATGATGGACACCTTGTCGATGCTGGACAGGGGCTGCGCGACGCTCCTGGCAATTTCAGGCAGGACCTTGATCATCATTTCGGCCACAGCGGCGTCGTTGTACTGCTTGTAGGCTTCGGCCTTCTGCTTCATCGCCTCGGCCTCTGCCAGGCCCTTCTGGCGGATGGCCTCCGCCTCGGCCTTGCCGACCAGCGCGATGCCCTCGGCCTCCTGCTGCTTGGCAAACTTCGCGGCCTCGGCGGCACGCTCGGCCTCATACTTCTGAGCCTCGGCCTCCTTCTGGCGGCGGTACAGCTCGGCGTCGGCCTGCTTGCGGACCTCGGCATCCAGCTTGCGCTGCTGGACCTCGGCCTCCTGGGCGGCCAGGTCGACCATCTTCTTCTGGCGGGCGATCTCGGCGTCGGCCTCGGACTCCTTGACCTCCTTGGCGCGCAGGTTCGTCTGGATCATACCGGCGGCGTTCGCGTCGGCGGCGGCCTTGTCAGCCTCGGCCTTCAGCTTGGACTTTGCCAGCTCCAGCTCGTTGTTGCGCTGGGCAATGGCGGTCTGGGCCTCGATCTCCTTCTCGTTCGCGGCCATGGCGGCGGCAGCCTTCGCGCAGGAGACGTCGCGCTCGGCCTCGGCCTTGGCGATGGAGGCACGCTTTTTCACAAGCTCCTCCTGCTCGACGCCGATGGCTTCAATAACGCCGTGGTTGTGGCCCATGGCGTCCACGGCGTCCTTGACGTCCTGCACGTTGAAGGTCACGACCTCCAAGCCCATCTTGGCCAGGTCGGGGCGTGCGTTCTCCACGACGCTGACGGCCATCTGCTTGCGGTTTGTCAGGATCTGGTCCACGGTCATCTCGGACACGATCTCACGCAGGTTGCCCTGCAGCACATCGTTGATCTTTTCATTGATGTGCGCCTCGTCCATGCCGAGGAAGTTCGAGATCGCGGACTGCTGGCGGGAATTGATGTACTTGCGGATGTCGTCATATCCGGCGTTGCGGACCTCCTCGTCCGAGACGGTGGAGTTCTCGCTGTAGACCTGGACGGTGACGACGCTGTCGAGCCAGAGGGAGACGCCCTCCTTGGTTTTAACGCCAGTTTCCGGCGTTTTCACGTCGATTTTCAACAGGCGCATGTTCAGGCGGTCTGCGCGCTGCACAATGGGCAGCACAAAGACGCCGCGCCCGCAGACGACCTTCGGGCGGGAGAGGCCGAAGCCTGTCACGACGATGGCCTGGGTCGGCGGGGCCTTCTTGTAGCAGAGAAAGCAGAAGGCAATGACGGCCGCGGCAACAGCGGCAGCAATAATGAATCCCATACTCTTGTTCCTCCTTCAGAACACATTGGGCCGCAAAAAAAGCGGCAGCGATAAGGGTCGTCATCAGCGGGTTTTCTTGCTGATGATGCTACCATTATAGCTGCCGCCCGTGTTCCAAAACAGGACAGGTTTCGCAAAATACAGGGTGCTATTTTGCTGTTTACAGCGCGTCCTTCGCGCTTTTACATTTGCTTGGTAGGTTTTACTTTTTCGGCCAGCAGGCACAGCACTACGGTCAGCACCATGTCGGGCAGCGTGTAGCCCACCGGCGTGTCAACGCCCATCAGCAGGCGGTAGGCGATAAAGCCCACGAGCCAGATAACAAGGTTGCGCGCGTCGGCAGCCACGGCAAAGCGGTCCCGGTGCAAAATAAAGTGGTCTGCGATCTGCACGGCGATCATCGGCGCGAACACCGAGCCGATCAGGTACAGAAAGCCTGTGATGTCGTCCATCGGGAAGAGGATGGCCGCCGCCGTGCCGATGACCGTCACGGCAATGGCGGTCTTTTTGCCGTTGAGCTTTGCGGACAGGCTCTCGGCAGAGATGCCCGCGCTCCACGCATCGAGAAAGGTCGTCGTGACCGTGGAGAAAACCAGAATGATCAGCGCGGCAATGCCGAGCCCGGCCTTGACCATGATGACGGCAATGTCATACTCGCCGGTAAAGATGGCCGCGCCCATGCCGATGACGTACATCCAGCAGGATACCGCGCCGTAGACCAGCACGCTGACCCAGGTCGCCTGGGTCGGCTTCTCGGCGTCGCGGGTGTAGTCGCTGATGAGCGGCAGCCAGGACAGCGGCATCGCCACGGCCAGCTCCACCGCCGCACCGAAGGTCAGGCTCTCGCCGTCAATGCCGACCATGGCGTTGCCGGAGAAGAAGATGACCTTGCACAGCACCAGCGTCAGAATAAACAGAGCAGCCATCGTAATTTTGTTGATCCAGCCCAAATCGGTCACGCCGACGGCGATCCACACGATAATCAGCGCACCGATGACAAGGCACCAGACCCAGCGGCCAATCGCAAAAATACCGCCGACGGCCAGTGCACCGTCATAGATCATGATGGCCGTCCAGCCGACGAGCTGCAAAACGTTCAGGAACGCAAACAGCAGGCCGCCCTTCTGGCCGAAGCTCATTTTTACGGTCTCCATAGCGCTGCGGCCCGTGCGCCCGCCGATGAGGCCCGCCAGCAGCATCATGGCGCAGCCGATGATATGCCCGAGCAGAATGGCCGCAAAGCCCTTTGCCATACCCAGCGGCGCAAAGGCGGTGCCTGTCAGGATCTCGGCCAGCGAGACGCCCGCGCCGAACCAGATCAGGCCGTTCTGAAAGGTAGAGGTCTTTTTCATTCGACAAAATCCCCCTTCAGTGCGAACATGTGGTTCATCGGGCCGGAGCCGTGGCCGAGGTCAAGCATAGCGGCCAGTGCGCCGGAGATGTACGCCTTTGCGCGCTCCACCGACGTGTCAAGGTCATAGCCCTTCGCGAGATTCGACGCAATGGCGCTGGACAGCGTGCAGCCTGTGCCGTGGGTGTTGGGGTTGTCGATGCGGCGTCCCTTGAACCACTTACCCGCGCCGCCGCGCCAAAGCAGGTCGTCGGCGTCGTTGATCTGGTGCCCGCCCTTGCAGAGCACCGCACAGCCGTACTTTTCGCTGATGGTCTGTGCGGCCCGCTCCATATCGGCGGCGTTTTGAATGGTCATGCCGGAGAGGATCTCCGCCTCGGGGATGTTCGGCGTCAGGACCTCGGCCAGCGGCAGGAGCTTTTCGCACAGCGCGGCGATGGTGGCGGCGTCCGGCGTGGTCTGGCCGCTCTCCCACTTGCTGACGGCCTGCCGGGTGACACCCAGCAGCTCGCCCAGCTGCTCTTGGGTCAATCCCGCCGCTTTGCGGACGGCAGCGATACGGTCCTTCAATTCCATGGAGTATCCCCTCCTTTTCTTTGGTCCCATCATACCGAAAAGGCGGGCGCTTGGCAAGCGACAGCCATTGGAATTTTGTCAACCGCCTGTTGACAGGGGGGACGGTTTCCACATTCCGGCATATTCTGTATGGAGAAGCAGGTGCGCTGTCAAGGCGCAGGGCGCAGGGCCGGGATATTCCTGCGTGAAGTTGTCTCTTGACACCTCTCTCAAATCCTGTTAAGATACAAAGCGTAAATGGAATAGCGTGTTGATCGGGAAGAGTAACAGCACTTCCAAAGAACAGAGAGGGCGCGTCACCGGCTGCAAGCGCGCCTGCGGCGGGAGCTGTGAACGTGCGCCCGGGAGCGCGGGGGATGTGGAAGCCCTCCGTCTGGCCAGCGTCAACGGGCCTCCTTGAGTGATAAAAGAGAGTGGAACCGCGATCCGTCGCCTCTCGTACCTTGGTACGGGAGGCGTTTTTCATGGC
>ERZ773143.638-NODE-638-length-37744-cov-8.461434_pt1 | contig 37744 bp, 29 predicted proteins | sample MGYA00580852_ERZ773143 | MGnify/ENA primary metagenome ERZ773143 (study PRJEB29015, sample SAMEA2737853) | human gut metagenome | biome: human gut; feature: human-associated habitat; material: faeces | place: China | collected 2012 ... | reverse complement strand
GCGCAAACATTAAAGGCGCAGGTACGGATGTGATCCGTATCAAAGGTGTAAGACGTCTTCACGGAACAAATTATTCGATCATCCCGGATCAGATTGAGGCCGGAACCTTCATGTGTGCGGCGGCGATTACCCGCGGTGATATCACCGTAAAGAATGTGATCCCGAAACATCTGGAAGCGATCTCCGCGAAACTTACGGAGATGGGATGTGAAGTAGTAGAGTTTGATGAGGAGATCCGTGTGGTCGGAAAACCGAAACAGCGCCACATGAACTTTAAGACTCTGCCGTACCCGGGATTCCCGACCGATATGCAGCCGCAGATGACGGTGGCACTTGCTCTGGCAGATGGAACGAGTGTTGTGACGGAGAGTATCTTTGAGAATCGCTTTAAATACGTGGATGAGCTTTCCCGCATGGGTGCGAATATCAAGGTGGAAGGCAGTGTTGCCATCGTTGACGGTGTCGGAAGCTTCACAGGAGCTCAGGTTGTTGCGCCGGATCTTCGTGCAGGCGCGGCTCTTGTGCTTGCAGGCCTTGCCGCAGATGGATACACGACTGTGGATGAGATCGGCTATGTTGAGCGCGGCTATGAGAATTTTGAAGAGAAGCTCCGCTCTCTCGGTGCTGTGATCGAGCGCGTGGATTCCGAGAAGGAAGCGCAGAAATTCAGACTGAGAGTCGGCTGATGAGAATTTGAAAGCCCGAAGGTTCTGGTATACCGGGAAATTTTCCCGATTTCTCAGGATTTTCGGGCTTTTTTTGCGATTGCCGCTTGACATTCCCGGATGAATCGTATAAGATACAGTCCGTGGGTCATTTTTGGGGTGGCTCACAGTACAATAAACTTTAAAAAAAGTTCGCAATATCCCTTATTCAGAGTGATGGAGGTACATAGGACCGGTGAAGTCACGGCAACCCCTGTTAATCGCAGACGCGAGAGGGCAGGAAGGTGCCAACCTGAGCGAGTAAATCGAGCAATAAGAGGATTTGACCACGTAAACCAGTCAAGTCCGCTTAGCATGAGCGGACTTTTGTTTTGCCGTAACTGCGGGGAGCAGGTGCGGCCTTCCTACAACTTGAAAGGAGCTACAATGGAAAAAAGATTATTTACTTCCGAGTCCGTAACTGAAGGACATCCGGACAAAATGTGCGACGCGATTTCCGACGCGATCCTCGACGCGTTAATGGAACAGGATCCGATGAGCCGTGTTGCATGTGAGACATGCACAACAACAGGTCTTGTTATGGTAATGGGTGAGATCACAACAAAGGCATACGTGGATATCCAGAAGATCGTCCGTGAGACAGTCCGCGAGATCGGCTATGACCGTGCAAAATATGGTTTTGACTGCGATACCTGCGGTGTTCTCACTGCGATCGATGAGCAGTCTACCGATATCGCGATGGGAGTTGACAAGGCACTCGAGGCCAAAGAAAACAACATGACCGATGACGAGTTAGACGCGATCGGCGCCGGTGACCAGGGTATGATGTTCGGCTTCGCTACAAACGAGACACCGGAGTACATGCCGTACCCGATCGCTCTTGCACATAAGCTTGCAAGACGTCTCACAGAGGTAAGAAAGAACGGAACTCTTCCGTACTTAAGACCGGATGGAAAGACCCAGGTTACTGTTGAGTACGATGAGAACGGAAAGCCGTTCCGCCTCGATGCAGTCGTTCTCTCCACACAGCATGATGAGAATGTGACTCAGGAGCAGATCCATGAGGATATCAAGAAATATGTATTTGATGAGATCCTTCCGCGGGAGATGGTAGACGCAGATACAAAGTTCTTCATCAACCCGACCGGACGCTTCGTGATCGGTGGACCGCACGGAGACAGCGGACTGACCGGAAGAAAGATCATCGTTGACACCTACGGCGGATATGCCCGTCACGGCGGCGGAGCTTTCTCAGGAAAAGACTGTACAAAGGTTGACCGTTCTGCAGCTTACGCAGCACGTTACGTTGCAAAGAACATTGTAGCAGCAGGTCTTGCAGAAAAATGTGAGATTCAGTTGTCTTACGCAATCGGTGTTGCACAGCCAACCTCTATCATGGTAGATACTTTTGGAACAGGAAAACTTTCTGATGAAAAACTGGTTGAGATCGTTCGTGAGAACTTTGATCTCCGCCCGGCAGGAATCATCAAAATGCTTGACTTAAGAAGACCAATTTACCGTGGAACAGCAGCATACGGACATTTCGGACGTACAGATTTAAATCTTCCTTGGGAAGCAACAGATAAGGCGGAAGCATTAAAGAAATATTTATAATCAGCGTTGAGCAGATTAATTTATGAAAAGTTTAGAATCTTTTTCGGAAAATGTCATAGGATTTCGGACGGTTCATGCTATAATAGGTCATAGGGTTTATCCTTGTGGCCTATTTTGTTTCTATGGATACAAAAGTGGGTGAACAAGGGTAGAAACATAAACATTCATAGAAGGAAAGCGTATGAAGTTTAAGAATAAGATTATTATTTCATTCTGCATCATTATATTTGTACCGATTTTCCTTGCAACACTGGTTTTGTTCAGTATGCAGCACATTCAGATGCGGGCGATCGAGCAGACCTATGGTGTCGAAGGGGACGGATACAGTTATTTTTCCAATTCTGTCCAGCTTCTGAGCCGGTTTACAAGAGAAATCTATCGGGAAGTATACAAGGTGGCAGACAACCAGCCGGAGAAACTGGAGGATGGAGCATACCTTGAGAAGATCAACCAGCAGTTGGAAGAAAAAGCGTCCTATCTCATCGTCCGGAAAGGACAGGAGCTGGTATATATAGGAAAAAGCGCAGGAACATCGCTTTTGACGGAGCTTCCGGAGTATGGAAGTGCCGATGGCAATGCGGATTCCGGGACATACATGGACGGTGATGAGCAGGCACTGGTAAAACAGATTGATTTTGTTTATCCGGATGGTGCAAAGGGCAGCATTTTTATCGTGACCAGATTAGAGGAGATGGTTCCTGAATTAAAAAGTCTTCTGATCGATATTATGGTTTCCATTGTGCTGATCCTTGTTCTGACAGCATGTATGCTGACGGTATGGATTTATACCAGCCTGATCAATCCAATCAAAAAATTGCAGGCTGCCGCACAGAATATTAAGGAGGGCAATCTTGATTTTACGATCGAGGCAGAGAGCAGGGATGAGATCGGGGAACTCTGCACAAGTTTTGAAGAGATGCGGCAGAGGCTGAAAGACAATGCCGAAGAGAAAATCAATAGCGAGAAAGAAAATAAAATGTTGATCAGCAACATTGCACACGATCTGAAAACACCGATCACTGCGGTAAAAGGATATGCGGAAGGATTGATGGACGGTGTTGCGGATACCCCGGAAAAACGGGATAAGTATATCCGGACAATTTATAATAAAGCAAATGAGATGGATACGCTTATCAATGAGCTGACGCTCTATGCGAAGATCGATACGAATCGTATACCGTACAATTTTGCCAAAATCAATGTTGGTGAATACTTCAATGACTGCATTGAGGAGATCGGACTGGATCTTGAGTCAAAAAATATCGGACTGGCATACTTTAATTATACGGATGGATCGACACAGATCATTGCGGATCCGGAACAGCTTCGCAGAGTGATCCACAATATTATTGGAAATTCCATTAAATATCTGGACAAGCAGAGAGGACTTATCAACATCCGTATCAAGGATGTGGGTGATTTTATCCAGGTGGAGATCGAGGATAACGGCAGAGGAATTGCAGCGGCGGATCTGCCATACATTTTTGATCGTTTCTACCGGGCGGACGCTTCGAGAAATTCCGCAACCGGTGGCAGTGGAATCGGATTGTCAATTGTGAAAAAAATTATCGAAGACCACGGTGGTAAAATATGGGCGACCAGCAAGGAGTCCATCGGAACCGTTATGTATTTTGTAATCAGAAAATATCAGGAGGTGCCAAATGAGCAGAGTATTAATAGTTGAAGATGAAGAAGCGATCGCAGATCTTGAAAAAGATTATCTGGAATTGAGCGGATTTACCGTAGAGATCGAGAATAACGGAACAGCAGGATTGAAAAGAGCATTGTCCGAGGAATTTGACATGTTCATTTTAGATCTTATGCTTCCGGGAACGGATGGATTTGAAATCTGCAAAAAGATCCGTGAGGAAAAAAATACACCAATTCTTATGGTTTCAGCCAAAAAAGATGATATTGACAAGATCAGAGGTCTTGGACTTGGTGCGGACGATTACATCACAAAACCATTTTCTCCAAGTGAGCTGGTAGCGCGGGTGAAAGCACATCTCGCCCGATATGAGCGCCTGATCGGAAGCAGTGAGGCAAAAAATGATATCATTGAGATCCGCGGTATCCGCATTGACAAGACAGCACGCCGTGTCTGGGTGAACGACGAGGAAAAACAGTTTACAACAAAAGAATTTGATCTTCTTACCTTTTTGGCAGAAAATCCAAACCATGTGTTTACAAAGGAAGAATTGTTCCGGGAAATCTGGGATATGGAATCCGTCGGAGATATTGCAACAGTTACCGTGCATATCAAGAAGATCCGCGAAAAGATCGAGATGAACACCAACAAACCGCAGTATATAGAAACAATCTGGGGAGTTGGGTACAGATTTAAATTATAAAACAAGAAGCAATGTGTTTTGTGGCACATTGCTTCTTGTTTTATAAAGGTTTTCTCGCCTTGATTTTCGTAAATTCTATAATTTCTTTTTTGTCTTCATCAGATATTTTATTAAAATAGAAAAGTAATTCCCGTTCCAAATTTGTGTTAAACATATATTTTTTCTTATTAGAAGGATCATTAAAAAATTCAAGAAATTCTGATAAATCGCTGCTTGCCTGTGTTGGCGCAGGCGCATCGTAAGATTCCTCCCTGTCAATATCGATTGTCAGATGAAGCAGATCATCAACGGAAATATTATAAAGCCCTGCTAATTTGTAAAAGGCTTCCGCATCCGGTGTGCGTTTCCCGGTTTCATAATGGCTGTATGTCTGCCGTACAACACCCAATACCTCCGCAACATAATCCTGTGTGTAGTTATTGACTTTGCGCAATTCTTTTAACTTCTGTGGAAGTAGTTTGTTTTTCATATAAATACCACCTTTGCTATTAGTATATTTTTATTTGTGCCTTAGATGTAGCAAGGTGTAGCATATCAGACAACAAAAGTTAAAATGTTAACACTGATTGACATTGCAATTGTAACAAAATGTTGCGAAAAAAATAAAGTTACTATTAATTATGCACAAAATAACAACCTTTATTCATGGAAAAAATAGATTGTTGATTGTAAAAATGTAACAAAGTGTAGCAAAATATAAAAATAGATGTTAACAAACTGTAGCGAAAAGACGATATAAATGATACAAAACGTAGCAAATTGAATTGCGATGAAAAACAAGGAGGTTAAATCATCTCCTCACCAAGAGGGCAAATTTTACTTCGTAAAATTGGATTTTTCCTTCGCAAAACAAGGAGGCTAAAATCCTCTCCTCACCATTAGGTTCGGATTTTTCCTTCGGAAAAACATGGAGGATTTATGTTAAAGATTTCACTGAAACAAGGTCAGTATGTAAATATCGGAGATAACATCCGCGTAGTTTATGTGGGTGGAACTGGAAATCACGGGAGGCTTATGATCGATGCTCCAAAGGATGTCAGGATTGCAAGGAGTACCGTAGAACAAAATCCGGAGCGCAGGAAAGATACCTATTATCCGGAACCTGCGATCTCAAAAGAAGCACAAGACGAGATCAAGAAGATTTTATGGAATGAACGCATGAAAGCGGAAACAAAAAAAGATGCAGAAAGAATGAGTCGTTAAGCTCATTAAAAACATCGCACAATCATCTGGTAATAGACAGGGCACAACCCGGGACGCTCTGTTTGTTATAAATAATGCCGGAAAAGGAAGTCCGGCCAAAAAACATAATAGCTCATCAAAAGGATGAGACAAGGAGGATTATATTATGGTAGTACAACACAATTTACAGGCAATGAACGCTAACAGAATGTTAAATGTAACAACAGGGGCACAGAGTAAATCAACAGAGAAATTATCTTCTGGTTACAAGATCAACCGTGCAGCAGATGATGCAGCAGGTCTTTCAATTTCTGAGAAAATGAGAAAACAGATTCGTGGTCTGGATCAGGCATCTTCTAATGCACAGGATGGTGTATCAGCAGTTCAGACAGCAGAGGGTGCGTTGACCGAAGTTCACTCCATGTTACAGAGAATGAATGAACTGGCAGTTCAGGCTTCCAACGGAACAAATTCAGAGTCTGATCGAAAGGCTATTCAAGATGAAGTGGATCAGTTGGTAACAGAGATTGATCGTGTAGCAGAAACAACAAAATTTAACGAGACTTATTTGTTAAAGGGTGACGATTCTAAAGCGGCAGTTCAGGATACTGTATACAAAAAATATGATATTTCGTCACTGAAGAGTGTTATTTCTGAGTCATCAAAATTAAGTGAAAAAAACGATTTTGATTCATTGACAGGTAAATTTACGATGAATTTCACAACTGGTTTGGTAGAAGGTGGAGTGTGGAACGGAAAACGTATTAATTCAACCAATACAACTGCAGACGAGATTTCACTTGACGATGCAAAAGCAGCTGAATTAACTGCATTAAAAAATGCAATTACGAATAGTGGAGCAATTACTGGTACTGCAACTAATGATGGCGCTGATATTGCTATTACATCAACAAATGCACAGAAACAGACATTTACAAAAGCGGCAGCATTGGATATAAGCATTCATGTAGGTGCAGATTCTACAGCTAATAACAAGATTACACTTAGTATTGAATCAATGAGTTCTGCAGGTCTTCATTTAACTGGTTTAACTGTTGCAGGAGCAGATGCTTCTAATGCAACATCGTCTATTAATCAGATTGCAGATGCTATTCAACTAGTATCAGATCAGAGATCTAAATTGGGTGCTGTTCAGAACAGACTTGAGCATACAATCGATAACTTAGACAACGTTGTAGAGAACACAACAGCAGCTGAATCCCGTATCCGTGATACAGATATGGCTGAAGAGATGGTTAACTACAGCAAGAACAACATTCTTGCACAGGCAGGTCAGTCTATGCTTGCACAGGCTAATCAGTCTACTCAGGGTGTACTCTCTCTGTTACAGTAATTTGTGTAAAATTGTATTCAAAAAGAAGCCCACAGTTTTGTGGGCTTCTTTTACTAAACTATTGCTGTAGCTTTTTCAATTCATCGATTGACAGACCAGTAGCACGAGAAATATTCTCTAAAGACAGCAGGTTAAGTTCCAATAGATGACGTGCAGTATTAAGGACGCCCTTTTGAATTCCACTTTTTTCGCCAGCTTCATACTCCGCCTTCCGAAGTTTTTTCTCTTCTTCTTCCTTGTCATATTCAAATATACTCATACTGATAACCTCCGCGCGGTTCTTTCGAAGAAAATCCGCAAGAATATTTTCTTTGATACATTCATCTACAGCGTATTCTACGGCCTGATCCAGAGGCATGCCGGCTGCATATTTTCGAACTTTTGCAACATATTGCGAATATTCTTTTAATGTCTGGCAATGTTCCATGAGAAGAGCATTATGCCCTTCATTAATATTTAAGACTGTCACAATAAGTTCAAGTTTTGGTTCACCAGACAGATTCTCAAATGCAGAAGAAAGCCTGTGTTCAGAGAAATCGGAAAGAGTGTCAGTTCCATTATACAACTCAATGAAATTTGGAGCAGGTATCTTTTGCAGGCTGGATGAGTATAAAGATTTTTTATCCAGCAGCTTCTGGTATTCATTGCTGATATAAAATAAATCACGAAGAGGCATATTTGGGTTATAAGTTGACTGATGTTCATACAGATACAAATTGGTATCAATAATAAATGCCAGATCGTTTTTCATTCCCATATAAATTGCATTTTCTAATGTGACAATCTCTAAATCTTCCGGATCGGTATAATGCCTCTGGTTCACTGCATTGTAAAGTGAGAGCAGATTCTTTCTGTCTGAAAATAGCATTCGAAAAACAGTATCTTTGTAGTTTCGGTTTACAAGTGGAAAGCTGGTTTTGGTCAGTTTGTCTTGGGTTCTCTTTGATTTTGCCATAGGGTGTCCTCCTTATCACGATGAGGCAGCTGCAATAAATGTAGCACATATTGCATTATGCCTCGCTGCAGGAAGATCAAATTTCTGTAAAATAGTATTCGTAATCGTCTCCTGCTTTTAAATTGGTTAATGGGTAATAAAAGCATAGATACGAAATGAATGACACCGATTGTTTTTGATAATCGAGTGCCTCCTAGAATACAGATGGCTCATCAGCCACAAAGATTTTGTAAAATATGCTTTGGGATATTGTATCATACCAACATCAGAAAATGCAATGGAGAAAATAGTAAAATTTTAAATATTATGAGTACTAAAAAAATGAATAAAAGCATTCATTCAAATCTCCGCAACAGTAGCCCAAACAAAAGAATCATGCTACAATGAACCAAGGAAGATAAAAACAGCAGAAATGCCATAGAATAACGAAGGAGATCATCAGCCATGGACATAAATATTTTATACGAGGATGAGGAGGTTATTGTCTGCGAAAAACCGGCGGGGGTTGCGGCGCAGACAAGACGGTTAGGACAGGCGGACATGGAAAGCCTTCTGAAAAATTACCGGGCAGGAAAGGGAGAACAGCCGTATATCGGGGTGGTACACAGGCTGGATCAGCCGGTGCGGGGAGTGATGGTTTTTGCCAAAACAAAAGAAGCTGCGGCGGATTTAAGCCGTCAGGTGCAGACAAAAATGGCAGATAAATTCTATTATGCAGTGACAGACGGTGTCCCGGAACAGAAAAAAGGTACATTGGAGGATTACTTACTCCGGGATGGAAAAACAAACACTTCAAAAGTAGTATCTAAAAGTACGGAGGGCGCAAAGGCAGCAAGGCTGAACTATGAAGTGATCGCACAGAATAAAACGAACGCCGTTCTTCGAATCCAATTAGACACCGGAAGACATCATCAGATCCGGGTACAGTTAGCAAATGCAGGAATCCCAATCGTGGGGGATGCGAAGTATAACTTTAAAGAGGCGATGACACGGAGTGGAAACGGTCTTTTACTCTGTTCTTATAAAATCGGCTTTCAACATCCAAAGACACATAAAAAAGTTGAGTTCGAAATTGACAATCCATTTCTCATCTGAGACAGAAACGCAGGAGCTACAAAGGACTTCTGAGTTTTTTTCTCACAAAAAGAAAAATAGACAGTCATGTCTCTGAAAGTAAGAGGTAAATCGTTACTGGGCGAAGTATGAGTAAACAGCAGCGAAAAATAGAATAAAATCACGAAAAATGTCGAAAATAGAGTGGTAAAATAAGCATAATGTGCTAAAATACAAATAGGATTTAAAATTGGGTTCATAAAATAAAAAAGATGTAGTGGGAGGTATGAGTATGAACAATATTAAGGTGAGAACAAAATTAGTCATTGTAATGGTGATTGCACTGATCGCACTGGCACTATGCGCCGTCATTTCCAACACAAGCCTGTCAGGTCTTGGAGATAATGCGTTAGACATTATCGAGAATGATATGCGTTCCTCGTATGATGAACAGATCAAGGCACAGGTAGATAATGTAATATCTCTCTGCCAGAGCATTTACAACCGGTATGAAAAAGGTGAATATACCTTAGATGAGGCAGAAAAACTTGCAGCAGACCAGATTCGTGATCTGCGTTACGGCAATAATGGATATTTCTGGGTAGATACCTATGATGGAACAAACGTAGTCCTTCTCGGCAATGACACAGAGGGAACAAATCGTATGGATGCAGTGGACACCAATGGATTTGCGTATATGCAGGCGATCATCAACGCAGGAAAGCAGGAAGACGGCGGTTTTACGGATTATGTATTCCCGAGAGAGGGTGAGACGGAGTCTTCTCCAAAACGTGCTTACAGCAAGGCATTTGAGCCATTTGGCTGGGTACTTGGAACCGGAAATTACACGGACGATATTGATGATGATGTACTGGATGTCAAAAATGAATTTTCTTCCTATGAATCCAACAGCAGAATGGCGATCATCGGAATCGCTGTTGTCATGGAAGTAATCTTAATTTTAGTCCTGACACTGATCATAGCCAGCATTGTGAAACCATTGAAAAAGAGCCTTACCCACATTAACGAGATAGCGCAGGGTGATTTTTCAAAAGAATTTGAACAGGATCTGTTAAAGAGAAAAGATGATTTTGGACAACTGGCAGATTCGCTTGAGAAAATGCGCTCTGAGATGAAGGAACTGATTGGAGAGGTGAAATCAGAAGCATTAGAGATCACCGGCATGGTGCAGGAGATTGATACAAGTCTTCAGGCATTAGATGATCAGATTGAAAATGTATCTGCGACAACGGAGGAGCTTGCGGCAGGTATGGAGGAGACAGCGGCATCTTCGGAAGAGATAAATGCAATGTCACATGAGATTGAGAGCGCTGCGAAGAGTATTGCAGAGAGATCTCAGGATGGCGCTAACGAGGCAGATGAGATCAGGGAACGTGCTGTGAAAATCAAAAAAGATACAGACGAAAATGACAGACGTACCAGATCGATTCATGAGGAGATTAATGAGAGCCTGACAAAAGCACTCGAAGATATTAAGGTTGTGGATCAGATCAATGTTCTTGCCAAATCAATCATGGATATTACCGGACAGACGAACCTTCTGGCTTTGAATGCATCCATTGAGGCTGCCAGGGCGGGAGAGGCAGGAAAAGGATTTGCGGTTGTTGCAGATGAGATCCGTGTATTGGCAGAGCAGTCAAAAGCCGCAGTTGCCCATATTCAGGAAGTGACTGGCAATGTGACCGCAGCCGTTGAGAATCTTGCAAATGATGCAGAGAGGCTGCTGGAGTTTGTCGGAAATGATGTTGTGGAGAGTCTTGGAGGATTTGCAGAAATGGCAAATTCCTATAACAGTGATGCTGCCAATGTAGATTCCCTTGTAACGGACTTCTCGGCATCATCGGAGCAGCTGCTCGCATCCATTAACGGAGTGATGGATGCTATCTCCGATGTCAGCAAGACTGCGACAGAGGGAGCTACCGGAACAACGGATATTGCTGAAAAAGTAGGAAACGTTGTGCAGGAGGCAGAGGCAATTAAACAGAAGGCAGAGACAACCTATCATTCTGCTGAAAAACTACAGAAAAATGTGGAACGTTTTATTGTATAACCGGTAATGGATATAGAATGTGACAAAACAGCAAGCGTTTTTTTGGAGCAAAAGGGGATCGTATGATAGAAAAGTATTATAATGGGGTTATCGAACAGGTCGCAGGAGGAATCGGAAATGTAGAACATAACAGTATCCTTGTGCGGTATAGCAATGATTTTTCTATATGGGATTTAGAGAGTGTCAATCATTATAAGGACCAGACAGATATCTTTTTTACCTGTCATGAGTTTTCTTATAACAAGATCGCAGAGGCTTATGAACCATATCTGGGACTGATCCGGCAGATGTTCCATAAGTATTGCAGCGGCACATTGGAAGAGTTTATGGAAGAATGTGATGTCTACAAGCTTCAGAGACCTGTGTTTGAAAGTTATTTTGAAAAGGGATTTTGCGAGAGAACGGAACAGATCCTGATCGATGAGGTAGAGTATGAGCAGGAACGTATGCGCAATTCGATCGTGACGATGCTTCAGAAATTATCAGAGATCCGTCCGGTCGTCATTGTGTTGAACCGCTTTCAGCTGGCTTCGAAAAGCACCATGCAGCTTACCAACAGACTGCTTCAGACAAAGAATAAAAATATCGGCATTGTCTTGGGAGTCAATGATGTGCAGTCGATTCCGGAATTTGCACATGAAGAGTGGGATGCGATCTGTGAGAGTATGGATGACCGGAACATGGTGTACCATATCGGAAATGCAGGCAGGAACATGGAACCGGATGTCATGGACTATTACTCTGATTATGAGAGTGACGATGGCTATCGGAAACTGAATAATCTGGTATACTTTCTGGATTTTGACCAGGCAGACCATCATCTGAGCAAGATTGAGCGCCGGATCAAGTTTGATAACTTTACGATTTCTGAGAAAAAGCATTATCAGCTTTTGCTGTTACAGATTATGGTGTCGGTGCTGCAAAGAGATATTGCGAAGGCTCTGGAATCCTGCGAAGATCTGGAAAAACTGCAGGATCAGGAGAAAGAGGGAGCATTTTATTATAATTTCTGGATGGCAACTTCTTACATGTATCTTGGCAAGTTAGAGGAAGCCATGATTTATGTACAGAAGGCAAAGGAGTGCGGAGAAGCGCTTGGGGATGATTTTTTAGTGTTCCGTGCAGAACTTTTAAAAGCGCAGAACCAGATGTCCGGCTGGTGCAATATTTTCTTTTGTGCCCAGGATATTGAGATCAGCGATAAACTGATCGAGAAGCTGAATGCGTACCATTACAAAAATCATCTGGCGCATATTTATATTTATGCATACGACAATAAACCGGAGATCGTGGCAAAAGCGTACCGGTCGGAAGCATTTTTGATTTATTTTTCCAAGGGCGTTGCGCTTGCAAAAGAGATTGGCAATGAGCAGCTTATCAGCATTGCATACCGGAAAAATATCATGATAGCATCCACAAATGGCGAGTACGAAGTTTCCCTGTTATATTCGATCCGTACCTATGAGGCGATGAAAGATGTTGACAGCGTGGAGGGCGGAAGGATCTATTCCGGTATTGCGTATAATTTATGTGCAATGGGAGAAAATGAGAGAGCCCAGAGCTATTACAACAAGGCAATTAAGATATTATGTAAACTGAGAAAGCCGGAGGATATTGCAGAAGTACATTATAATATGTCATTGAACTGCGTTATGCTGGGGCAGTATGACAAGGCGCAGGAATACCTGACACAGTGTATGAAAGCGATCGAAAAGCTGCATCTGAACAGTCTGCGTGTCTGCAACCTGTCCAAACTGTATGGATTGTTTGCTCTGGTTTCCATTTTACAGGGAAACCGTTTTAACTGTGAGAGGTATCTGTATAGCTGCCGCCAGTTTTTGAATTATATTTTCGAGAAGGAAAAGACAGAAAACAACCTCGCCACTGTGCATGACTACGCAAAGGCAGATGATGATATGTTCCTCTATACGTTTTCCAAGGCATTATTAGCACAGCATGACGGAGACAACGAGGAGGCGCTAAAATTATATGAGCAGGCAGATATTTATTTAAAGAGAGCAGAGGGAAACCAGTTTTTCTGTTATGTGCTGTTCCGAAGGAACAGGATGGAATGCTTCAGGAATGCAGGAAAAGAGATCCTTTATGAGCAGGAAGAGTTTATTTTAAAACAGTATGAAGAGACACATCGTATCATGTTCCATGAGTACGCGGAGGATATGAAAGATCTTCTGCCACCGGTAGATGACGACTGTGAGGAATTATCAACCAGGGAAATCGAGGATCTGTTAAAGCAGGAGAGCGTGGAGCGGGCATATAAGAGTAAGAAAGAACAGCTCGACTTTATTTCTATCTGGCAGAAACTGATCGATGTAAATGGTATCACTGCAAAAGAGATGCTCAATATGGTCATGAAGACATTTTTAAATCATTTTGACGTCGACCGAGCAGTCTATATCCGCTATAGCGAGAGGGTGCCGCAGGTACTTTACAATGACACAGAGAAAGAGATGACGCCGGAGATCATGAAGATCATGGAAAAATCCATGCGGAAAAATGCGGGTGGATTTGTGATCTCCAAGATCAGCAGCAATTATTCTGAACATCAGGATATCACATCGATTTTTGGTGATGAAGATGTGTGTTCCATGGTGGCGATCCCATTTTTTAACAACGCAAAAATCGAGAATATTGTCATCACCTATGTGCTGATGAAGGATAACTGGCATTCCTCTGTGAACCGTTATATGCTGGATGAGGACGATCTGAACTTTTATCAGCTTCTGTTCCGTGAGGTGCGTTATGCATTGAACAGGCTTGATGCCTATGACAAGATTTATGAGATGAATACAAAACTGTATATGTCGGCAGTTACAGACCAGCTGACAGGATGCTATAACCGCGAAGGGTTCTACCGCAAATTAGACACACTTCTGAAAGAGATCGCAGGAGAAAAAAGAAAACCAAAGCTGGGAGTGATGTTTATTGACCTGGACAATTTCAAACACTATAATGATACGTACGGACATGATGTGGGCGATTTCGTTCTGATCAAAATGGCTGATATTTTTACGGAAGTCTGTGGAAAAGATGGTTTTGTGTGCCGTTATGGCGGGGATGAGTTCCTGATCTTCCTTTATACAGACAACAGGGATATTTTCAAAGAGAAAGCAGAACGTATCTATCAGATTATTGATGAGGCAGACGGATTTTCGGCGGAGATCAGTGAAAAACTCGGACAGTCATTCTCAATCGATAAACAGCATCAGATCTCCTGCTCCATCGGTATTGCAGCCGGAGACCATATCTGTACGGAAAATGATATGACAGAGATGATCAAGAAGGCGGATGACCTGCTATATTCGATCAAAACAACGACAAAAGGAACCTATCGTATATGAAAATCGTTTTACCTGAGAAAGTAACTTATATTATTGACACACTGACACAGCATGGCTTTGAGGCCTATGCTGTAGGTGGGTGCGTCCGTGATACGATGTTAGGACGGATTCCTATGGACTGGGACATCACGACATCAGCAAAACCGGAACGGGTAAAAGAGTTATTCCGACATACCATAGATACTGGGATCCAGCATGGAACGGTTACCGTGATGCTTGAACATGAGGGATTCGAGGTGACCACATACCGTATAGACGGGGAATATGAGGATGCAAGGCATCCTAAGGAGGTACAGTTTACTTCCAATCTGTTAGAAGATCTGAAGCGCCGCGATTTTACGATCAATGCTATGGCTTACAATGATAAGGATGGGCTGGTCGATGCGTTTGATGGTGTGGGAGATTTAGAGCGCGGTGTGATCCGGTGCGTGGGAGCTGCTGTGGAGCGTTTTACGGAGGATGCGCTTCGTATGCTGCGTGCAGTGCGGTTTGGAGCGCAACTTGGCTTCTCTATTGAAGATGAGACAAGAGAGGCGATTGTTTCCCTGGCACCAAACATTGCAAAAGTGAGTGCAGAACGTATTCAGATCGAGATGGTAAAACTTCTCACGTCCGGACATCCGGAACTGCTGCGCACGGCCTATGAGACAGGACTTACCGCAGTTTTTCTGCCGGAATTTGATGAGATGATGAAAACACCGCAGAATAATCCGCATCACTGCTATTCTGTGGGGGAACACACGCTGCATGCCCTGATGGAGATACAGCCGGATAAAGTGGCGCGTATCACAATGCTGTTACATGATGTGGCAAAACCGATGTGCAGAACCACGGACGAATATGGCGTGGATCACTTTTATGGACACCCGCAGGAAGGAAGTCTTGTGGCAAAGAAGATTTTACGGCGGCTGAAGTTTGACAATGACACGACCGACCGGGTATGCAGACTGATCTTATGCCACGACGATAATCCGCCTTTGCAGGAGCGGACGGTCCGCAGGGCGATCTACCGGAACGGTGTGGATCAGTATCCGCTGCTTTTTGCAGTAAAAAGAGCGGACATGCTGGCACAGAGTGCATACAGGCGGGAGGAAAAAACAGAGTATTTAAAGGAATACGAAGAAATATATGAGCAGATTATGGCGAAGAAACAGTGTCTTTCCATAAAGGAACTTGCGGTTACGGGAACGGATCTGATCGCAGATGGAATGCAGCCGGGAAAGGCAATCGGTGAGACGCTGAAACAGCTTTTGGAGTATGTGCTGGAACACCCGGAGGACAACACGAAAGAAAAATTAATGGAACAGGTTCATAATATCGCATCCCCTCACATATGATGAATTGACACGGCAGGAGAGCATTTGCTCTCTTATCGCAGATTCATCGTATGGAGGGGATTTTCATGTATATCAGGCCGGAACAGATAGCAGAACAATATGAGATGGAGGTAAAGTCTATTTCGAAGGGAAGGGACTGTTTTTTGTGTGAAACAGATCTCGGAATGCGCGCACTGAAGGAGTATAGGGGCTCTGTGGAGCGTGCAGAATTTCTGGCTGGAATGCTTGATTTCCTGAAAGAGCAGAATATTGTGGCAGAGCAGATCTTTTATACAAAAGAAGGGGAAATTTTTGCCAGGGACGAAGAGGAACAGAATTATCTGCTATTGTCAGTTTTCCGTGGAGCCGAGTGCGATACGAAGAGCAGGGAGGACATGGTGTATGCGGTAAGACTGCTCGCTGGTTTACATAATGCAACTGAACAGTATCCGGACGAGGTACCTGAGTTTGTAAAAATGAATCCTAACGCCCTGCTTTTGCTTTATGAAAAACATAACCGTGAATTGCGGCAGGTGCGCAACTATATCCGTGGCAGAAAACAGAAAAATGAGTTTGAAGAAATGTTCATGCGCCAGTTTGCAGGTTTTTTTGAAAAGGCACAGGCTGTCACAGAGCAGTTGAAAAATATGGAGATCTGTGAAGAACTGACCGGATTCTGCCATGGCGACTACAACCAGCACAATGTCGTTTTTTCCAGAGAGGGCGTGGCGGTCGTCAATTTCCTCAATTTTTCCTATCAGATCCGGGTGAGCGATCTCTCGAATTTTGTCCGGAAGATGATGGAAAAGAATAACTGGAACACATCGCTTGGAATGGAGCTGATCGGGGCATATGATTCCGTGCGGAAACTAAAGCCACAGGAATTGTCCTATCTGTATTTTTACCTTGCATACCCCGAGAAATTCTGGAAAATTGCAAATCATTATAGTCATTCCCACAAAGCATGGCTTTCCGGCAGAAACACAGAAAAACTCAGCAAAGTGGTCGCGCAGGAAGGGGCAAGAGAGCATTTTTTGCAGACGCTTGCAGGGAAAGTGGAAAATAGGATATAATTAGGTAACAGCGAAACTTTTTTTTCACAATTCTATTTACGCTTTGATGAGTTTCGCAATTTACATAAGAGGTGATATGTTGAGAAAATTAATATACATATTAGTGATCAGTATTTTAAGTATGATTATGATGGCGGGCTGTGGACAGCAGACAAGACCGGTCTCGACTGCACAGTATTATAATCCGGCGAAAGAGACAGCGGCAGATACAGAGGAAGCAGAGGGCGCAGGGGTGAAGACATCGATCGGAACCGATCTCTATCTGATCATTGGCAATGACATGACCAATGAACAGTTGAATTTAAAGCAGCTTGCATCGGGAAAGCAGTATCTGTATGTTTACTCGCTGTCGACAGATTTCCAGGACAAATATGGAAACAGTGCAACAACGATGGATTTTGAGCCGGGCAGGGTGATCCATATTGGAAAAAAAGATGGCGAAGGACGGCTCTTGCAGGCACAGATCGCGGATGAAGTCTGGGAATATTCGGATATCACAAAATATTCGGTAGATACAGAGCGTGGGATTTTCAAAATTGCGGATTCCAAGTATTCGTATGACGCAGATTTGTTCGTGGAATCGAATGGAGAAAAAATCCGTCTGTCCGACCTGAACGAAAAAGATGAGATCCGTGTCGTTGGAATCGGAACAAAAATATTATCCGTATCCGTCACTACCGGACAGGGAACTCTGGAGTTAAAGAATACATCCGTATTTGAGGGAAGTTTTATTCAGGTGGGAAGTAAGATTTTTGCACAGATCACACACAATATGAGGCTGGAGATCCCGGAGGGAACTTATACGGTTACCGTTGCAAATGAAGGATATGGCGGCAGCACAGAGGTGGAGATCGCAAGAGGGGAGACCTGCACGCTTGATCTGGATGAATTAAAAGGTGAGGGCCCTAAGACTGGAAGTATCATATTTTATATTGATGTGGAGGGAGCAACGCTTTCCATTGATGGGGATACTGTGGATTACAGCGCACCTGTGGTACTCACCTATGGTGTGCATGAACTGCATGCAGAGGCAGACGGATACGACGATTTTGATAAAAAACTTTTTGTTAATTCTGCTGCGGCAAATATCGACATCTCTCTTACCGGTGAAAGCACTGCGTCAGATAATGACGTGACAGAGGGTACGGAGTCTGTGGAGGAGACTGAAACTGCTGAGACGGAGACAACAGGAAGTAAGGATGAGACAAAGAGCACAGAGAAAGACACGGAGACGTCAGACAAGTCCACGGACAAAGATGTGACATCCGATTATCTGGCAACACTTTCCGATCTCATCACGTCGTTGAATAAGTAAGAAGATATAACTATTCAGAACCTCATTCGCAAAATCGCTCTTTCAGAGCTTTCCTTGAATAACAAGCATGCTTGTTATTTGCTCATTGTGGTTACTTCGCCAAAGAAATTTTCAAAATTATGCTCATTCATGCAAGCATGATTCGCAAATTTTTGAAAATTGCCCTGGCTCTGAATAGTTAAAAAAATAACTTGAAAATAGCGGCTGACAAAGCTAAACTATAAACGAAATAAATATAGGGAGGAAATAATCATGGGATACAAAGAAATGTATGAAGAATGGTTAAATAATCCATACTTCGACGATGCAACAAAAGCAGAATTAAAAGCGATTGAGGGGAATGAAAAAGAGATCGAAGACCGTTTTTATATGGATCTTGAGTTTGGTACGGCAGGTCTCCGCGGCGTGATCGGTGCCGGAACAAACCGTATGAATGTCTATACAGTCCGCAAGGCAACACAGGGACTTGCAAATTATATCAACAATGTGCATGCGCAGGAGAAAGGGGTAGCAATTGCATATGATTCCAGACATATGTCACCGGAATTTGCAGATGTTGCTGCTTTATGTCTTGCTGCAAATGGAATTAAGGCGTATGTGTTTGAGTCGCTCCGCCCGACACCGGAACTTTCCTATGCAGTCCGCAAGTTAGGTTGTACCGCAGGAATCAATATCACAGCCAGCCATAACCCACCGGAATACAATGGATACAAAGTATACTGGGAGGATGGCGCACAGATCACGCCACCTCATGATACCGGAATTATGGCAGAGGTGAAGAAAGTAACAGATTATGCGGCCGTTAAGACGATGGACAAAGATGCCGCAGTTGCAGCAGGTCTTTATCAGGTGATTGGAGCAGATATCGATGATCCATACATAGAAGAACTGAAAAAACTGATCCTTCATCAGGATTGTATTGACAAAGTGGCAGGAGAGTTAAAAATCGTGTACTCTCCACTTCACGGAACCGGAAATATCCCGGTGCGCCGTGTGTTAAAAGAACTTGGATTCAAAAATGTATATGTTGTTCCAGAGCAGGAACTTCCGGATGGAGATTTCCCAACCGTAAGTTATCCAAACCCGGAGGCAGCAGAAGCATTTGAATTAGGACTTGCCTTAGGTAAAAAGGTGGACGCAGATCTCATCCTTGCAACAGACCCGGATGCAGACAGACTGGGCGTTTATGTAAAAGATTCCAAGACCGGGGAGTACCACAGCCTGACAGGTAACATGTCCGGATGCCTGATCGGTGACTATGTGATCGGTCAGAGAAAAGCTTTGTATGGACTGCCGGAAGACGGAGCATTTATCCGTTCTATTGTTTCCACGAATATGGCAGATGCAATTGCAAAATATTATGGAATCCAGCTTGTAGAAGTTTTAACAGGATTTAAATTCATCGGACAGAAGATTCTTGAGTTTGAAAAAACCGGAAAAGGAACCTACCTCTTTGGTATGGAGGAAAGCTATGGCTGTCTGACCGGAACATATGCAAGAGATAAAGATGCTGTCGATGCTTCCATGACACTGTGCGAGGCAGCAGCTTACTATAAGACGAAGAATATGACACTCTGGGATGCTATGCTTGCAATGTATGAGCGTTACGGATACTACAAAGATGATGTGACTGCTATCACTTTAAAAGGTATCGAGGGACTTGCCAAGATCCAGGAGATCATGAATACGCTGAGAGAGAATGCTCCGGCAGAGATTGGCGGTTACAAAGTAACGGCAGTGCGTGATTATAAGAAGGACACCATTACAGATACTGCAACAGGCGCTGTAAAACCGACCGGTCTTCCGGCTTCCAATGTTTTATATTATGAACTGAAGGATGATGCATGGGTATGTGTAAGACCTTCCGGAACAGAGCCAAAGGTAAAATTCTATCTCGGTGTAAAAGGAACATCCTTAGAAGATGCAGATGCAAAATCAAAAGCATTGTCTGAGTCTGTCCATGCAATGATCAACAAAATGCTATAAATGCCCAAAATATAGGAAATTTCCTTGACAAAGGCATAGAAAACAAGTATAAATATGGATGTAGGTATTTTGGAAAAGAAAAAACCTCATATATCATAAAGTGAAAATCCAGAGGAGGAATTTTTAACATGAACAAAGCAGAATTAGTTGCAGCTATGGCTGAGAAAGCTGAATTAAGCAAAAAAGACGCAGAAGCAGCATTAAAAGCATTCACAGATGTTGTTGCTGAGGAATTAAAAAAAGGTGAGAAAATCCAGTTAGTTGGATTCGGAACATTCGAAGTTTCTGAGAGAGCAGAGAGAACAGGACGTAACCCACAGAGCGGTAAAGAGATGGTTATCCCAGCTTCTAAAGCTCCAAAATTCAAAGCAGGAAAAGCTTTAAAAGACATGGTTAACGCATAATTCTTTTTTGAATAAGAATGTTATCGAGCCCGGATTTTCCGGGCTCGTTTTTTGTGCAGCAGGAGACATCGTTTCTGTTGGATAAAAAACATGCCGCAGGGATGTGTAACCTGCGGAATAAAAAGTAAGAGGGGAAAATAAAAACAATGAGATTAGATAAATTCTTGAAAGTGTCACGACTCATCAAGAGAAGAACGGTTGCGAATGAAGCGTGTGATGCAGGACGTGTGATGGTGAACGGAAAACCGGCAAAGGCTTCCGTCAATGTGAAAGTCGGGGATGTAATCGAGATCGCATTTGGAACAAAAAGTGTGAAAGTGCGTGTGCTTGATCTTCAGGATACAACGAAGAAAGAGGAAGCAAAAGACCTGTTTGAATATGTATCCTAAATATATTCCATACACACATTAGCCAGGGCAGTTATTTTTTGTGAGCATAAATCGAAGAACCTTCTCATATATAGAATAATAGACAAGTGCGGAACTTATAGATACAGTAGATTGAATTTTGTTAATTTTTCACAATTTTCACAACATAAATCTTAGTTTCGTAATTGCTTGTTACTTGTATAATATATGAGGAGGAGATTTATGGACGAGAAGAATAATGTGACAAAATCCCACAAAGTGCTTTTGGCAAACCGGAAAAACGGCGCATTCAGTGGTGTGGTGGATGTACTGTCTTTTGATGTGGCTGAGATATTGCTTGAGACAGAGCTTGGGATGCTTCTAATAAAAGGACATGACCTTCATGTAAACCGTCTTTCACTGGAAAAGGGAGAAATCGATATTGAGGGACGGATCGATTCCCTGACCTATTCAGAACCGAAAAATGTTGCAAAACAGTCGGAATCTCTTCTTGGAAGGCTTTTTAAATAATGTCGGGATTTGTTCAGATGGTGGAAGGGATTCTTCTTTCGCAGGTGCAGAAAACCGGTAACGGGGTGAGCGAAGGGATTTTCACAGAGGCAGTTTTTCTCGGAATCTCGGTTCTGGTGGGGATGGGACTATTCCTGCTGTACGATATTTTTCGTATTTTCCGAAGAATCGTGCCACATGGCGCAATCTGGATTGGAGTGGAAGACTTCTGTTATTGGTTACTATGCACTGCTGCGGTTTTTCTGATGCTGTATCAGGAGAATGACGGTATGATCCGGGGATTTGCCATTGGTGGTGTTATTTTTGGCATGATACTGTATTTTTTCCTCCTCAGCAGATTTGTTGTAAAGATCAATGTGTGTATTTTGAAGAAAATACTTGGCATTGCGGGAAAGATAACCGGTTTTGTGACAAAACCTTTTCGAAAGATTGGCAGGAAAATCATAAGTTTTTTATGTAAACAGTTGAAAAAATGGATAAAAATGATTAAAATGAGTTTATGTAAGCTTTAGTGCGTAGATTCAGAGGAGTTATTCATGGCAAACGCGAAAAGAAGAAGTAAGAAAAACGGAAATAGAGCGGGAAGAATGTGTATTACCTGTATCGTATTTGTATTTGCAATTGTTATGTCAACCCAGATTATTAAGGTTTATCAGAAGGATCAGGAGTATGTAGCAAAGCAGCAGGAATTAGAGCAGCAGCTTTCCGATGAGCAGGACAGACAAAAGGATTTAGAGGATTACGAGACTTACACAAAATCACAGCAGTATGTGGAAGATGTTGCCAAGAGCAAACTGGGGCTGCTTTATGATAATGAGGTTGTATTTAAAGAACAAAAGTAACGATCGCATTCGTTGGATCGTGAGCGTGATAGATAAAAAAATGGGACTGTTTTTTGTACAGTCCCATTTTTGTACTTCAATGTCAACCTTGAACAATCGTCTCGATCTTTTGTAATTCTTCTTCTGTGAAGTCTGTGTGTCCGATGATCTTAATGTTATCTAAGATCTGTTCTGGTTTGGAAGCACCGATCAATACGCTGGTTACTTTATCGTCCTTTAAGATCCAGCTTAAAGCCATCTCGGCAAGTGTCTGACCGCGTTCCCCAGCGAGCGAGTCCAAAGCACGGATCTGCGCAAGCTTTTCAGGGGTTAAGGCAGCTTCCTTTAAATAACGTCCATCAGCAGCGATGCGGCTGTCGGCCGGGATACCATCTAAGTAACGGTTGGTCAGAAGCCCCTGCGCAAGAGGGGAAAAGGCGATGATTCCCTTCTGAAGATCATTGGCAGCTTCTTTTAAGCCGTTGTTTTCAATGGTGCGGTCAAAAATAGAGTAACGATTCTGGTTAATGATAAATGGACACTTTAAGTCGCTTAAGATCGCGGTTGCTTTTCTTAAGGTTGGACCATCATAGTTAGAGAGACCGACATAAAGTGCCTTGCCACTCTTTACGATAGAATCTAAAGCTCCCATTGTTTCTTCAAGTGGAGTTTCAGAGTCCATTCTGTGATGATAGAAAATGTCGACATAATCTAAGCCGAGACGTTTCAAACTCTGGTCAAGGCTGGCAATCAGATACTTGCGGCTTCCCCAGTTGCCGTAAGGTCCTTTCCACATATCATAACCAGCTTTTGTGCTGATGAGAAGTTCATCACGGTAAGGATGAAGTTCCTCTTTCATAATCTTTCCAAAGTTGCTCTCTGCGCTTCCGTAAGCAGGACCATAATTATTGGCAAGATCAAAATGTGTGATTCCGTGATCAAATGCGGTGAAACACATCTGCTTCATGTTTTCGTAAACACCTGTGTCTCCAAAATTATGCCATAAGCCTAAAGATACTAATGGAAGCTTTAAACCACTGTTGCCGCAGCGGTTGTAAACCATTGTGTCATATCTTTTTTCATCTGCAATATACATTATAAAATCTCCTTTCAAAATGGGGTGTGTCCGGTAATGTGAAAAGCTTTCTAGGTCGTGTTGAATTGTGAAAAATTAACAAAAACATTCAAGACACGCTCTCGCTACGCGTCGCTCGCAGCGGTACTAAGAAATCAGTGTCTTTCATGTCTTTTGTCAATTCTTCACAATTCAATTTACACTATGAATGAGTTTTTCAATTACCGAATGGTTTATAAGTATTTTACTTCACGTAGGTGTCGGTGTATAGTGTCAAAATTTCGTTTCTGTAACTTATTTTGAATGGTTTAGTACCTTAGTCTCCTAAAAAACCCGAACTCCCTTCAAGCACCACAAACAGACATTTGAGCGGAATTTTTGGCGAAAACTTTTTTTGACCACGACGTTCCTTTGACAAACATTTTCATGGACAACTCCTATAATCGTGGACACGGTTGCAGGACAACTGCGAAACATAGATACATGAAAACTTCAAAGTTGTCCGGCGTACAGAAATTGATGATTGTGAAAATCAAAAACGTAAATTAATTGTGCCAAATCAACAAAAGACATGAAAGACATTGGGGAGCGGTCGGTTCTTAGAAGGCAGGTACAACTTTTTTCAATCAGGTCTGTGCATTTACTGCACAGACCGTGCAAAAGTGATTCAAGTGTGAGCAAATTCCTATCTGCGAAGCAGATTTTAAATGAATTTGCGAAGTACTGCGAAGAATGAGCAGTACCGCTACCAGCGACACATAGCGGAAGCGTGTCTTGAATGTTTTTGTTGGTTTGGAACAATTTTCACAGCGTAGATATCACAGTTATCGTGAAAAGGAAAAAGGAGATTATGTCATGAAAAAAAATGCAGGTAAACAGATGATAACGATTGCGGGAGGCGTTCTTGCATGCAGTATGCAAATGATGGGCTGCTATCCACTTGCCCCGGCGTATTTTGCGGCAGCATTCTTGGAAGGAGTAAACGGCGTGTGGCTGACGGCTGCGATGTACATAGGAATGCTTTATTTTATGCCACTGACTGCAACGGTAAAATACGCAGTGGCGCTTCTTGTGACTGCAGGTGCGATCAAACTGGTAGAGTGGGCGAACGAGGGCTGCCCCGCATTTCTGGCGGCAATCCTGACAGCAATCACGACGATGATTCTGTCTTTCTGTGGCGGACTGCTGGAATGGAAAGACCAGCCGGAGGTACTGGCAGTGTTTCTGGAAGGAATCTTTGTATTCGGAGCGGTGATCCTTTTAAACCGTGTCATTCATATATTTATGGAGTGGCAGGGGCGCGGAAGCAGGATAGAGCAGGAACCCGTGGACAGAGGCAAGGAGGAACGCCTTTCGGGGTATGCGGAATCGTTTCAGGGATTGTCACAGATTTTTATGAATATGAGTAAAAAAAAGGAGCAGTACACGGCGGAGGAACTCGGACAAATGCAAAATGAGCTGACCGGAAGGCTCTGCGCAAACTGTGACTGCTGTGCGATATGCTGGGAGCAGGAATCTACGCCGCTGTATGGAATTTTGTCTAACATGATCACGTCGATCCTGAATGTGGGGACTCCGGCGAAAGAGAGCGAGGAGGAACTAAGCCACTACTGCAAACACAGCAAAGATATGGTGGAGGAGGCAGTGCGTGTGTTTGAGAAGGCAAGCTTAAATCGTGCGTGGTACAACCGTCTGTTGGAAAACCGTCAGACGATCGCAGAACAGCTTGATGCGATGGCATACATTATGAAAGACTGTGCAAAGGAGGAAAAACTGCTGGATACGCAGGAGAAAAAGGCATTGGCAGAGATACGCTACCGGGCAAAAGAGAGCGGGATCGTCATTGAGGAAATGCATTTGTATGAGAATCAGGAGGGACGTCTGCGGCTGACAGCGGGACTGCGCAGTAAAATGGGCGGCTGTGTTTCTCTGAAATCATTTCTCGCAGCGGTCAGCCATGCGCTTGGAAAAGATATCCGTGCTGCCGCAGACTGCCGCTCATTTATCTCAAAGGAACGCACCGATTTTTTGTTTTACGAGGATACAAAATACCGCAGTGTGCAGGGAATCGCACGGCTGAAAAAAGACGGTGCACAGATTTCCGGGGACAATTTCTCGTTTCTGGAGCTGGAGCGCGGCGATCTTCTGCTCGGACTCTCGGATGGCATGGGCTCCGGCAGTGCCGCATGCAAAGAGAGTGAAATGGTGTTAGATCTTGTGGAACGCTTTTTGGAAGCCGGTTTTTCGGTGGAGACAGCGATCCGTATGATGAACTCGGCGATGGTGATGAAAGGGGAGAGTGATCTGTATTCGACCGTTGACCTGTGCATGGTGAACCTCTATGATGGGTCGGCGGATTTTTACAAGATCGGAGCAGCGGGAAGCTTTATCAGGCACGGGCAGGAGGTGACAAGTTTTGCTCCGGATTCGCTGCCGGTCGGCGTCGGGACAAACCCTGAGATCGAGCATAAAAAGATAACCCTGAAAAACGGCGATTTTGTTGTCATGGTCACGGATGGTGTGTTAGAATATCTGCATGTACCAAATCCGGAAGAAACAATGCAGGAGATCATCGAGAGTATCAACACCAATCATCCGGGCATCCTGGCGAAAAAGATTTTGGAGCGGGTGCTTCTTTTTACAGGGGGAAAGGTTTCGGATGATATGACCATTCTTGCAACCTGCATCTGGGAGAAATAGATGACAAATGAACTTTTAAACGAATGGAAAAAAGAAAAAATAGTGGAAGACGGGGACATAGTACTCGCAGGGGTATCCGGCGGTGCTGATTCCGTCTGCCTCCTGTTGATGCTGGAGCAGTTACAGAAAAAAACAGATTTTTTATTGGAAGCAGTCCATGTGGAACATGGCATCCGTGGGGAAGAGAGCCGGAAAGACGCTGCGTTTGTGAAAAACCTGTGTCAGGATCATGGGATCAGATGTCATATATTTTCAGTGGAAGTTCCTCTATTTGCGGAGAAACATGGTCTTGGGCTGGAGGAAGCAGCGCGCATTTTAAGATATGACTGTTATAAGAAAGCGGCAGAAAGCGTAAAAAAGGAATTTCCGGAAAAGAAGATCAGGCTTGCGCTGGCGCATCATGCGGAGGATAACGCAGAAACGGTTTTGTTTCAGATGGTGCGCGGAAGCGGACTGGATGGGCTGTGTGGCATGAGCCGCCGCAGGGATGAGGGGATTTACGAATTGATCCGTCCTCTGCTTGCGCAGCCGCGGGAAGAGATCGAGGCATTTTTAAAGGAATGCGGGCAGTCCTATTGTATGGATGAGACAAATCTGGATACAGAATACAGCAGAAACCGTATCCGGCATCAGGTGCTGCCGGAACTAAAGCAGATCAATGGGCAGGCGGTGGCACATATCAACCAGAGTGCGGCGCTTCTGCAGGAAATGAGAGATTTTCTCAATGAGGAGGCAGAGCATATCCGGGAAATGTATGTGGTTGAAAAAAGCGATGGCATACAGCTTTATCCGGGCGTGTGGGAGGAGTGCCACGAAGTTGTGCAGCGGGAGGTTCTCCATAAGGCGGTCGGAAAGGTGGCAGGATCGAAAAAAGATATCACAAGAAAACATATAGAGAGCGTGAGAGACCTTTATTTTTCACAGGTTGGGCGATATGTGGAACTGCCATATCAGGTGCTGGCAGAGCGCAATTATCATGGTATTTTGCTGAGAAAAGAGACGGAAAAAAAGAGGGCGGATAACACCTTTTTGATAGAAATACCAAAGGAGAGCCTGCAAAAAGTTTTTGATGGAGAGACACTGGAACTGGAAGTGCCGGGAGGCAGAGTAAGGTTTTGCGGACTCAGCCCGGATGGGAAAATCGGGGAAATTGATAAAAAATCATATACGAAATGGCTGAATTATGATAAAATCAAAGTTGGACTGCAAATCAGAACCAGAACCGCAGGAGATTATCTTACGGTGGATGACAGGGGACACACAAAGAAACTGAAAGAGTATTTTATTAACGAAAAAGTCCCAAAAGAGATGCGGGATACCATGCTGCTCCTGACGGAAGACTCTCATGTTATATGGGCGGTCGGACAGCGGATCAGTGCAGATTATAAAATCGATGAAAATACAAAAAAGATATTAGAAGTACATTTTTTTGGAGGAAATTATCATGAAAGTAAAGAATATTAGGAAGTATCTGACAGAAGAACAGATCACAGAGCGCGTAAAAGCAATGGGAGAACAGATCAGCAAAGATTATGGCGGTGAGACCGTATATCTGATCTGCATTTTAAAGGGATCGATTTTCTTTACCTGTGAACTTGCTAAGCGGATCACCTCTCCGGTAGAGATCGATTTTATGTCTGTTTCCAGTTATGGTGCCGGCACAAGTTCCAGCGGTGTTGTCAAGATCGGAAAAGATCTTGATACTACAATTGAGGGAAAGAATGTCCTTGTGGTCGAGGACATCATTGATTCCGGAAGAACACTGAGTTATCTGCTTCAGAACCTGAAAACAAGAAATCCAAAGAGCCTGAAGTTATGCACACTGTTAGATAAACCGGACCGGCGCGTGTGTGATGTGAAGGTGGATTATGTCGGTTTTGAGATCCCGGATGAGTTTGTAGTAGGTTTTGGATTAGACCTTGACCAGCAGTACAGAAATTTGCCATACATTGGATGTGTGGAACTTGAGGACGAAGAATAAAGGAGAGCAGCTTTGAATAGTAGGAATAATAGTTACAGAGGCTTTGGGTTTTATCTGGTGCTCATTCTGATCGTAGTTGGTGTCTGGTATTTCCTGGATGGAAATACAACCACAAATTCTTATACAAGAGCAGCTTTTGAGAAAGACATCCAGTCAGGGGATGTAACAGCCATTGATATTGTGCAGAATCGTGAGATTCCGACCGGAAGTGTGAATCTTACATTCTCGGATTCCACACAGAAGGTGCTGATCGTGTCAGATGTAAATGAGATCGTATCTTATCTGCAGGATCAGGATATCACTTATTATACGATGGAGAATGTTCCGGCGGAGAGCTGGATCATGACACTGCTTCCATATCTGATCATATTCGGGGCAATGTTTATTTTCTTCATGATCATGACCAATCAGGCAGCGGCAAACGCGGGCGGCGGCAGCAGCAAGATGATGAATTTTGGTAAGAGCCGTGCAAAGCTGATGCAGCCGGATGCCAAAAAAGTGACATTTGCCAATGTCGCAGGTTTGAAAGAGGAAAAAGAGGAGTTGGAGGAGATCGTGGATTTCCTTCGTGCGCCGCAGAAATATACCGCACTCGGTGCAAGAATCCCGAAGGGTGTCCTTTTAGTCGGACCTCCTGGAACCGGTAAAACATTGCTTGCAAAAGCAATTGCAGGGGAAGCGGGCGTACCATTTTTCAGCATTTCAGGATCTGATTTCGTGGAGATGTTTGTCGGTGTCGGGGCATCCCGTGTCCGTGACCTTTTTGAGGAAGCGAAGAAAAATGCACCATGTATCGTCTTTATCGATGAGATCGATGCGGTGGCAAGACGCCGCGGAACCGGTATGGGCGGTGGACATGATGAGCGTGAGCAGACATTAAACCAGATGCTTGTTGAGATGGACGGTTTTGGCGTCAATGAGGGCATTATTGTCATGGCGGCAACGAACCGTGTGGATATTTTAGACCCGGCTATCATGCGTCCGGGACGTTTTGACCGCAAAGTGTATGTCGGTCGTCCGGATATCGGCGGCAGAGAGGAAATCCTTGCTGTACATGCCAAGAATAAACCGCTTGGCGATGATGTGGACTTAAAACAGATTGCGCAGACAACAGCCGGATTTACCGGAGCTGATCTGGAAAATCTTTTGAATGAGGCGGCAATCGTCGCTGCAAAAGAAAACCGTGCGTACATCACACAGAATGATATTAAGAAATCCTTTGTAAAAGTTGGAATCGGAGCAGAGAAGAAGAGCCGTATCATTTCCGACAAGGAAAAACGGATCACTGCATTCCATGAAGCCGGTCATGCAATCTTATTCCATGTATTGCCGGATGTAGGACCTGTGTATTCTGTATCCATTATCCCTACCGGAGCAGGTGCAGCAGGATATACCATGCCACTCCCGGAAAAGGATGAAATGTTTAACACCAAGGGAAAGATGTTACAGGATATCACTGTTTCACTCGGAGGACGCGTGGCGGAGGAACTTGTCTTTGACGATATCACAACCGGTGCTTCCCAGGATATCAAACAGGCAACCAAGATGGCAAAAGCGATGGTGACACGCTATGGTATGTCGGAGAATGTCGGACTGATCTGCTATGATAATGATGATGATGAAGTGTTCATCGGAAGAGATCTGGCACACACCAGAGGCTATGGGGAAGGTGTGGCAACTGCGATCGACCAGGAAGTAAAACGTATCATTGATGAGTGTTATGCCAAGGCAAGACAGATCATTACAGAAAACCGCAGTGTTTTAGATGCCTGTGCCAAACTTCTGTTGGAAAAAGAAAAAATCAGCCAGAAAGAGTTTGAAGCGCTCTTTGAAACGGATCATGTTGTTTTATAAAAGCATTTGCAAGAAATTTTGTTGATACAAGGATTTAACAGTAAATGATGGAAAAACAAAACCCTGCACGAAAAGAAACTATCTTTTGTGCAGGATTTTCTTTATCTTGCAAGTTGCGAAAAAATACTGATGTAAAATTGCACAAAAATGACATGCAATTTTTGTGAACTTTGTGCACACTTATCCGCACAATCATGATACTATAATAACCGTAAAAACCCCCCAATACATTATATATAGTTTTTGCTATACCCCATAGTAAAAATACCTTCTCCTAAGAGGACAGCTGATCGACAGGCTGTCCTTTTTACTATGCAAAAATGGAAGTTAATGAAATATTAAGACACTTTAAATGTGTAAAGTGGTATATTGAATGTAGGTAACAATTTTTAAGGAGAAGAATGTAAGAGTGGATGGTATTGGATCGGTAATACAATGATTTAGGAAGTACAAGGAGTTACACACTATGAAAAGAATCCGCCCGGATTATTACGATAAATTTGCATGCATCGCAGATCAGTGTTCCATCACCTGCTGTCAGGAGTGGAAGATCGGCGTAGACGCAGATACAAACCGGAAATGGAAAAAGATTTTTCCACCAGAGGATGTCTCACCACAGAAAAAGAATCTGAGTGCCTATACAACGAAAAAAGACGGCGGACGGGTGATTGAACTGACCGAAGAACACAAATGTCCTTTTTTAAATGAAAACAAGTTATGTAAACTTGTGACCGCATATGGAGATAACGTGTTATCGGAAACCTGCGCAGTATTTCCGAGGGAAGTACACCGTTTTAAGACGCATGAGGAAGAGACATTAATGCCCTGCTGTCCGGCAGTCATTGATCTGTTGCGGGAAGAAGAACCGCAGAGAATTTATGCCAGGGAAACCGCACGTTTTTATATTCGGGAAAAGCTGACAGAGTTATTTTTGGATGAGGACTATCGTGTGGAAGAATCCCTGCTCTGTGGGTTTTATATCATAAGGGAACTTTTCGATAAGTGTGAGCAGGATGAAAAATTATCAGAGCTTGCCGAAGATTATTTTTCTGAAGAAAATCAGTTGCAGCTTCGAAGGGCAATTGCGGAGAAAGAGCGTGATTCATTTGCGACGATCGAGGAACGTAATGAGCTCTTACAGGATCTTGCCGTCAATTACCGGAAAGAGGGATTATACCGGAATTATCTGAACCCGGTCATTGAGAAAGCGGAAGAACTTTCGGGTTTGTTTGAAAATATGGAAAATCCGGCAGATGTGGTAGGACAGGATGCAGATCTGGAAACGGAAATGGCAGACAGGATGCATGCATTTGAAAGTAAATTTCAGGCATACAACCCACTGATGCGGAAATTCCTCATCAACGAGTTCAACGCAGACCTTTTGATGCCGGATGGAGATCTGGAGAGTCTGCTGGTGCAATATCAGTGGATCGCAATGGAGTACAGTGTGATCAAGCACAGTATTTTCCTGCGCTGGCTGTTGGATGGACAAAAAGAGATTGCATATGAGACCGTCAGAGATTATATTGTTATTATCTGTCGTATGACGGGCTATGATGAGGAAGATATCTACGAATACTTGGAAAACAGTTTTGAGGAGCTAGTCTGGGACTGGGGATATCTCGCATTGGTTGTTGGATAAAAATTCAGGCAATCGCGAAACTTTTCGTAATATTCATAACGTAAAATTGAGTTTCGCAAACGTTGCATAAATGATAACAGGAGAAGCTATGAGTCAGGAAAACCAGAATATACAGGAAGAACCGCACAAGAGACGTGTGCGGTACAAGGGAAAGTATCCGAGAAATTATAAGGAAAAATACAAGGAACTGAACCCGGAGAAGTATCAGGATACGATCGAGAAAGTGATCCGGAAAGGCAGTACACCGGCGGGAATGCATATTTCCATTATGGTGAGGGAGATCATCGATTTTCTGAAGATCAAACCGGGGCAGACCGGGTTTGACGCAACATTAGGTTATGGCGGACACACAAAAGCGATGCTGGAATGCTTAAAAGGGCAGGGGCATATGTATGCGACAGATGTGGATCCCATCGAGTCTGCAAAGACAAAAAAGCGTCTGGCGGATGCCGGGTTTGGGGAAGACATTCTGACTATCAGGCTGCAGAATTTCTGCACGATCGATGAGATCGCAAAAGAAGCCGGAGGATTTGATTTTGTGCTGGCAGATCTTGGAGTGTCGTCCATGCAGATTGATAACCCGGACCGCGGATTTTCATTTAAAGTGGACGGACCATTGGATCTCAGGCTGAATCCGGAAAAGGGAATCAGTGCAGCGGAACGTCTGGCACAGATCGACGAGGGCGAACTTGCAGGCATGCTCTGGGAAAATTCCGATGAACCATATGCAGAGGAACTGGCACATGCGATTGTGAATGAGCGGAAACATGGAAAGCCGATCGACACAACAACGAGGCTTCGTGAGGTTATCGAGGAGACCTTAAGTTTTCTTCCGGAGAAGGAGAAAAAGGATACGGTTAAGAAAACCTGTCAGAGAACATTTCAGGCACTCCGCATTGACGTGAACAACGAGTTTGAAGTGTTATACGAATTTATGGAAAAATTGCCGGGTGCCTTGAAACCGGGTGGAAGAGCAGCAATCTTAACATTTCACTCCGGGGAAGATAAACTTGTAAAAAAAGCGTTAAAACAGGGATACAAAGAAGGTGTTTATTCTGAGATCGCAAATGATGTTGTGAGACCATCCGCAGAGGAATGCGCACAGAACGGAAGAGCGAGATCTACGAAGATGCGCTGGGCAGTCCGGGCAGAGTAAAATCAGATATCCGGGCAGGAGAAGGAATCTAGGAAGCTTATTGTTACTGGAATGGGGTATGAGAAACAGTAACGCCGGAAGGGGGAAACGGACATGAGAATATCACATATTGCAATGTATGTACGAGATCTGGAAGTGGTAAAGGAGTTTTACATCCGCTTTTTTGGGGCAAAAGCGGGAGAGCTATATCATAATCCCAAAACAGGACTGAAAAGCTATTTTCTGTCGTTTGATGAGGGAACAAGGCTGGAACTGATGAATCTGCCGGAAATGCAGGATCAGAAGAAAGTGCTGGTGCGGATGGGCTATATCCATATCGCAATTTCAGTGGGAAACAGAGAGAAAGTGGATGCCATCACCGAAAAACTGTATGAGGCAGGTTACGAAGTTTTAAGTGGTCCGCGTATTACCGGGGATGGCTATTACGAGAGCACTGTGTTAGGACCGGAAGATAACCAGATCGAGATTACGGAGTAAAGACAAAATAGACAATTGCGAAACTTATAGAATCGCAATTGTCTATTTTTTTATGATTCCTTTTTTACGAGTACCATGGCAGAAATTGGTTCCACGGAAACAGAACCGGAAACGGTTGTCAGTGCTTCGGTTCCGGCATGATCAGCGTTGACACATACATCCCATGCACCATCTGGCAGTGTGACAGATGTCTCTGTACTGTTTGGATTGAAGATCACAAAAATGCCGTCGGACGTTTCCCCATTCACGCCGCCGTTGATCCGGAATGCAAGCACATTTTCGTCGAGACCGTCCACGGAAGTGATGTTTGCGTTGACATCGTCTGCATTGGTAAGACGAAGCGCTGCATGGGCTTTGCGGAAGGCGATCAGTCCCTTGTAATAGTTATAAACATTCTGATAAGTCTCATCTTCTAACGTATCCCATTTGATACTGTTGACAGAATCCGGGGAATTGTAGCTGTTTTCCAAAAAACCGCCGGAGGCATCGATCTTGGTGCGGAGCATTTCTTCGCCTGCCTGCAGGAATGGAATGCCCTGTGCAGTCATGTAAATGGCGGCAGAGAGATTGTTCATGCGGATACGGTCCTCTTCTGAGACGCCTGGCGTTGATCTTGTGATGCGGTCTAACAGTGTCATATTATCGTGGCAGGAGGCGTAGTTAATGCTCTGAGCCGGTGTGGTACACCAGTCACCTGCCTGACCTAAAAAGCAGCCTTTGACGGTATCGGCAAGATCAGCGGCTCCCGAGACATAACCTTTCCTTGTGGTGTAAAAGACGTGACCTTTCAAAGCGTCGCGGAGCGTATCGCTGAAAAATGCAAATCCCGGAACATCGGTGGAATTCGGCTGCGTGGTCATTTTATAGCCGTCTTTGGTCACAGCGGTATCCATGGTCCATCCCTCTCCATAGAAAATGACATCCGGGTGGGTTTTGTGAACTTCTGTGACGACCTCGTTGATCGTTTCGGTGTCGATCAGTCCGACAAGGTCAAAACGGAAACCGTCGATGTGGTATTCATCTGCCCAGTATTTGACAGAGTCTACAATATACTTTCTCACCATGGAGCGCTCGGAGGCAGTGTCATTTCCACAGTCGGAGCCGTTGGAGTATGTTCCATCCTCGTTTACCCGGGAAAAATAGCCCGGTACGATCTGATTTACACAGAAATCTGACGCATTGTATACATGATTGTAAACCACATCCATGATCACGCTGATCTGGTTGTCGTGAAGTACTTTTACCATCTGTTTCATCTCGGCAACACGGACAGCACCGTTGTAAGGATCGGTGGAATAGGAGCCTTCCGGGACATTATAATTTTCCGGGTCATAGCCCCAGTTGAACTGCGGTTTGTCTGACTGTGTCTCGTCGACAGAGGCGTAATCATAAACCGGAAGCAGGTGCAGATGGGTGATCCCAAGATCCTTCATGTGGTCTAAGCCGGTTGGAATGCCGGAGGCAGTTGTTGTTCCTGTTTCGGTAAGACCTAAGAATTTTCCGGTGTTCTGAATGCCGGAACTCTCATCGGAAGAGAGGTCACGCACATGAAGCTCGTAAATGACAGCGTCATTGTAAGTCATGCCGGCATTGGGGTTGGTGTCATTTTCCCAGCCATCAGGATCTGTGGATGCAAGGTCAAGGATCATAGCACGTTTGCCATTGACACCGGTTGTGCGGGCGTATGGATCACAGGCTTCATTTTCATTGCCGCCCACAGATACGAGATAAGTATAGTAAGTGCCGTTTAAATCGCCCTCTTTTTCAGCAATCCACGTTCCGTTTACATCGGCAGTCATCGGGAGCTGTTCCACAAGATCGTCTGTGCCCGGAGTGCCGGATCCATAAAGGTTTAAAGTGACAGTGTCCGCGGTAGGAGCCCACACGCGGAAGGTTGTTTTTTCCGGTGTATAAGTGGCGCCTAAGTCACTGCCGGAGTAAGTAAATTCTTTTTCAAATTTTTCTGTAGAATAAATATTTGGCATAATAATTGGATACTCATTCCCTTCAAATAAAATCGTATAACCTTTGGTTTTCATTGTCATATGTTCATGACATAAACTGGTTTTGGTGAAAGTGTAGCACAAAAGAACAGAAAAATAAATATATTTTGGTTAAAATTTTTAAAAATACGAAAAAAAGCGAAAAAATCAATGGAAAATAATCGGCATAGATACTTTCGTGCTATAATCATAAGGATTTTTTGAAGGGAGCCAAATGCTATGGCAAAAGAACATTCGGTATATGAATTAAATCGTATTCAACAATACATTATGCAGATGCGTCCGGTTTTGAAGAAGGAGGCGCTGTTTTCGGATGGAACAAAAGATTACCGCGATCCGACGGAACCGGAGGCAGGAGAAAAGGTGACGATCCGTTTCCGCACCGGAAGGAATAACGTGGATATCGTCTGGCTTTGCACAGATTGTGAACATTATAAAATGAAAAAAACAGAAAGTGATCGTGAATTTGACTATTATGCGGTTGAGATGACAATGGGAGAGGAGCCGTTTTATTATTATTTCGAGGTGGCTTCCGGTCTGCTGCATGTCTTTTTTGACCGTTATGGTGTGAGCAAGGAGCGGCGGGATGCTTACCGGTTCTGCATCATTCCGGGATTTTCCACACCGGAGTGGTCAAAGGGAGCCGTCATGTACCAGATCCTTGTGGATCGTTTTTACAATGGTGATCCGGCTAACGATGTGCTGACGGATGAGTACTATTATATCCAGACACCGAGTAAAAAAATGGAGGACTGGAATCAGTGTCCGTCCGATTTTTCTGTTGGAGAGTTTTACGGCGGAGATTTAGAGGGTGTGAGACAGAAGTTAAATTACTTACAGAATCTTGGCGTGGAAGTCATTTACTTTAACCCGCTTTTTGTGTCACCATCCAATCACAAATATGATATTCAGGACTATGACCATATCGATCCACATTATGGAAAAATTGTGGTCGATGAGGGGGAGCTTTTGCAATCCGGGACAACGGATAACAGCAAGGCAACACGTTATGTAAACCGTGTGACGAATTTAAAAAATTTAGAGGCAAGTAATGCTTTTTTTGCGGAGCTGGTCAGAGAGATCCACGCCAGAGGAATGAAAGTTATTTTAGACGGTGTGTTTAACCACTGCGGTTCGTTCAATAAATGGTTAGACAGGGAAAAAATCTATCACGCAAACGGAGGTTACGAGGACGGTGCATTTTTGTCGAAAGAGAGCCCTTACCGCAGTTTCTTCGGTTTCCGGGATGAAAACGGCTGGCCGGATAACACCTCTTATGAGGGGTGGTGGGATTATGACACGCTGCCAAAATTAAATTATGAAGGCTCGGAAGAGTTGTACGATTATATTCTTGGCATCGCAGCAAAATGGGTGTCAGCACCATATTATGTAGATGGCTGGCGTCTGGATGTTGCGGCGGATTTAGGTCATTCCTCAGAGTTCAATCATAAATTTTGGAGGGATTTTCGAAAAGCAGTTAAGACAGCCAACCCGGAAGCACTTATTCTGGCGGAGCATTATGGCGATCCAAAAGACTGGCTAGAAAAAGGTGACCAGTGGGATACAGTCATGAATTACGATGCCTTTATGGAACCTTTGACATGGTTTCTGACAGGAATGGAAAAACACAGTGACGAGTATATCCCGGAGAAAAAGGGAAAGGTGGATGATTTTGAGGGAGCTATGCGCCACTTTATGGCAAGTTTCCAGACATCCCAGTTACAGTGTGCGATGAATGAATTATCCAACAACGATCATTCGAGATTCCTGACAAGAACCAACGGAACAGCAGGACGTGTGGAAACCCATGGGTCGGGAGCCGCAGAGTATGGCGTCAACTTTGGGATTTTCCGGGAAGCAGTTGTTGTTCAGATGACATGGCCGGGCGCACCGACGGTTTATTATGGGGATGAAGCAGGCGTGTGTGGATTCACCGATCCTGATAACCGCCGAACCTATCCATGGGGAAAAGAAGATGTGGTGCTTGTGGATTTTCACCGGGATATGATCCGCATTCATAAGGAAAATGAAGCCTTACGCACCGGTTCCTTAAAGCTTTTGCAAGGAGAAAAGGACATATTGTGTTACGGCAGGTTTAACCGGACACAGCAATTTGTTGTGATCCTGAATAATAGCGATGAGAAGAAGGAGATCACAAAGGAAGTATGGAGTATCGGTATTCCAAAAAATTGTAAGATGGAGCGTCTGATCATCACCACGGAGGCTGGCTATTCGCTCATGCCGAAAGAATATGAAGTGGAAGATGGAAGGATCACCGTCACGCTGCTGCCTCATTCGGCTGCGGTGCTGGAATACAAAATGTAAAAAATATAAAATCTTATCTTGCACAAAGAAAAATGATATGTTATAATCAATCCTTGTCAGGACATTTGTGCTGACAAGAATGGGCAGATTCCCGAGTGGCCAAAGGGGACAGACTGTAAATCTGCTGCAACTTG
>ERZ773143.632-NODE-632-length-38122-cov-8.570074_pt1 | contig 38122 bp, 34 predicted proteins | sample MGYA00580852_ERZ773143 | MGnify/ENA primary metagenome ERZ773143 (study PRJEB29015, sample SAMEA2737853) | human gut metagenome | biome: human gut; feature: human-associated habitat; material: faeces | place: China | collected 2012 ... | reverse complement strand
TTCTTTTCATAAACCTATAAAATCACGACTTGCGAGAGGACGCTTATATCTGCCCCTCACAACCTATAAAAGCACCACAAAATCTGCAAAATCACATTCTAACGTTCCATTTTCCAGTAAGCCGCACTGTAAGGTGCAAGTTCACTGCCACCGCCAAAATCGTGTGTTTCTCCTGTGATCAGATCTACCGCAGTGCCGCATCCGGCGTCAAAATGTGCCATAAAAGGCTGATCATCCGCATTGATCGCTACAAGAACACGTTCTGAATCTGTTTTTCGCTCAAAAATACACTGACGGTTGGTCAGAAGAACCGAACGGAAATCACCGTAATTCAATGCGTCAGAATGTTTTTTTGCCTCTGCCAGTCTGGAAATAAAAGTTGTGAGATCATTCCATTCCGGTTTTTCGAAGCAGGCACGCAGCGCAGGATCCCCATCTTCTTTTTTTGCTTTTGCACCCCATTCACTGCCATAATAGACGCATGGAATACCCGGCATGCCGAAGGCGAGGGCATAGATCAAAGGCAGATGATTTTCGTTTGATAAAATGCTTGCGACTCTGGTGACATCATGGTTATCTACGAAAGAAAGCAGATGTTTTCCTTTATATAAGGTCCAGTTATCCGGGCCAAACTGACGGAGCAGGGAGTGATTGATCTCAAACATATTCATGCTGTTAAAACTGGAATACAATCCCTTGTAACACTCGTAGTTTGTGACAGAATGTAACATGGAATCATTCATCCATTGATTATAATCACCGTGAAGTGTCTCTCCGACAAGGAAGAAATCCGGTTTTAATCCATCACAGAAAGAGCGGAGCCGTCTGAGAAAATCGTGATCCAGACAGTATGCGACATCAAGTCTCAGACCATCAATGTCAAATTCCTCTACCCATCCTTTGATGCAGGAAAAAATATGCTGGATGACATCTTCGTTTCGTAAATTCAGTTTTACAAGATCATAATTGCCTTCCCAGCCTTCATACCAGAGCCCGTCATTGTAGTTTGAATTACCGTCAAAGCTGATATGAAACCAGTCTTTGTATGGGGAATCCCATCGTTTCTCCAAAACATCCTGAAATGCCCAGAACCCTCTTCCAACGTGGTTAAATACACCATCTAAAACAACCTTGATCCCTGCTTTGTGAAGGTTTTCACAGACAGATTGAAAGTCCTCATTCGTGCCGAGACGGGTATCAATTTTGGTGTAATCTCTGGTGTTATAGCCATGAGTGTCAGATTCGAATACCGGTGAAAAATAAATGGCATTGGCTCCGAGTTTTTCAATATGAGGAATCCAGTCATCTACTTTTAAAATGCGATGTTCTGATATACCATCATTTTCAAAAGGTGCTCCACAGAATCCAAGTGGATAAATTTGATAAAATACGCTTTCATAAGCCCACATATTCAAGCCTCCTAATTATTTCAAAATATTAGCGGTGCAGAAGTAATGATTCAGTCAATCTGCACATTTTTTACACAGATATAAAACATGCTTCATCTATTCAGCACTCATATCGCGGGATTTCTGTGAGCAGGCGCGCTGGGCAGAGATCACAGTGTTGCGGAAACCTCCGGCTTCTAGTGCAGCAACAGCCTCGATGGTTGTTCCGGCAGGGGAGCAGACGGCGTCCTTTAATTCGCCCGGGTGCTTTCCGGTTTCCAAAACCATTTTCGCGGAGCCATAGACAGACTGGGCGGCAAATTTATAGGCCTGTGCCCGCGGCATCCCATCTGCGACAGCGGCATCCGCCATAGCTTCGATAAACATGTATACATAAGCCGGAGAAGAACCGGAAACCCCGATGACAGCGTCCATAAGAGATTCACTGATCACTTCCGATTTGCCGAAGGAGTTGAAGAGTGCCTGAACTTCTTTTAATTCTTCCGGGGTCACATTTTGGTTGACGCACAATGCGCTCATTGCCTCACAGACTAAGGCTGGGGTATTTGGCATGGCACGTACAAGCTTGACTGGTTTGCCAAAGGAGTCCTCGATGGCGGCAATTGTTTTTCCGGCGGCAATGGATACGATCACACATCCTGATTTTATATGAGAGGAAATCTGTGGGATTACTTCATCAAATTTATTTGGTTTTACAGCAAGAAATAAAATATCACTGCGTTCTGCAACCGTTTCATTGGACAGGGTTGTCTCAATGGAATATGCACTCTGCAGTTTTTCTAAGGTAGCTGCGGAATGGGCACTTGCAATGATCTGACTGGTTGTCACTAACTCTGAGTGTACAATACCGCCGATCATGGCACTTCCCATATTTCCAGCTCCAATGAAACCGATAATCTTATCTATCATATATCCTCCTTGTTTGCGAAGCAAATGCGACTGCTCATGCAGGAGCAGAGGATGTTGCCTCCTTGTATGTGTCCTGTATTTTCTTTCATCCTAGTTCATTTGTTCTGAAAGGTCAACCTTTTAGACATAATTAGGGCTGGAATACTGCAAAAAAAATGAAGTGTTGATTTTCACACAGTATTCCAGCCCGTAAAAGGGAGGAAAAAATAACAAACTATAGTTGAAATATACTTTGTTTTTATTTAAAAATTTAGTAGGATGCCAGAATTTCTTTTAAGGCGGCGATAAATGCCTGATTCTGTTCTTCTGTACCGACACTGACACGGTTAAAACCAAATGCACTGATCATAATTTTTTGTTCTGCAAGGGCAGCACGGATTTCTTTTGGATCATGGTGTGTGTCGAAGTAGATGAAGTTTGCGCATGGTTTTGCAAGAGTGCAGCCTAATTTTGTCAGTTCCTCCACAAGATATTCGCGTCCTGCTGTGGTGAGTGCTTTGATTTTTTTGATATATTCCTGATCTTTCAAGGCAGTCTGGGCAGCAGCAAGTGCGTTGTAGCTGACATTCCATGCCTGACAGGCTTTCATTAGTTCATCGATCAGCAATGGATCTGCAAAGGTGTAGCCAATGCGGAGACCAGCCATGCCATAAATTTTGGAGAAAGTACGCAGTACAAAAAGAGGTTTGTCGTAGCCTTCCTGGATCATTTTGATGAGGCTGTAGTGAGTAGGATCTTCCACATATTCGAAATATGCTTCATCTACCACCGGAATGACATGATCCGGGAGTTTACGGATGAATTCTTCGACTTTTGCAGAGTTTACATAAGTTCCGGTCGGGTTGTTTGGGTTGCAGACGATCACCATTTTTGTCCTGTCTGTAATGGCTGCCAGCATCGCGTCAAGGTCGTAGCAGTAATCATCGGTCAGTGGGAGAACGACACGGACACCGCCGTTATCGCTGACCATATCCGGAAAAGCTTCATAAGTTGGAGCACAGTACACAACTTCGTCCCCATAATTGATAAATACTTCACCAAGCATATCGATGATCGCAGAGGAACCGGCACCGATACAGACATGATCTACGGTAAGACCATAGAGATCAGCCAGCTGCTTTTTGAGATCGACTGCATAGAAATCCTGATACATATAGCTGTTGAGGGAAGCATCCGTAACTGCTTTTTTTACTTCATCAGACATACCGTATGGATTTTCATTATAATTCATTCGTGTTACATTCTTCGGGGTGGAAGTTTTCTGACGTGCACCACGGTTGCTCTTTGGTTTTGTTTTCATGCTGTCTCTTAATAAACATTCTACATTCATCTTCATAATCTCCTTGTCTTTTATATATATAAATTCAGTTGATAATGGAAACCGGATGCCCTTCTAAGTAGCACCGGAAGTTGTCGATCGCCATATCGATCGCACGGATCCTGGATTCTCTTGTGAGCCATGCAATGTGTCCGGTGATGACGGTATTTGGTGCAGTTAACAGTGGACTGCCGTGAACCGGTGGTTCATCTGTCAAAACGTCAAGTCCTGCGGCTAATACTTTTCCGGATGCAAGCGCATCCGCAAGCGCCTGTTCATCGATGAGGGCACCGCGCGCTGTATTGATTAAAATGACACCGTCTTTCATTCTGGCGATGGTGTCCTGATTGATCATGTGCTCGGTTGCCGGGGTATGCGGCGTATGCAGGGAAATAAAATCGCTTCGGGCAAGCAGCTCGTCTAACGATACCTGTTCAATGAAATCATACTCAGCACCTGTTTTTTTGTGGCGGCTGTATGCGAGCACATGCATACCAAATCCCTGTGCCATTTTTGCAAAAGCAAAACCGATCGCACCAAGACCGATCACACCGATCGTTTTGTCATATAATTCAATCTGTCTGGTGACCGATTTACAGAATTCATTGTGGTTTTCCGGTACAGACCAGTCAATCGTTTTGATCCGGGTGTCATGCGTGCCGATATGATGGCAGACATCCATTAATAAAGCGAAAGCGTATTCTGCGATCGTCTGTGAACCGTAGATGGTATTGGAAATGGAAATACCGCGTTTTCTGGTCATTTCTGTATCGAATTTTTCCCATCCGTGTCCTAAGGTGGCAACATATTTTAAATTCGGATGCTGGCTTAAGAATGCTTCATTCATATTGTCCGGACCGATCCACAGTCCGAATACCGCGTCCGCATCTCCGATATAAGTATGAAGTTGTTCTATATTTGGATAATGTGCAGGAACTTCAATGACAACCTCGTCAATACCGGGGAGCTGCTCCAGCCGTTTCCAGCGTTCTGTAAGCTCCTTTGGAGTGATATCTGTCTGAATAATTTCCTCCTGGATCACAACAATTTTCATTTGTCTGTCACCTCCATTTGTTTATGATTGCTAATATAAGTTCAAAAATGTTGATTTGTCAAGTATAAATTTCTTGCAAATTAAACGATAAAACACAATTGAGAGACAATTTCTTCTATAGTTAATATATAAGCGTGTAATATGTGTTATCAGACGAAAAAATCGCATTTTTTACGTTTTATACAATAAAAGGATAGAAATCATGCACATTTTGAAAAAAGTATACAAATCTATAAAAATTGGCTGGATTTTGTTGACAGGAAAACAAAAAGTGTGATAAAACAGGTTTAATTTAAAACAGCAGGCAATCAGGCAGCAGACCTGAACATAGCAAAGGCGCTAGGGAATCATCCTTAGCGCCTTTCTCTGTACATAGAATATATGCAGGGTACAGATTCTGTTGTTTACAGAAAACAGAAGAACAATCTATTTCATTATTTCACAGGAAATGATGTTTCTTCGGAACAATAAGGAGGATTAGTTATGACGAATACACCTACCACATTTTTTGGCTGGATCATTTTTCTGATACAGCAATATCATGGATACTATTTACAAGGGCTGCTTACCACATTGGAAACATCCCTCGCAGGTACGATCTGTGGATGCTTTTTAGGGTTTCTGGTTGGAATCATCCAGGCAACGGACATCCGGGCGCAGGATAACATGATCAAAAAGATTTTACTTGGTATTCCATGGGTGATCGCAAAAATTTATGTCACGATTTTCCGTGGAACACCAATGATCGTTCAGGCAATGGTAATTTATTATGGATCATCTACAGTATTCGGAATTGATCTGAAACCATTCAATGCAGCGATTTTTATTATCCTGTTAAATACAGGAGCTTATATGTCAGAGACAGTCCGCGGCGGTATCAATTCCATTGATGTCGGACAGATTGAAGGAGCAAAGGCACTTGGAATGGGATATGTTCCGATGATGATCTATATTATCCTTCCACAGACTTTTAAAATTATCGCACCGCAGATCGGAAATACTTTTGTTGCAAATATCAAAGATACTTCTGTATTAAATGTAATCGCTGTCACAGAGCTTTTCTATATCACAAAAGTTGCAGCCGGAACTTATTTCAGAATGTTTGAGGCATATACGATCACAGCATTGATCTACCTGACACTTACCTTATTATTTAACGGTTTGCTGAAGCTGATCGAAAAGTATATGGCAGGAAAAGAAAGCTACGAGGTTTTAAATCCGGCAGCCGCAAAATAAATCAGGGGATCAGATGGAAAGAAAAGAGGAACGTGTTATGGCAAGACAATCAATATTTAAGTTTAATGAGAGAGTGACGACTGAGGCAAAGGATGCAACGTATGAATTTCGTGGTCCGGTCATCAGTGTCAAGAATCTGGAAAAGAAATTCGGGGAACACGAAGTTTTAAAAGACATCAGTTTTGATCTGTTTGAGGGCGATGTGGTCTGTATCATCGGATCTTCCGGATCAGGAAAATCTACCTTATTAAGATGCATCAATCATTTGGAGACACCGACGAGCGGTCAGATATTATATCATGGCTATCCATTGACGAAGGATGCACAGACGATCAACCGTTTCCGTTCCCAGGTGGGAATGGTGTTCCAGCAGTTCAACCTGTTTAACAATATGACGGTTTTTGACAACTGCATGGCTGGTGTCCACAAGGTGAAAAAAAGAAGCAGGGAATATTCCACCGAAATCTGTATGAAATATCTGGAAAAAGTAGGTATGGCTCCTTATGTAAAAGCAAAACCACACCAGTTATCCGGTGGTATGAAACAGAGAGTGGCGATCGCCAGGGCACTTGCAATGGAACCGGAAGTATTGCTTTTTGATGAACCGACTTCCGCATTGGATCCGGAAATGGTCGGAGAAGTTTTATCGGTTATGAAACAGCTTGCAAATGAAGGACTTACTATGGTGATCGTAACACATGAGATGGCGTTTGCAAGAGATGTATCCACAAGAACCATTTTCATGGATAAAGGATATATTGTGGAGGATGCACCGCCACAGGAGTTATTTAATAACCCGAAGGAAGCGAGAACCAGAGAGTTTTTAAGCAGGTTTATGCAGGGTTAAGGTTCGTAAAAGGCAAATTGTATTTGTTTTTTAATCATAGAATGAGGAGGACAATATTATGAGAAGAAAATTAACAGCAGCACTTTTGACAGCAGCAATGGCAATTTCATTAACAGCCTGTGGCGGATCAGGTGACACAGCTTCGGCAGGGGCATCCACAGGAGAGACAGCAAGTGTGACAGAGGCGGGCGCAACAACAACCGCTTCCGGAAAAGAAGTTCTCCGGGTTGCAATGTCAGCAGATTATGCACCGTTTGATTGGCTGCAGGAGGATGATTCCAATGGAGCAGTGATGACATCGAATGGTTCCTATATGAATGGTTATGATGTTCTTGTCGCAAAATACATAGCAGAAAAACTGGATATGGATCTTGAAATCACACAGATTGACTGGGATGGTCTGATTCTTTCCATCCAGTCCGGAAAAGTTGACTGTGCGATCGCCGGAATGTCCATTACAGGCGAGAGATCCCAGTCGGTAGATTTCTCGGATCCGTATTACAATGCAAATATTGTTGCGGTTGTTGCGGCTGACGGACCTTATGCAGATGCAGTAAATGTTACAGATTTTGAGGGTGCAACACTTACCTCTACACTGAACACAGTATGGTACGATGTATTAGACCAGATCACGGATTATGCGACAAAGGATGCAGCGCTTGATACATTTGCATCTATGGTTGCAGCAGTCCATGCAGGAAAAATTGATGGATTTACCTGTGATATGCCTTCTGCAAAATCTATTTTAGTAAGCAATCCGGATTTAAAGATCATCGATTTTGAGGGCGGTACCGGATTTGAGGTCAGCAATGAAGAGACAGACCTTGGTATCCCTTGCCAGAAAGGAAACACAGAATTAGTAGATAAGATCAATGAAGTGCTCGCCGGACTCTCACAGGAGGACAGAGATGCCATGATGGATCAGGCAGTAGCATCCCAGCCGGTAAGCAACTAATATGGAACAGACAGCAGTCGAAAAAAAATTCGGAAAATATGTCATGGCTTCCATGATCACCATGTTTCTCCAAAGCGCCTACTCCATGATTGACGGTTTATTTGTCAGCAATCTGATAGGTGACACGGCATTATCCGCAGTCAATGTTGCGTGGCCGGTCATTGCAGTGGTAACTGCGATCGGCACCGGCGTTGGATGCGGCGGAGCCGTAATTATGTCAACCAAACAGGGAGAGGGAAAGAACGAAGAGTCGAACATTGTACGGGCAAATGTCATTCTTGCATTATTGGCATCAAGTATTGTGGTTACGATTCTTTTTCTTGTTTTACTGACACCCTTACTGAAACTGATGGGCGCGGAAGGCGAACTTTTAAGGTTATCGCAGATTTATGGAAGGGTAATGCTCACAGGCGGCGTGCTTCAAATCTTATCCTGTGGACTGACACCTCTTCTCAGGAATGACAACCGGGCGGTCAGTGCCATGATGATCATGGTTGGCGGTTTATTTGTCAACCTTGGTCTTGATTTTGTTTTTATGTATGTTTTTCATATGGGGATTGGCGGTGCAGCAGGCGCTTCGCTGTGTGCGCAGTTGTTTACGACTGTGTGCTGCCTGATGATTCTTTGCACAAAGAAAACAGATCCAATCCGTCTTTCACAGTTTATGATCAGGAAGGAATACTGGAAAAAAATTTTTAAGACAGCAGTTTCACCGTTTGGAATATCGCTGACCCCTTCTTTATTGATTTTATATCACAACGTTGCGTGTTTAAAATTTGGCGGCGATCTTGCGGTAAATGCATATGCACTCATCAGTTCCACCGTCGGCTCGTACCGTGTGCTTCTGATTGGTGTCGCAGAGGGGATTCAGCCACTTGCAAGTTATGCCTATGGCGCACATGATTTTCATGCGATCCGGAAGATAAGAAACAAGGCGGTCATCACAGCAATGAGTGTGAGTTTCTTCTTATTTATATTTACCATTGCAACAGCCCGGTTTTACCCAGCCATTTATGGATATGAGGGGGAAGCGGCAGAACTTGGTTATCATGCGGTCATGGTGACGGCAGCACAGCTTATTTTTACAGGACTTGTCCGCGTGACCAATTCCTTTTTCTATTCAGTTGGAAAAGATAAATATTCGCTGTTTATGATTTACTTTGATCCACTGATTATGACGCCGCTTACGATTGTGATTCTTCCAAGAATTTTAGGACTGGATGGCATCTGGATCACAGCAGTTGTGACGCAGTTTATTTTAAATATTGTGGCATTTGGAATGTTTGCAAGTCATGAAAGACAGATGAAGAGGATGGAAGCAGAGAAAGCATTTGCAGGAAAATGAGAAGGATAAGAGAAATCGTACAGTAGACAGGTACATGAAAAAGAACGTAACGAAGATGGCCGGTACACCATCAAAGTTACGTCCTTTTTCCTTTCCCTAATAAATCGCGTTCGTACAAGTACTACGCACTACATGAAATAAAATGTTTGTTAATGTTTATATAATAGGAAGAAACTCCTATGTAATAAAACCGGAACTATGAAAAAATGCAGATTAGAAATCTGTAAGATCAGCTTTTCTCTTCTCTAAGAAGGCACCCATTCCTTCTTTTTTATCATGAGTATCATTTACAACACCGAAGAGGTTTGCTTCCATCTCAACAGCATTCTTGATATCCATATCGTAACCATTGTTGATTGCTGCTTTTGCAACTGATACAGCGTAGCTTCCTTTGGAGATGATCTTTGCTGCCATAGCTTTTGCAGTTTCCATTAATTCTTCTTTTGCAACAACTTTGTTCACTAAACCGATGCGGTAAGCTTCGTTTGCATCGATGTTATCGCATGTGAAGATCATTTCTTTGGCACGTCCCATACCAACTAAGCGGGCAAGTCTCTGTGTACCGCCGAATCCAGGAATGATTCCAAGTCCACATTCCGGCTGACCGAAGATTGCATTGTCAGATGCAATACGGATGTCACATGCCATAGCAATCTCACATCCACCGCCAAGTGCGAAACCGTTAACGGCTGCGATTGTTACCTGACGCATATTCATTAATTTGAAGAATGGAACGGAAGCTCTGATACCGAATGCTCTTGCTTCTGGAGCTGTAAAGTTCACCATCTCGGCAATATCAGCACCTGCAACGAAAGATTTGAATGCGTTGTCTTTCTTGTCAGGACCACCGGTTAAGATCACAACTTTGATATCGTCTCTTCCCTCGATCTCTGTTAAAGCTGTGTTTAACTCGTCTAATGTCTCACTGTTTAATGCATTTAATGCTGCTGGTCTTGAGATGGTAAGAACGGCGATCTCGTTCTCCACATCTAATTTTAAATTGTTGAATTCGCTCACGATAATACCCTCCTGAATAGATTGATAAAAAATTAACAATACATGTTATATCTAGAGTACTTCTTTTGAGAGGATTTGTCAATATGAACGTCGATAAACTTTTTCTAAAATCTGTAAAAAATGGAAAATCGCGCCGTTTACATCTGGGGGATTCCTTATTATAATGGGAATATGAGCGAAACATACTTTATGTTATGAAGACTTTGACAATTGCAAAACTTATATAAATTTTCTTAAAATTGTTCAAAAGTAACAAAATTTTCGAAAACCCGCTTTCGCTACGTGTCGCTGGTAGCGGTACTAAGAAGCCAGTTACAACTTACGTTGTACCTGCCTTCTAAGAACCGACCGCTCCCCAGTGTTTTCTCAAGCTTTTGTTACTTTTTCACAATTCAATTTACATTTTGTGAGTTTTGCAATTGAATTTACATTACAGATGATGTTGATAATAATTGATATTTGAGGATAAAGAGGATTAACACATGATCACAGATTACAATTTACAGATTTTAATAGAGCCGTTATTAAATTGGTTTGCGGGGCATGCCCGTGTGCTTCCGTGGAGGGAAGAACCGACACCGTACCGGGTGTGGGTGTCGGAGATTATGTTGCAGCAGACGCGAGTGGAAGCAGTAAAACCTTATTTTGAGCGGTTTACGAAGCGTCTGCCGGATGTGAAGGCTTTGGCGGAATGCCCGGAGGATGAGCTGCTAAAACTCTGGGAGGGATTAGGCTATTACAACCGCGTGCGGAATATGCAAAAGGCAGCCATTCAGGTGATGGAAGCATATGGTGGAAAACTTCCGGCAGATTATGAGAAATTGTTGAAACTGAAGGGAATCGGAAGTTACACTGCCGGGGCGATCGCCTCCATTGCATATCAGATTCCGGTGCCGGCTGTGGATGGAAATGTATTCCGAGTTCTGACGAGAGTGGCGGCGGACGATACTGATATTATGAAACCGTCCTTTCGGACTTTACTGGAAAAAGAGCTGCGGGAAGTTATGCATGAAATGGAGACACCGGGGGCATTTAATCAGGCACTGATGGAACTTGGGGCAACCGTATGTGTGCCGAATGGAGCACCGTTATGTAAACAGTGTCCGTGGAACAGTCTCTGCCTGGCAAGGAAAGAGGAAAGGATTGCGGAACTTCCGGTCAAGACAAAGGCGAAAGCGAGACGTATCGAAAAGCGAACTGTGCTTGTCATCCGTGACAATGACAAAGTGGCAATCCGGAAACGACCGGAAAAAGGACTTCTGGCAGGACTCTATGAACTGCCGAATGTTGAGGGGAGATACTCGCAGGATGAGATTGTTCATCTGGTAAAAGATATGCATCTTTCTCCAATCCGGGTGCAGAAGCTAGAGAATGCAAAACATATATTTTCCCATATCGAATGGCAGATGGAAGGATATGCGGTTTTGGTGGAAGAAGCAGGATTTGACACTGTGGCAGAGAAAATGGCAGCAAATAATCTTATTTTTGTGGATGCAGAAAAATCTCAGGAAAATTATGCAATTCCGTCTGCGTTTGCCGCCTACGCAAAATATATGGGGATCAGACTTGGAAATGAAAAATTTCTGGTGACGGATTAGAAGGTATGGAATTATTACAATTCTGGGATAAAAAAGAGGGAGCCGGTGCAATGCACCGGCTATTCATATGAAAAAGATTGTGTATGGAAAGTGAAATGCTTCACTATTTTCTGGGAGGAACCTTGCTTACTGGTTAAGCAAGGCAACCTGATCTACTCAGGTATGAAAAAAAGTTCTATGAAAAATTTTCTTGTTGGCTTAACTTATGCTTAGAGTATAAAGTTGAATTGTGTCTATCGTATGATGGCTTTGTGAGAAATTTGTAAATAAAATATGAACAAAATGTTCAAAATTCAGGCTGTAATAAATAATTAAGAAAAAATAAATTGGCTTGTCATAATAAAATATGTATAATAGGAAAGTACTACAACCGTTTCGCAGTCCGGATACAGGATTGCAGACGATCAGTAAATAATGTTGGAAAATGTCGATATTATAATAAGGAAAGTCAGAGGTAATAAAAGATGTACGATTGCATCGTGATAGGAGCCGGAATTGCCGGAGCAGCCTGTGCCAGAAAACTGGCAGAGGAAGCCGGAAAGAAAGTTCTTGTGATTGAGAGACGAAACCATGTTGGAGGAAACTGCTATGATGTTTTGGATGAATATGGCATTTTAATCCATGAGTATGGTCCACATATTTTCCATACAGGCCTGGAAGAAGTTTATGAATATCTATCGAGATTTACGGAATGGTATCCTTTCGGACATGAAGTGGTAGCAAAAGTGGGGGACAAGCTGATCCCGGTTCCATTTAACTTAAATACGCTGCACATGGTTTATGAGAAGGAAAAAGCAGATCTTCTGGAGAAAAAACTGATCGAAGCTTACGGTGAGGGAAGCCGTGTGCCGATCATGAAACTTCGTGAGAATGATGATCCGGATATCCGTGAGATCGCACAGTATGTCTATGAGAATGTATTTTTGAAATATACCATGAAACAGTGGGGACAGAAGCCGGAAGAGATCAGTCCGGAAGTGACAGGAAGAGTGCCGGTGCTGATCTCTTATGATAACCGCTATTTTCAGGACAAATATCAGGGTGTGCCAAAGGATGGCTTCACACCGATGTTTGAGCATATGTTAGATCATGAGAACATAGAAGTTGTTCTGGATACAGACTGCAGGGATGTCTTAAAATTTACAGGGAATGAGATCCTTTTTGAGGGAAAACCATTTGCGGGAGATGTCATTTACACAGGAGCGCTTGATGAGCTTTTTGATTGTAAATACGGCAGACTGCCATATCGTTCGCTGGATTTCCATTTTGAGCATTATGATGAGGAGTCTTATCAGGGACACAGCGTGGTAAACTACACGGTAAGCGAAGATTACACCCGCATTACGGAGTTTAAATTTCTGACGGGACAGAAAAATACAGATGGAACTACAATTGTAAAAGAATATCCGTTTGCATATACGGGTGCGGCGGGCGAGATTCCCTATTATGCGATTTTAAATGAGGAAAATCAGGCACTTTACGGGAAATACAGGGCGCTCACAGCAGGACTTCCGAAGTTCCATTTATTAGGCAGGCTTGCAGAATACAAATATTACAATATTGATGCCATGACGAAAAAAGCCATGGAACTGGCAGATGCCATTATGAATCAGTAGGAAAGGTTATCATTATGAAGTTACTTACATTTGCAATTCCATCTTATAATTCGCAGGATTATATGGAGCACTGCATCCTGTCTCTGCTTCCGGGCGGTGATGATGTTGAGATTTTGATCGTGGATGACGGATCCAAGGACCGCACCGCAGAGATCGCAGACGAGTATGAGAGAAAATATCCGGGAATCGTGCGTGCCATTCATCAGGAGAACGGTGGGCACGGAGAGGCAGTAAATGCCGGAATCCGTAATGCCACAGGACTTTTCTTCAAAGTTGTGGACAGTGACGACTGGGTGGACTATGAAGCCTATATGAAGATTTTAAAAAAATTGCGTGAACTTGCTGGCGGAGATACTGTGCTGGATATGTTCATTGCAAATTATGTTTATGAAAAAGAGGGTGTACGGCACAAAAAAATCATGCGCTATTCTTCCCTGCCGCAGGATAAGATTTTTACATGGAATGAGGCAGGAAGATTCCACAAGGGACAGTACATTCTGATGCATTCTGTCATTTACCGTACACAGCTTCTGCGGGAATGTGGGCTTGAACTGCCAAAACATACTTTTTATGTGGATAACATTTATGTGTACAAGCCATTGCCAAGCGTAAAGCATATGTACTATATGGATGTTGATTTTTACCGTTACTTCATTGGACGTGATGATCAGTCCGTCAATGAAAAAGTGATGATCGGTCGTATTGACCAGCAGATCAAGGTGAATAAGATCATGATCGATGAGTTTGATCTCTGGAAGATCCCGAATCCAAAACTACGTCATTATATGTTTAATTATCTTGAGATCATCACAGTAATCTCAACGATCATGCTGATCCGCTCCGGCACAGAGGAGAATCTTGAGAAAAAACGTGAGTTATGGAAATATATCAAAGACCATGATATCCGTCTGTTCCACCATTTGAGAAACGGTATTATGGGAAATGCGATGAACCTTCCGGGAAGAGGCGGAAGAAAGATTTCAGTTGCAGCTTACAAACTTTCACAGAAAATTGTTGGATTTAACTAAGGATATGGTGATCAGGTATGTACGTTAGACGGTCAAATATGGAAGATATACCGGCAATGATGGAGTTATATGCGCAGGCAAGGGTTTTTATGCGTGAAAATGGAAATCCAAACCAGTGGGATGAAAATTATCCATCGAGAGAGTTGTTGGAAAAGGATATTGCCTTTGGAAACAGCTACATTGTAGAAGATGATGAGAAGAACCTTGCAGCAACATTTGCTTTTATAAAAGGTGAGGACCCGACTTATTATGGGATTGAGAATGGAGCATGGCTGAATCATGAGCCATATGGAACCATTCACAGACTTGCGGGAAATACTTCTTATCATGGAATTGCCAGTGGATGTATTAGCTGGTGTAAGAGCCAGATTGGAAATCTGAGAGCAGACACCCATGAGGATAATAAAATCATGCAGCATTTGTTGGAAAAGAATGGATTCGTGCGATGTGGAATCATTCATCTTGCAAATGGTGCGCCAAGAATTGCTTATCAGTTTGCCGGAGACAGTACAAACTACCGGGGCAGCAATGAGCAGTCGCAGCAGAATTATAATCAGCCAAACCGCAGTAATCAGCCGATGCAAAATCAGAACTGGAGTGTGAGAGAAGTTTCTTCCGGTGGGCGTGGATTCGGAATTGCGTCCATGGTACTTGGCATTATCGCATTGGTCTTATTCTTTTCCTTCGTGAATATTCCACTTGCGATTCTCTCGATTATCTTTGGTATCATCCAGTTGACGAGAAAGGCACCAAAAGGGATGGCAATCTCCGGGATTGTCATGAGTACAATCTCATTATTTCTGTTAGTGATTTTCTGGGCTTGTATGTTTGTGTCAGATGCCAGAACAGAAAGCACGGATAGCAGCACTTACTATTATGAAGGTTCAGAAAATGATGATGCTTCCGATGATTATTATGACGGCTTGTATGAGGGGTATCAGCAGGGATACAAAGATGGCTATTATGATGGCTACTATGGCTATACGCCGGATGAAGATTTTTATGATTATACACCGGATGATGGTTTCTTTGGTTATCTTCCAAATGATGATTCTTATAATTTTCATGAGAAGAACGGCATATATTATTAATAAAGAAATGACAGCCGGGGAATCCGTTTGAGACAGAAAAGCAATGGAAAGCAACAATTCGTTATAAAAAGAGCAGCAGGATTTCTGCTGCTTATTTTTGTGTTTACAGGGATCATTGGTATTTGTGTGGAAAAAAAGGACAATAGGATAAGAGCAGACAGTGGGATGGAGACAGAGAGAATGGCAGAAGAGAACACGAAAGCAGCATCAGGAAAAATCAAAGAGGAGGAAGTTAAGAAAGTGGCTTTGACATTTGATGATGGACCAAATCCGGATCATACGGAGACACTTTTGGAAGGCTTGAAAGAGCGGAATGTGAAGGCAACTTTTTTTCTTCTGGGTGCGGAGTGTGAAAAATATCCCGAGATCGTGAAGAAAATCCATGCAGACGGACATCTCATCGGCGTTCATTCCTATGAACATGTGAATCTTTCCAATCTCACGGATCAGGCGGCGATGGAGCAGGTGGACAAAACAGACCAGATTATTTTTGGACTGACCGGAGAACATGCGCAATATATCAGACCGCCTTACGGCTGCTGGAAATGCAATCTTGATTATGAGACAAAAATGATCGAGGTGTTGTGGGATGTCGATCCGCTCGACTGGAAGACAGATAATTCCAGCGTCATTGCAAAGCGTGTCATGGATAAAGTGCAGGAAAATGATATCATTCTGCTGCATGATGCCTCGGAATCATCGGTAAATGCAGCATTTCAGATTATTGATGAATTGCAGGGAGAGGGATATTCGTTTGTGACGGTCGAGGAACTGATACTGGAATAAACAGGTTCAAGCGTCAGTTGTACAAATGAAGTATATGCCTGAAAAACGCCAGCGTTAAATTATACCCGGATAATGAAAAAATAGATTGATTTACAAGTGTAGAATGAGATGCTATGATAACAGAAACAGAGGTAACACAATGTATATTGTGTTACCTCTGTTTCTTGCTTTATATATCGGACAGAGTTTCCATTACTTAACCCCTTTTTTAAAAAAATTTTATTCAAGTATGTGAGGAGAAAAAATATGAACACAGCTCAGCCAATCCGCTCAGAACAGGAACTGAAAGATTTTATGAACTTTTATGAACAGGTACAGTATCAACCGAGAAATCAACTGCTGCTTACGATGGGGCTGAATACCGCATTAAGGATTTCGGATCTTCTTTCTTTACAGTGGAAGCAGGTATATGACTTAGAAAACCGGAGCGTAAGAGAACATCTGCTTCTTGTGGAGGCAAAGACCGGAAAAGCATCAAATATTTATCTGAATGAAAAAATAACTGTCCAGTTGCAAAAGTACTATCGGTTTTTAGCGTCTGGACGCAGTTTCGAGATCAGTGGGGATGCGTATCTTTTCTGTGGAAAAGACGCAGATCCAATCTCAAGGGTGCAGGCTTACCGGATTATCCGCAAGGCGGCAGAAAACAGCGGTCTAAGCGGTGTGATAAGCCCTCATTCCTTGCGGAAAACATTTGGATATTATGCGTGGAAGCAGGGAGTCCCACCGGTACTTCTCATGGAGATTTATCATCATTCCTCTTTTGACATCACCAAACGTTATCTTGGGATCGAGCAGGATGACAGGGACGAGGTTTTCCGCAAAATCTGTTTATAAAGGAGAGGATTTTCCTTCCAATAAAATATCTGAACAATATGCATTGTGATCGATGTGGCTCCATGATTCCGGAACGCAAAACAGAGGTAACACAATATACAATGTGTTACCAGTATCTGAAACGGATGGAGTACCGTTTTTAATATACGCAGTATTTATGGAAAAATACAAAGCCACATGGAGGTTACAATGCTTAAATTATCTTTAAAACCGGGAGAATACATTGATATAGGAGAAAACATCCGTGTCGTTTTTTCCGGTGGTTCTGCAAATAACATTCATCTTCTTGTAGACGCACCACGCGAATACAACATTGTGCGCAGTAATTCCATGAAGCAGAAGGACAAAAAAGAATACTATCGTGAGCAGACAATCTCTGAGGAAGCAAAGCGTGAGATTGCAGGAATCTTAATGCGTGAGAAGCACACAGCTTCTGAGATAACGGACAGACCGGCTGCAAAAAAAGCCATTTACACAGTCAGCCACAGACGGTAATAATGCCATGCTAACCTAGGGGTGTGGTTTATTATACAGGCACTTTGTGCCAAAATCCTGATTTTATTCAGGGAAAAGGGAATGGAATCCCGAAAATAAAAATTATTTTAGCGGCAGAAAGACCGCAACACACGGAGGTAAAAAATTATGGTAGTACAACACAACATGCAGGCAATGAACGCCAACAGAATGTTAAACGTAACAACAGGACAGCAGGCAAAATCCACAGAGAAGTTATCTTCAGGTTACAAGATCAACCGTGCAGCAGATGATGCAGCAGGATTAACAATTTCTGAGAAAATGAGAAAACAGATCCGTGGTCTTGATCAGGCTTCCACAAACGCTCAGGATGGTGTTTCTTCTGTACAGACAGCAGAGGGCGCTTTAACAGAAGTTCACTCTATGTTACAGAGAATGAACGAGTTAGCAGTTCAGGCAGCTAACGGAACAAATGCTGAATCTGACCGTCAGGCAATCCAGGATGAGATCGATCAGTTAACAACTGAGATCGACCGTGTTGCTGAGACAACAAAATTCAACGAAATCTATTTGTTAAAGGGAGATAAAGGAACAAAGACAATTAATCTGGAAGCACATGATGCAGGATTAAAGGGAACTCTCACAAACAATGGGGATGGTACAGCTACCTTTACAATGGATGCTATTAAAACTGGAGATAAAGTTGCTATTGGCGGTAAGACATATACAATTGGTTCTACTGTTGATGAGGCAAAAGCGTTGATTAAAGCACCAGCAACAGGAACAGTTGATGTTCAGATTGGGGATAAGACTTTCAAGATTGACAATACTGGTAAGGTAATGGATGCTGATGGAAATCAGTTATATGTTGAGACAAAAGATGGACAGACGGCAGCTGCGACATTTAGTGCAACTTCAAATTTAACCACAACTCAAAAATTTAATAATGATCAGGGTGTTGCTACAGATAATAGAGCAGTATCAGTTGACAACTTAAAATCTTATGTAAAGGGTGGAGTAACAGTTAAAGTTGGTACAGAATCTGCAACCGCTATGACAGATGTTGCTGGTGCAGCCGATGGTGTAGATGATAATGATGTAACACTCATCACAAAACAGAAAGCATATGAGCTTGCTGGTAAAGAACTGCTCGCAGCGAATAGTATTGGAGATACAGAAGGTCATGCATCAGTAAAGAATGGTGATGATACAGACCTTGCTTTTGATAAAGGTGATGGTTCCTTCAAGATTAATGTTGCACAGGCAAAGGTTGCCAACACATTAAGCTTCAATTTACATGTAGGTTCTGATGCAGATCTTACAAATAAGATTCAGGTTAACATTGATACCATGAATTCTGATTTCCTTGGAATCAAGGGATTAAACGTTAAAGATGAGAATGGTTCTGCTGCAACTTACGCAGTAGATGCAATTGCAGATGCAGTAGCAAAAGTTTCTTCCCAGCGTTCCGCTCTCGGTGCTGTTCAGAACAGATTAGAGCATACGATCGACAACTTAGACAATGTTGTTGAGAACACAACAGCAGCTGAATCCCGTATCCGTGATACAGATATGGCTGAAGAGATGGTTAACTACAGCAAGAACAACATTCTTGCACAGGCAGGTCAGTCTATGCTTGCACAGGCAAACCAGTCTACACAGGGTGTTCTTTCTCTGTTACAGTAATCACAGATACCATAACACAAACAACAACAAAAAGCCTGGTCGCATCAGCGGTCAGGCTTTTTTGTCGTTGGTGCGCCCGGCGTCGCACGTTTCTAAGTATGAAGGACATGCCGTCAGTCTGTGCACGTCAATTATTGAAACCGCCGTGTACCGAACGGTACGCACGGTGGTGTGACAGGACGGCAGTTAGTCACGTCTCCTGCTCGATTATTCGGAATGAACAGTAATATATTTTTGTTTTCGACTGTTTGGCTTATCTGGAATAGTCATTTTAAGCTGACCACTTGCCAGTAGAGGATTCAAATATTTTCTTGTAAAATAAGTGAGATTTCGATAACCAATAAACGAGCAAATTTCTTGTTTGCTTTTTTCTGTTATACAAAAATCCAAGACTGCGTGTGTTATATATTTCTAAATATCCAGGCAGTTTTTCAGTTTCACTGACGATTTTGCGCAGACCACTTCCACGGCGTTCCATGTACTTCATGCGGTGGAACAGGTCAGCAATCACAGAGTTCCGCCGATTCCATTAGAAAAGGAACTGACACTTTTTAACCAGCTTTTGGGTTTCTTTATTTCAAGTGCAACTTTGAAATCACATTCGGTTGCTTCAGCAATTAGCTGTTCTATCATAAAATCCCTCCTTTGAGGTATTGGTAGTTTCTTTATATTATACCCATAAGGAGAGTTTATTTCAACGATAGGCACAAAGAGTTCAGAGAAAATATTTTGGATAGTGGAGGATGTTCTGCAGTGCTATAGCTGCAACTTTTTTACCTCGTCCAGTGAAAGACCTGAAAATATGGAAATGTCTTCCGGGGATAGTTTATTTGATTTTAACATTCGTTTAGCAGATTCAATAGAAGATTGAAGAGCAGCGTGTTTTTGACCTTCAAGAAATCCTGCCTCGCGTCCAGCTTCAAATTCAGCCTTTCTAAGCTTCTTTTCTTCTTCCTCTTTATCATATTCAAATATACTCATACTGATAACCTCCGCGCGGTTTTTTCGAAGAAAATCCGCAAGAATATTATTTTTAATACAATCATCTACGGCAAGATTGATGGAAGTATTTAAGTCCATTGTCGATTTGTTCTGACGTACCTGTGCGACAAATTGTGAATATTCCCTTAAAGTCTGGCAATGTTCCATCAGATTATAATTATGCCCTTCATTAACATTAAAAGTTTTTACCACGAGTTCTAAATTTGGTTCGCCGTGAAGATTTTCATATGCGTCCGAAAGTCTGCTGACTGAGAAATCTGGAAATGGTTCAATACCATTATAAAACACAATAAAGTTTGGCGCAGGAATTTTTTGCAGTGTAGATGCATATAGGGACGATTTGTCGATCAGTTTTTGGTATTCACTCGAAATATAAAATAAATCTCTGAGTGGAATGTTTGGGTTAATGGTAGACTGATGTTCATATAATGATACATTTGTGTCCATGATAAAAGACAGATCATTTTTAATTCCCATGTAAACTGCATTTTCTAAAGTTACAATTTCCAGATCATCCGGGTTTTGGTAATTTGTTTCATTCACTGCATTGTATAGTGAAAGCAGATGCTTTTTATCGGAAAAAAGCATACGAAATACCGTATCTTTGTGTTTCTGGTTTGCCACTGGACGGACAATCTGATTATTTTTGTGTCGAATTTGTTTCTTTCGTGCCATAAATAATTCCTTTCGTGTAGCTGGTGTGTTGTAGAAAAAGTTACAACAAATAAATGGTGCAGGAGAAACCACACTCTTTTTACATCTCCTGCTTTTAAATTAGTAACGGGATTTTAAAAGCATAGATACAAAAAGCGGTGTACTCCCCAAAATGGTACACGCATAAGAATATTAATGACAGAAATGTGTCACACAGACTTTACAATCGCAGACTGCAATGAAGGGGAAACGGTCTGGCGACTGTTGATATATGCTTTGCCACATTGTAACATTTATAAACATGTGGATGCAAGCAGATTTTTATACTATTTTTATTTGTTGGAATACGATATAATATAAAGTGATCATAGGTTTACACTTTCTGGCCATTAGAGCACAAAAAGGAGAAAAATAACATGGCAGGTCTTGTTTTTAAAATTACAATAGAAGATACCCATCCACCAGTGTGGAGAAGAATTATATTCCCGGAGCAGGCAAGTTTTCAGGATTTGCATGATGTAATACAGACAGCTTTTGGCTGGGATGATGATCATTTACATATATTCAAAAAACAATGGAAGATTACAATGAAGATTTTGCAACGGTTCTAAAGGCGAAAGGGGAGAACTTTGAAGAAGATACAGGCGGAATCTGGTATGATGTTCATCAGACACAAGCATATAATATTGATACAGTGAATGCAAAGCTTGCAGGGATGCATTTTACAAAAGTTTCCATGGCAGAAAGAGACCGGAAAATGGTGAAACATATTTTTGAAATGAAGGAAAATTATAATAAATTCAGGCAATTATTCCGCCAACAGGCAGAAGATTTGTTGAAGAAACTGGATAAACACGCAGAAGAAAAACAAAAGTCAGTGATGCACGATATGATGGATGAATGGAGCTGCTTTTGCAAGGGGCAGGATAAGGCTTTTGTTTGTCGGAGAGCTCCACAAAAAACAAGTAGGGAAATGTTTATGTGCTTGACGGAGAAAGAAGCTTCCGATTACGCAAAGTATTTAAAAATATCTGAGGACGAATTAGCTGGCAGGGAAGTCAGGGATGTAGTAGCTGAGACATTAAGACTACATCCGGAATATTATCTTTATGTGTTCGACAAGCATGATATTACACAATTACAAAAATTCCAAAAGTTTGAAGAAAATAAAAAATATCAGATGGCATTTGATACGGTAGGGAGAGCAATTGCCCTTGGTCTGTTAAGTGTGAAAGCACCGGAAGGAACGCAGGCAGCATATCTGTTTCCAGCATCTGATTTTGATGAAATTTTTTCTTCGATATTGAATCTGGATTGGAAAAAGATCTGTAAGAGAATCCAGGATATATCAGCAAAATTTGAAAAAGTACTTCTTTCCTATGGAATGATCGAGATGGATGCATTTTATCAGATATTTACAAACGCATGGGGAGAACAGCTTTCAAAAGAAGAATTTGAACGATATGTGTATTGGCATGGAAATTTTGGAATGCATTTTAAGACAATGACACATGCATATACCGGAGAAAAATTTGCTGTAATGTGTGATATGGATGCAGTGAGTATTGTGGAAAAGCGTGATAAGTATGCGAAAAACCTTCCATACCGGAAATTTAGTGCAAAAGAGATGGAAGAAATAGCCACATACAGTTCTAAATCAGATGAATGCTGGCATATGCTGGGAGAAACGTTACATGATCAGTATGGTTATGACGTAGAAGAAACCGAGGAAATGATCGACCACCTGCGGAAAATTGTCATGGAAGGAAATGGAGTACAGGAGCTATGGGATATTTTTCAGGACGAAGAATCAACACTGATGGAACAGGTGGAAATGTGGCAGTGCCTTTTAAACGCAGAGCTGGAGACGCATCTTCCTATGTTAAATGGATATTCAAGAATGGAATATGAAAAGAAGACTGGTACAAATGCATTTTCGATTATGCTTTTTGACGAAAACGGTCTGGATAAAGATATAAAACGCGATACCGGATTACAAAAGCTGCCATTGAAAACGCAGGAAATGATTTATCGTGCGTTCTTTGAAAATATCATAGGCAAGGATAGGATTAAAGCGTTAGAACAGGTAAAGAAGAAAATCCAAACGGAAAATGACGGTTTGAATTTCCTGATTGGAATGTGTTATATGGCGATTGAAAAATATAGCAAAGCAAATTCCATCATCGAAGAAATCGCAGACAGAACGCAGGATGAGAGTGCATTTGCAATGCTTGATATGATGGATGACAGTCTTGAGACAGCTATGTATGGAAGTGATTATTATTATGATGAATGGGATGCTTTCGCAGGAGTGGGAATGAATGAGCCTTATCAGCGCGAAATGAAAAAGATAGGACGGAATGATCCATGTCCATGCGGAAGTGGTAAAAAGTATAAAAAGTGTTGTGGCAGATAGGATATTCGGCAGGATTTCGGTAAAACTTACGAAAATACGCAGAAGTGATATTTTCCACTTGATAAATCCTTTAATTTCATGTAATGTAATAAAGACAATGAAATTTTTGCAACGAGTTCTGTCATATTTTAGTTTAAAACATCACGAAATTGCTGAAATAAAAAAGAAAATCTGCAAGTTTGAAACTTGAATAATTCAAAATGGTCAAGTGTACGCCACACGCGGACAAAAGAAAAATATATCTGTGATACCAAAACAGATAAAAATCTGTTAAAATAGTTTTAATTGATTACTAAGGCAGGTTTTTCATATGGATTTATTTGATTATATGAGAGAACAGAACAGGGAAAAGGAGTCGCCGTTGGCTTCAAGGCTTCGTCCGACCACGTTAGACGAGATGGTGGGGCAGCAGCATATCATCGGAAAAGATAAACTGCTATACCGCGCGATAAAAGCTGACAAGTTGAGTTCCATTATTTTATATGGACCGCCGGGAACCGGAAAAACGACACTGGCAAAGGTCATTGCCAATACCACAAGCGCTGAGTTCCTTCAGATTAACGCAACTTCCGCCGGGAAAAAAGACATGGAGGATGTCATTGCGCAGGCGAAGAACAATCAGGGCATGTACGGCAAAAAGACGATCCTGTTTATCGATGAGATCCATCGCTTCAACAAGGGACAGCAGGACTATCTCCTTCCATTTGTGGAAGACGGAACGGTCATTCTAATCGGTGCAACGACAGAAAATCCTTATTTTGAAGTGAATGGAGCTCTTTTGTCCCGTTCTATTATTTTTGAGCTGAAGAATTTGTCCACTGAAGATATTAAGACACTGATCCTCAGGGCAGTGAATGATAAGGAAAAAGGAATGGGTGCTTACGATGCAGTCATTGACGAGGAGGCACTGGATTTTCTTGCGGACGTGGCAAACGGAGACGCAAGAGCAGCGCTCACAGCAATTGAACTTGGTATTTTGACAACAGAGCGGAGCGCAGATGGAAAAATCCATATCACACTTGAGGTTGCCAGCGAATGTATTCAGAAACGTGTGGTGCGTTACGATAAGACCGGAGATAATCATTATGATACGATCTCAGCTTTTATCAAAAGTATGCGCGGCTCTGACCCGGATGCAGCAGTTTATTATCTTGCCAGGATGCTTTACGCGGGGGAAGATATTAAGTTTATCGCAAGAAGAATTATGATCTGCGCGGCAGAGGATGTGAGCAATGCCGATCCGATGGCACTCGTTGTCGCAACATCAGCAGCACAGGCAGTTGAGCGTATCGGTATGCCGGAGGCACAGATTATTTTGTCGCAGGCGGTCACGTATGTGGCAAGCGCGCCAAAGAGCAACTCGGCAGTCAACGCGATCTTCGATGCGATGGAAGCAGTAAAGAATACGAAAACAGCGCCGATCCCGGTTCATTTACAGGATGCACACTATAAGTCATCCGGAAAACTGGGGCATGGTGTTGGATATAAATATGCACATGATTATCCGGATCATTATGTGGAGCAGCAATATCTGCCGGACGGACTGACAGACCGGAAGTTCTACGTTCCGAGTGAGAACGGCTACGAGAAGAAGATCCGTGAATATTTCAAAAAGATCAAGGGTGAGCCAGAAGAGGAGTAAGAGAACATTCCGGGCATGAGATGATCTCTGTTTCACAGGCTGATGAGCAGAGCACATTTTTCCGGTATTGGATCTTTACATATATTAAAAAGCAGGAGGAATTAGAGATGAAGTCCTACGAGGAAATGACAAAAGAAGAGTTATTGAAAGAGAAGGAAGGATTGGAAGCGGAATACAAAAAATTCCAGCAGAGAGGCTTAAAACTTGATATGTCCAGAGGTAAGCCGTCCCAGGAACAGTTAGACCTTTCGATGGGAATGATGGATGTACTGACTTCCGGTGTTGATCTGACCTGTGATGATGGTACAGACTGCAGAAACTATGGTGTGCTGGACGGTATCAGTGAAGCAAAACAGCTTATCGGTGATATGATCGAGTGTAATCCGGACAATATCATCATTTATGGTAACTCAAGCCTTAACATTATGTATGACACCATCTCCCGTTCCATGACGCACGGTGTAATGGGAAATACGCCATGGTGTAAATTAGATAAAGTAAAATTTTTGTGCCCGGTACCGGGATATGACAGACATTTTGCGATCACAGAATATTTCGGCATTGAGATGATCAACGTACCGATGCTTCCTACCGGACCGGATATGGATATGGTGGAAGACCTTGTGAGCAAAGATGAGGCAATCAAAGGTATCTGGTGTGTGCCAAAATATTCCAATCCACAGGGAATCACTTATTCGGATGAGACGGTCCGCCGTTTTGCAAGATTAAAACCGGCAGCAAAAGATTTTCGTATTTACTGGGATAACGCATACTGCGTGCATCATTTATATGATATTAACCAGGATCATCTGATCGAGATCTTAAAAGAATGCAAGAGAGCAGGAAACCCGGATATGGTTTACAAATTCTGTTCTACAAGCAAGATCACATTCCCTGGTTCCGGTGTGGCAGCGATCGCAACTTCTGCCAACAACTTAGAGGATATCAAGAAACAGTTGAAGATCCAGACCATCGGTCATGATAAGGTAAACCAGCTGCGCCATGTCCGTTTCTTCAAAGATATCCACGGAATCACAGAGCATATGCGCAAGCACGCAGATTCTCTCCGTCCAAAATTTGAAATGATCCTGGATACATTTGAAAGAGAGTTAAAAGGACTCGGAGCCGGAAGCTGGTACAGCCCGAAGGGTGGATACTTCATCACATATGAGACACTGGATGGATGTGCAAAAAATGTTGTGGCAAAAGCAAAAAAAGCAGGGGTTGTGATGACTCCGGCGGGTGCGCCTTTCCCATATGGAAAAGATCCGCATGATTCTGTCATCCGTATCTCACCATCCTATCCAAGCCTGGAAGATCTTACGACTGCGATCGACATCTTTGTTGTCTGCGTCAAGCTCGCAAGCATTGAGAAACTTTTAGGAGAATAATAGTAAGTTTTTAACCGCTGAAAAGCAAAAGAAAAAGACCTGTGTGTACAATGTCATAATGTTCGCATGACATAGGTACACGCAGGTCTTTTTTATGAATTATGCCTCAGTGGAAGCATCCTCTGTTCCGTTTTTCCATTTGTTGAATTTCTCGACAACTGCATCGTAGGTTCTCTGGGAAATATCCGGAAGTTTATCTCCCCATGCTTTGGTTGCCTGTTCGAAACCTTTCTTGAAAGCTTCTAACATAGCGTCTGCCTTGTCAGGATCGTCACCGGATAAAGCTTTTGCAAAATCAAGAATACGGTCGGAAGTCTGCTCTACACCCCAGTAACCGTCGTCCGCGATATCTGCCTGTGCCTGTGCTTTCACATCAGCTGATACGGTAAAATCACCTTTTGCAAGGAATTTCCACATATCATCTGCGGTGCCGATCGCAACACCCTGCTTGGTCATCATCTGCTCAACGATGCTGCGGAGCTGTGCGGTGCGCTGCTCTGCGTCAGCTTTTAGCTTTGCAACGATCGCTGCGTTATCGGTCTTGTTTGTTGTTTTATTGGAAGCCTTATCTGTCCTGGAGTCAGAACTCTTCTCATAAATGACACCGGAAGCTGTCTTGGAAGAATCTGTCTTTTTCGTTGTCTCGGATGTCTTTTCTGCTGTTTTTGTTGTTGTCTGTGTAGATGCTGCTGCGGCAGCAGTCACAGTGTTAATGGAATTGATTGCCATATGATCCTCCTTGTCTGGCGAAGCTGGATGCATTTGTTTTTACAGAAAACAAAATGTTCAGCCACCTGAATGAATAGTTATTAACCTTCCATGGTTCTGTTAATTATATCGGACTGGCAAAGAAAAAAGTTTAGTGCCGATTGACCTTTTGGACATAAAATGATAAGATATTAATTGTATACAAAAAACATAAAAAAAACAAGTTTTATTTTAAGTACAATCAATGTGTGTTAGCGACGATTTTGGTAAGGAGAAACTAACCGATGAAGGATATTTCAGTAAAGGCGCTGGCTAAGATCAATCTTGGGCTGGATGTGGTACGAAAAAGAGAGGATGGTTATCATGAGGTCCGCATGGTGATGCAGACCATTCATTTGTTTGACCGGCTGGAGATCTCGAAGAATACTTCCGGTGAGATCACGATGGAAACGAATCTTTCGTTTCTGCCGACGAATGAGAACAATCTTGTCTATAAAGCGGCAAAGCTTTTGCAGGATGAGTTTGCGATAAAAGATGGCGTGCATGTATGGCTGCACAAGTATATTCCGGTAGCAGCAGGAATGGCAGGGGGAAGCACGGACGCAGCGGCAGTGTTATATGGTATGAACCAGATTTTTGATCTGGGTCTGACCAGGGAAGAACTGATGGAGCGCGGTGTGAAGATCGGCGCAGATGTTCCGTACTGCATTATGCGCGGAACGGCTTTGGCAGAGGGCATAGGAGAGAAGCTTTCGAAGCTTCCGCCGATGGTGAAATGTCCTGTTTTGATCGCAAAACCGCAGATCAGTGTTTCTACGAAGTTCGTCTATGAGAATCTGAAGTTAGGCTCTGATATGGTACACCCGGATATTGACCGGCTTGTGGCAGATATCAGAGAGAAAGATTTATATAAAATTGCAGCAGATATGGGAAATGTCTTAGAGACAGTGACAATCCCGGCTTATCCTGTGATCGCAGACATCAAAGATCACATGATGGAGCATGGCGCTGTGAATGCCATGATGAGTGGCAGTGGTCCGACGGTTTTCGGTCTTTTTGACAAGGAAGCGACGGCAGTAGAGGCATACGAGGCGATGAAAGCCTCCGGTCTTGCAAAACAGGTATATTTAACGAGTATTTATAATAACGCGCGTAAGTAGAAAGGCATGGTATCAAAGATGACAGAAGATTTAACATTGAATATGGATGCGTATCTTCCGCTGAGAGATGTTGTGTTTAACACGTTAAGAGAGGCTATTTTGAAAGGGGAACTGAAACCGGGCGAGCGGTTGATGGAACTGCAGCTTGCGGCAAAACTTGGCGTCAGCCGTACGCCGATTCGTGAGGCGATCCGTATGCTTGAGCAGGAGGGACTTGCCGTTACGATCCCAAGAAAAGGCGCAGAGGTTGCAAAAATGACGGAGAAGGATATGGAAGATGTCCTTCAGATCCGTGAAGCGTTGGACGAGCTTGCGGCAAAAATTGCATGCGAACAGATTTCTGAGGAGCAGTTAGAGGAACTGGTTGCGACCATGCATGAGTTTGAGGAATCCACTAAGACAGATAATGTGAAAAAAATCGCAGAGGCGGATGTGAAGTTTCACGATATTATTTATCAGTCAACCGGAAATCCGAAGCTTGTGAACATGCTCAATAATCTCCGTGAGCAGATGTACCGTTATCGTGTAGAATATCTGAAGGATGAGAATAATTACCCGACGCTCATGAAGGAGCACAAAGACATCGTGGAGGGATTAGTCCGCAAAAATAAAATGCAGGTGACAGAGACAATGCACCAGCATGTGAAGAATCAGGCAGTCGCAGTTAAAGCTATGATCCAGGAGCAGGAATAAGAAGTGACCGCCCAAAGGACTGGAAAACTGCATAAAAAATGGAAAAACGTACAGACTAGAAAGAGGATAAGCATTTTGCTTATCCTCTTTCGTATTTTTTTAAAACTATTAAGTAGCAAAACTCTGATTTTTACTGTGAAGATTATGAAAGATGAACAAAATTTTCATAATTATTTACTGTATTTAAGAGTTTTGCAAGCAGCTTTTTAACGGAAAGGAAACAAACTATAAATGCCGGAGAATAATAAATGTCCTGTATCGACGGATTTAACGCAAAATATAAAGGAAATGGAATTTTATTTTCATGACTGTGCGGATATTAAAAAGAAGCAGATGAAGCTTGGCAGGAATCAGGATACCGCCTGTTATCTGACCTTTATAGAAGTGTCCGTGGACATGGGAACGTCCGCACTTGGAGAGACTTTAAAATACTTAAATGGACTGACAAGGGATGAGATCCTTTGTACACTGCAGGAAAATGCGCTTGGAATTTCGGATGCAACATATTTTTCGACCATTGAGGAGGCTGTGAGCGGTCTGCTCACCGGGGAGGCGATTCTTTTTGTGGATGGTTTTGACCGGGCAGTAAAAATACCGGATGACGGTTATCCGAATATGGGGATCACAGAGGTTGATTCGGAAAAAGTAATCCGCGGTTCCAACGAAGGTTTCTGCGATTCTGTGAAGCAGAATGCGGCGCTGATCCGGAAAAGGATCCGTTCGCCCCGTGTGAAAGTGAGGGGACTGAAAGCCGGGATTAGATCGAACACGAACGTCTACCTTGTGTATGTGGAGGATCTTGCAAATCCGGGACTTGTAAAAGAAATTGAAAAGAGACTGCAGGATTTCACGATCGATGGGATATTAGACAGCGGAATGTTAGAACAGCTGGCAGAGAAAAAATGGTATTCGCCATTTCCACAGTTTCAGACAACGCAGCGTCCTGACCGGGCGGCTATGGCGGTATTAGAGGGCAGAGTGATCGTGATGTGCGATAATTCGCCGATCGGACTAATACTGCCGACGGACTACAATTCATTTATCCGCACCAGTGACGATTATTACAGCCGTTTTGAGATTGCAACTTTCGGGCGGATTCTGCGGTATCTGGCATCCTTTTTTGCAATGACGCTGCCGGGATTTTATCTTGCAGTGACCAATTTTCATACACAGATACTTCCAACTACACTACTTTTGTCGTTTGCCGAGGCGAGGCAGGGTGTCCCCTTTCCGGCAGTCGTGGAAGTGCTTATCATGGAATTGTCGTTTGAACTTCTGCGGGAGGCGGGCGTGCGGCTTCCCGGTGCGATGGGAAATACCATCGGGATCGTGGGTGGCCTGATCATCGGACAGGCGGCAGTTGAGGCAAATCTGGTCAGCCCGATCGTGGTGATCGTCATCTCTTTTACTGCGCTATGTTCTTTTGCAATACCGAACGAAGAGTTTGCCACAGCCTTCCGTATCCTGAAATTCTTTTTTATTGCGGTCTGTGCGTGGCTTGGCTACTTTGGCATGCTCCTCGGACTGCTTGCGGTACTCATACATCTGTCGCATCTGACAAGCTTTGGTATTCCATATCTCATGCCGTTTGTGGGAGCAGATTTGAACAATTACGAGGATGAGCGGGATTTTATCTGGCGGCAGCCTTTACGGAAATTGCGCAGGCGCCCGGTTTATGCGAACCCGAAGGAGCGGACAAAGCTGACGTTTTCAAAGAAGAGATAGGTTGAGAAAAGTTTTTATCTTAAGATAAATGGAAATCTGATGAAAAAATGCGCAGATGTTAGAAGAGATAGGGGGAAGTATGTTCTCAGAAAACAATCAAATTTCAGGCAGACAGGTGTTCCGCCTTCTGACGTATGACTTTCTTGGAATGGGGACGCTGCTACTGCCGACAATGCTTGCAGATACGGCAGGGCGCGACGGGATTTTTTGCATTCTGGCGGGGATTTTGTCCACGTTTTTGTACTTGAAATTATTGAGATATCTGTTGAAAGGCATGAAAACAAGTTATCCCGACTTTTTGAAGCAGAAGTGTGGAAAAGTATGCGGTTATGTGCTCTGGGGCGGATATTTTCTGTATTTTATCCTTATGGCTTCGTACACGGCGTATCTGTTTTCCACGCTGATGTTGAATGGGCTTGTGGAAAACATCAGCTTTTATCTGGTGCTGTTTTTGATATTGCTGCTCGCGTTTTATGGAATGGCGGGCGGGATCGAGGGCAGGGCGAGAGTGTACGAGATGCTGTTCTGGTTTCTGATGATACCGCTGTTTCTGATGTTATTTGCGGCGTGTAGGGAGGTGAAGCCAGCCTACTGGAGCCCGGTTTTTGTGGCGGATGGAAAAGAAATGTTAAACGGAAGTTATTATGTATTTTTCTGCTATTCCATGGTGTCAATCGTACTTTTTTTGAAAGAATACGTTGCGGATCGCAGGAAATGTGTTGGCGCAGCAGAAAAAGCGGTCTGGTTTTCCGGCGGCGTATTTGCAGCACTGTACCTGATCCTGATCGGGCTGTTTGGTGTCGAGGCACTGGCTCAGATGAAATTTCCGGCGGTCACGATGATGAGCCGCGTGCAGGTGACGGGCGGATTTTTGAAGAGGACGGATGCTTTTATGTTCAGCATCTGGTTTTTTACGCTGTATGCGATGCTAAACAGCATGGTTTTTTACAGTGGAAATCTGGCTGAAAAAGTGATCCGTGACTGCGGCGGTTATCTGGAAGGGAAAAAAAGAATGCTGCCGTATATCATTCTGCTTCTTCTGGTGTATGGCGTGACAGTGCTGTTTTACAGAAATCAGCAGTTTTTGGACTGTGTGACATTCCTGCTGTGGAAGATTGGAACACCTTTTGTCGTTGGCGTGCCGGTACTGCTGTTTCTGACCGGAGAGAGAAAAAAACATAATAAAAAAGTACGTGTGCTGGTGCTGGTATGTTTTTTGTTTGGGTGTCTTTTTTTACAGGGGTGTAATGTCGCAGAACTTGAGGATAAGGCATTCCCGGTTCTTTTGAATATCCGGGATCAGGACGATTTCCAAAATGTGTGGCTGAATCATGAGTATGCAGGAAACAAAGAGGTGGATTACAACCATTTGAAAGTGGTGCTCATTGAGAGGTCTTTTCTGGAAAAAGAGGCGGAAGTGGAAGATATGCTATCCATGCTGGAGCAGGAAAAAGAGGTTCCGTGGAACGCTTATGTGATGACGACGGAAAGCTGTGACCGTCTGGCGCAGACAGAGGGAGAACTTGATGTGCTGCTTGGAAATTATCTGGAAGAACTGCTGGAAAACACATCGGGCATTGACCAGAAAGCGTACCCGACGCTTGGCATGCTCTATGAGGAGCGGGTTAATCACTTGGAGACACTTTATATTCCTTTTGTGGATATAGAGGGGGAGCAGTCCGGGGCAGTGCAGGATGATACAGGAAAACCGCAGATTACAGCCTATGAAGTCTGGAAACGTGGAAGAGCGGCGGGGCTTGTCGATACGGATACCGCGCGTGAAGCATTCTTCACACAGAACTTTGCGGATGATTACACCTTACAACTTGCACCGGAACTTTATGTGAAAGTGAATACAGCTTCCTGCCGAGTCAAAGAAACAGAAAAAATCGGTGCCGGAGGTCTGACAGAGCAGATTGTCACAGTGACCGTGACCGGAGAAGGCGAAATCTTAAGCGGCACAGTTTCCGCAAGTGAAAAAGAGCAGCTTCTCAACACCCGGATGGAGGACTATCTGAATGCGACCGCCTCACATGCACTTGAGAAAGAAATCGACATCACAAACAGTTACCGGAATCTCGGCGCCGATAACCGCACATGGTATTTTAAGTATCAAAACACTCCTGCCGCTTATGAGAAAGACATCAAAATCCAGTATCTGGTAAAAATAAACTGGAAATCGGAATAAATGTAAAGTTTTTGGGAATCATTCAATGTAGGGATAGAAGGTCGATGAGCGAAACTCGAATTTAGGTTATGAAGATTGCGAAAAATGAACAAAAATATTCAAGACACGCTCCCGCTATGTGTCACTCGCAGCGGTACTATATTTCTGTTTATTTTTCGCAATATAACATATTCTATGAGCGAGTTTCGCAAACGCCTATATTTTGGCAAGTGAAAAGGAGATTTGAATTATGGCAAAAAAATGGATCGGATACATAGGAGTTGGAAGTCTGATGTACGCTGCATTGGGATGCGGTATTTTGTATACAAGACAGGCGAGACTGCAGCAGGCGATTTCGGACAAAGTGCTGCGGTTTCATGTGCTGGCGAACAGCGACAGCGAGGCAGACCAGAACTTAAAGCTTGCAGTGCGTGATGCGGTGGGAAGTTTTATGCAGGAAAAACTGACAGATGTGGAAAATCTGGAAGAATGTGAGCTGGTTGTGCGCCAGAGCCTTGGCGAAATTGAGGAAGCCGCAGCAGAGACGATCGCAGAAAACGGTTATGACTATGATGTGACAGCGGAGCTGGAACACACTTTGTTTCCGGTAAAAAACTATGGAAGCTACACATTTCCGGCGGGAGATTACGAGGCACTCCGTATTGTGATCGGAGAAGGAAACGGACATAACTGGTGGTGCGTGATGTATCCAAACATGTGTTTTTCAGACAGCATGTATGAGGTGGTCGATAAGGAAGCAGGAGAAAAGCTGCGTGAAGTACTGACCACAGAAGAGTATGAGAAGGTGCTGGCAGAAGGAGACTATCAGGTTAGAATGAAATATTTTTCGTGGCTGAATCCGTATCTGGAGAAGCTGGCTGAAAACTAAAATAAAGCAGCATACTTATAAGAAAGCAATGTTTCAAAAAGCTTACGCTTGCTAAATTATAAGAAACACGCTAATATATGGCTTGAAAAGACAATGACGCAAAACAGAAAAGAGGTTTACATAAATGACAAAAGATGTACTTGTGAAAATCAGTGGTTTACAGTTTGCAGAAGATCAGGATAACGGTCCGGTGGAGATTATCACAACCGGAAACTACTATAAGAAAAATGGAAAGCACTATATTCTGTATGATGAAGTGCAGGAAGGCTTTGACGGCGTGACGAAAAGCGTTATCAAAGTGAATGATGATTTTCTGGATGTCACCAAAAAAGGTGTGACTAATGTGCATATGATGTTTGAGAAAAACAAGAAAAATATGTCTTACTACAACACACCATTCGGAAATCTTTTGGTGGGAATCAATGCAACGGATGTCAAAGTGAATGAGACAGAAGACAACATTGACATCAAGGTCGATTATAAGCTGGAAGTCAATTATGAACATCTGGCAGAGTGCAGCATTTCCATGAATATCATGTCGAAGGATACGAAGGATTTTAGGATATAAGTTTGTAAGAGCCATCCACAGTGGATGGCTCTTATTCATAAAAATAGAATGTTCGCAGTGCATATTTTTTATTCAAATCAATTTTAACAAAATCAATTTGAATAAAACGAACCGAATTTGCAGAAAGGTGATTTCTATGTTTATTGGCAGAGAAAGAGAGTTGGCATCCTTAAAAGAATTCTATGAAAAAGACAGAATTGGCGGATGAGGATGTTTTGCTGCTTAAATTGGATTCACTTTATGGATGAGACAGAAGATAGCATTGATATCAAGGTAAATTATAAGCGGAAAGTCGATTATTCTCCATTAATCAAAAAAAGGCTTCCAACCCCTCCGGGCTGGAAGCCTTACCTATTCATTCTTATTTTGTCTTAGATTTCTTAGCGGCCTTTTCTTCATTCATAGATTTTTTCTCTTTCTGAAGTTCTTTGTTGGCGCTCTCAGCTTTTCTCTTTAACTTGGTTCTCCAGCTTACTTTGCCTTCTGGTTTCTCTAATGGACCGCGGACACCGGTAACTTTCGTGATATAAATACCACTTACTGTAGCTTTGACTTCTTTTTTCACAGGGATCATATCAAAACATGCATCATCAGCGATCAGAGTCATAACCTTTGGTCCGACCTTAGCCTTTACGATCGGAAGCTTGGAACGGCGCATAAGCTTTGGTGTCTGGTCAATGACTGCCTGTGGCAGACCGGACTGGTTCAGACGCATCCTCTTCTTATCAATAATCAACATGGTAACAGTCTGTGCAGTTGCAGCAAGCTGTGCATCCTGCTCGTCTTTTCTCTTCTGAGCTTTCTTTCCGAGGAAATATAAAGCAATTGTTGCAGCAATAAGCACTGCTAAAATAACTAATAATACAATTGTTACTGGACTCACAACGAAAATCCTCCCTAATTTCAAATTCGTGTTTTATTGTAGCATTGATTTTTGGAAAAAGCAATGTGATTTTGGGGAAATACCTTTTATTTTAGGGAAAATTGTGATATGTTATAAAAGTTAGACGGCAGACTCCGTCTTTTGGATTTCCGGCAGAAAAGCCGGAAAAGGAAATGAGGAAAAGAAAGGTAAGATTAAATGAAAAAGAGAGTGTTAGCACTTTTATTGTGTGTATCCACAGCGATCAGCATGACAGGATGCGGCAGCAAAGGTGAATCAGTTGAGGCAACGGAAGCAGTAGAGAACACCGAAAGCACAGAAGAGGTGCCGGCAGTTCCGCTTGCACAATATGATCTGAAGGGATCGGATTATGTGACATTGTGTGACTACAGTGCAATCCCGGTTACGATTTCAGGAGATTATGACGTCACAGATCAGGATGTGCTTGATTATGTGGAAAAGATTTTTACACAGGGCGGACCTTTTTATACGGCTGATCCGGACAAGACAACAGTGGAAGAGGGCGACATTGTAAACGTAGACTATGTCGGAAAATTAGATGGTGAGGCGTTCAGCGGCGGAACAGCAGAGGATCAGAATATTGATGTGTCCAACAATTCTTCCGCAAGCGGTTCCGGTTACATTGATGGATTTACAGACGGACTGATCGGTGCATCAGTAGGCGATGTGATCGATTCCAATGTGACGTTCCCGGATGAGTACCCGAATAACCCGGATCTTGCCGGAAAAGAAGTTGTATTTACATTTACGGTCAATTCTATCCAGAAGGAAGTGACCATGGATACGATGGATGATGAATTCGCATTGGAACAGTTTGGCGTGGATTCCGTAGATGGAGTGTACGAGCAGGTTCGCCAGTATCTGGAGTCAAGCGCAGAGAGCACTCATAAAAATGATATTTACTCCGCTTTGGAGGATTATCTGTTAGAAAATTGTACCGTTGATATGCCGGCAGATTACAGATCTGATGTGATCGAAGCAATCCGTGCCAATTTCATTGACCGCTATTGCTCCGGGGATGAGAGCCAGATGGAAACGGTACTCAGCTCTTACGGCTATACAGAAGAGAGCATCGAGCAGGAATGGTCTGACAGTGTGGAGAGCAGTATCAAGTTAGAACTGATCGTAAAAGCCATTGCAGAAAAAGAAGATATCCAGATTGACGATACGGAGTTTGAAGATTATGTAAGCACGATCGTAAGCAGCGGCGGTTTCGGTGATGCTGATACGTTATATAGTAACTATGGTTATGGCGATTATGTTTACGGAAAGAATCAGATCCGTGTGATTTATCTTGCAGGATTAGTTTTAGATAAATTGGCAGAGACAGCAGAGGTTACGGAGAACGCAGTAGAAGAAACGACAGAGTCTGTGGAAAGTACAGAATCCGCAGACAGCACAGAAGAATAAGAAAACGATACCGAAACAGAGGTATGAGATCATAAAAGAGTCGACAGACGTTGATGAGAGAAAGGGAGAGTAGAAAAATGGAATTAGTAAATGTAAGAGATTTATTCCGCAGACAGGATGAGTATGTGGATCAGACCATCGCGATCGGTGGCTGGGTGAGAAACATCCGTAACTCCAAAAACTTTGGATTTATCGTGGTAAACGACGGAACTTTTTTTGAGCCGGTCCAGGTTGTTTATTCCGATGTTCTGGAAAATTTTGAAGAGGTAGAAAAATTAAATGTCGGAGCAGCGATTATCGTTACCGGTAAATTAGTTGCAACTCCGGGCACAAAACAGCCATTTGAGATTCAGGCTGAAAAAGTGGAAGTAGAAGGTCCTTCTACACCGGATTATCCATTGCAGAAGAAAAAACACAGCTTTGAGTACCTGAGAACTATCTCTCATTTAAGACCGAGAACTAATACTTTTGAGGCTGTATTCCGCGTGCGTTCCCTCTGCGCTTATGCAATCCATAAATTTTTCCAGGAGAGGGATTTCGTGTACGTGCATACACCACTGATCACCGGAAGTGATTGTGAGGGCGCCGGCGAGATGTTCCAGGTAACCACACTTGACATGAACAATCTTCCAATGACAGAGGATGGAAAAGTAGATTACAGCAAAGACTTCTTCAATAAACCGACCAATCTTACTGTAAGCGGACAGCTGAACGGTGAGACTTATGCGATGGCATTTAAGAACATCTATACCTTTGGACCTACTTTCCGTGCAGAAAACTCCAACACGACAAGACACGCAGCAGAGTTCTGGATGATCGAGCCGGAGATCGCATTTGCAGATTTAGAGGATGACATGATCTTAGCTGAGAGCATGTTAAAATATGTCATTAACTATGTATTAGAGAATGCACCGGAAGAGATGGCATTCTTCAACAGCTTTATCGATAAAGGGCTGTTAGAGAGATTACAGCATGTTGCAAACTCTGATTTCGCACGTGTGACTTATACAGAAGCAGTTGAGATCTTAGAGAAGAACAACGATAAATTTGATTACAAAGTATCCTGGGGCTGCGATCTTCAGACCGAGCATGAGCGTTATCTGACCGAGCAGGTATTCAAACGCCCGGTATTTGTAACTGATTATCCAAAGGAGATCAAAGCTTTCTACATGAAGCTGAATCCGGACGGAAAAACAGTTGCAGCAGTAGACTGTCTGGTTCCTGGCATCGGTGAGATCATCGGAGGAAGCCAGAGAGAGGATGATTACGAAAAATTACTTGCAAGGATCAATGAACTTGGACTGAAAGAGGAAGATTACAGCTTCTATCTTGACCTCCGTAAATACGGTTCTGCAAGACATGCAGGATTCGGACTTGGATTTGAGCGCTGCGTCATGTACCTGACAGGTATGTCCAATATCCGTGACGTTATCCCATTCCCAAGAACGGTAAATAACTGCGAATTATAAAATTGAGTTTCATATCGTAGGTGATTGCGAAAACAATTGTGTTTTTTGTCATCTACGATATTTTTAGACAATTGCGAAACTCATGAAAATCTAAATTGAATTGTGAAAAATTAACAAA
>ERZ773143.621-NODE-621-length-38789-cov-3.485775_pt1 | contig 38789 bp, 26 predicted proteins | sample MGYA00580852_ERZ773143 | MGnify/ENA primary metagenome ERZ773143 (study PRJEB29015, sample SAMEA2737853) | human gut metagenome | biome: human gut; feature: human-associated habitat; material: faeces | place: China | collected 2012 ... | reverse complement strand
AGCTGACAACTGTTCCAGGTATGGAGATCAGTGCGGCAGCAGGAATCAACTGCAGCTTGCGAGGCTGCATCTTACGAAATACGATACCTGTAAGAATACCGGTAATAAGCTGTACGGGGATATAATAAAGTGCATAGATATCACTGGTAAAGCCACTGACAAGTCCACTGACAAGTCCGGGAAGCATGCCGCAGATGGGACCTAGCAGGGTAGCTGCAAGCATCGTTCCGATACTGTCCAGGTAAATAGGCAGTCGCAGGGAAAGGGCGATAAAGCCTCCCACCAGATTCAGTGCAGCGGCCAGAGCCAGGAAGCAGACAGCAGTAGTAGTAAGTTTTATTTTATTATTTTTCATGATGTTCATACCTTTCAAATTGTTTTTAATATTCGTTCTATTTCAGATTCGGGTGCATTTATAACTCTCTGTAAGAAGAACTTCATGAAACCATAAGCATCTGTCTGTGTCAGAATATAGCTGTTATCAGGTTTATTCCAGAAGTGGTAAGTATCCACTAACGTTTGTCCGATGGAAATACCCTGTGTTTCTACAGTAGCGTAGGAAGCAAAGCCCTGACACAGATTGCGGTCGATAAAATAGGCAACAGCCAGAGGATCATTGATGACACAGCCAATGATGCCTTCCTGTTTCCAGTGAAAATCCAGATAGAATTTCGTGATATTGGTAATGCGTTCACCCATGACTGGATTGGTATAACGCATATATTGCAGAATATCCGGTGTCAGAACGATCTGACGGGTAACATCCAGACCTATCATGTGTAGCAGTTTCCCTTCCATGGAAGAGAAAGCCTCATATACAATATGGGCTGCATCGGGGTCGCACCAGTAATTATACTCGGCAACAGGTGAGCAGTTGCCATGACTCTTGTAATTACCGCCCATGCTGACCATTTCCTCAATCTGTGCAAAAGCTTCCGGTGATGTCTGATAGAGGCGTGCCAGATTGGTCAAAGGACCAAGGGCAATAACAGATACATGTGGTGTGTGCAGCAGGGTATCACGCAGGAAACCGACTGCATCTGTATGTGGTCTGGTATCTGTAATAGTGGGATAGTTGGATTCACCCAGTCCATCATCACCATGGGTATCCATGGCATCCACATAGTTGCGGACAAGCGGCAAGGGCTCACCAAGATACACAGGAATGTCCTTACGGTTCATCCAGTCTAGAACCTTCAGCGCATTTTCAGCGCCTTTTTCTACAGGGACATTTCCAGAGACAACTGTGATTCCAAGGACATCCAGTTCAGGGGATGATAACGCCAGCATGAGCGCCAGGGTATCATCAATGCCCGGATCACAGTCAATAATGACTTTTTTCGCATTCATTCTCCAATCTCCTTTAAATTGATTTGATGTGTAATAGAGATACTTGGTTTTTTATACTGGGAAGTTCACGAACCAGTCCGGATGTGGTACATCCGATTTTGATAAATGCACGAATTGCAGTATATCACTTGAGACCGGAGAATGCAAGACCTGCTATGTACTTGGTTTTCCAGCATGAAGGGAGGGGAATCCGTTCTTTTCTTTGGATTTCTTGACTTATATTTTCTTATATTCTACAATATCCTACATAAGAAAGAAAGGCATGGTTATAAATATGAACGAAGACAAAGATTTTCTGGCGAAAGAGCCAATTGGCAAGTTATTGCTGCGTCTTGCGATTCCAACAGTCGCAGCGCAGATGATCAATATGCTTTATAATATTGTAGACCGCATTTATATCGGCCGGATTCCTGATGTTGGTTCCCTGGCACTGACAGGTGTTGGTGTATGTATGCCCCTTATTATGATCATTTCCGCTTTTGCAGCGCTGGTCGGGAATGGTGGAGCACCAAGAGCGTCTATTATGATGGGAAAAGGGGAACAGGAGACAGCAGAGAAGATTCTGGGTAACTGTTTTGCGTTGCAGATTTTGATTTCCATTATACTGACCATAGTCATGTACTTTGGTAACAGAACATTTCTGATGGCATTTGGAGCCAGCGAGAATACCATTGAATATGCAGTAAGCTATATGAGTATCTATGCACTGGGAACCATTTTCGTACAGCTGACACTGGGAATGAATACTTTTATTACAGCACAGGGCTTTGCAAAAGTTGGTATGTATTCTGTTCTCATTGGCGCAGTAGTCAATATCGTACTTGACCCTATCTTCATCTTTGCATGTCATATGGGAGTGCAGGGGGCAGCTCTTGCAACCGTCATTTCACAGGCATGCTCCTGCATATGGGTGCTGAGTTTCCTGTTTGGACATAAGACAATCCTCAGAATCAGAAAAGAAAACCTCAAATTGCAGGGGGCTGTTATTCTGCCCTGCGTGGCACTGGGAACATCCCTGTTTATCATGCAGGCAAGTGAGAGTGTCATTTCAGTCTGCTTTAATTCTTCCTTATTAAAATACGGTGGAGATGTTGCAGTAGGAGCTATGACGATTCTGACCAGTGTTATGCAGTTTGCCATGCTGCCTCTACAGGGACTTGGACAGGGTGCACAGCCTATTATGAGCTATAATTATGGGGCAAGGAACGCAGAACGTGTGAGGAGTGCCTTTTTCCTGTTGTTGAAGGCAAGCCTTGGCTATTCTGTGCTTCTATGGCTTCTTGTCATGCTGTTTCCACAGATTTTTGCAGGTATGTTTACTTCAGATGCGGTACTGCTTGATTATACGAAGACGGCACTGCGTATTTATATGGCAGTGATGTTTATGTTCGGCATTCAGATATCCTGTCAGATGGCATTTAATTCTCTTGGAAAAGCCATTTCTTCTATTATAGTTGCGGTCATGAGGAAATTTGTGCTCCTGATTCCTTTGATCTATATTATGCCGGCAGTTTTTACCGCAGATAAAGCCAGGGCAGTATACATGGCAGAGCCTGTGGCTGATTTTATTGCAGTTACTTTTACAGCGATTCTGTTTACATTCCAGTTTAGAAAAGCATTGAACCAGATAGGCGCTAATTCATAAAAACATGTAGTATCAGAATAAAGTTGCTAAATAATAGTCAGTATTATAAAATATATGTAACTATTGTAAGCCGGACAGAGGATTGGAGAAGAGGACAACTTATGTCAGTCAGAATATTTGCTATGACTCATAAAAAATTTGATGTGCCACCAGAACAGCTCTATATACCTATGCATGTGGGTCATGCCAATGCAGAACAGGAATATGGTTATCTGGGAGATGATACGGGAGATAACATATCGAAACAGAATTGTTATTATGCCGAGTTGTCTGGTGTGTACTGGGTGTGGAAGAATTATACAGAGTCTGATTATGTGGGAATCTGCCATTATCGCAGATTCCTGACTAATGAAGATAACAAGGCATTTACAGAAGAACAGTATGAGGAACTTCTACAGCAGTATGATATCATTACGACCAAAGAATTAGAGCTGCCTAATTCTTATCATTATGGTTTTGGCGCACATCATAAGATAGAGACACTGGATGAGACAGGAGAGATCATCAAAGAACTATATCCGGATTATTATGATAATTTCATCAGGCTGGTACATGGCAATAAGACATACTTTGGGAATATTATGGTCACTTCCAAGCCATTATATGATGAATATTGTGAATGGCTTTTTACGGTACTCTTTGAACTTCAGAAGCGGATAGACCTTACCTTTGAGGATGATTATCATAGGAGAGTATTTGGATTTATTTCTGAATTTCTGCTTCTGGTATGGGTCAGGACAAGGGGGCTTCGGGCATTGGAGTGCAGGGTTGCCATTATCGGGGATAAGACTGAGACCAGAGAAATCAAAGAGCAGATGGCAGTGTATTTTAGAAAGCGGGATGCAGCAGGTGCAAAAGAATATTTTGCGCAATGTCTCAAGAACAGACCGGATGTACTGATGGAAGCTTCAGATGTAACGGGAGAGTGTAAACTATGCTTACAGGCAGTCTCTACAGCAAATTTGGAGACACAAGCCTATGGGCACTGCTTTCTGGAACAGATCAGTGAATATGATGAGATCATAAGCTATTTCAGACGTATCAATGATATTGTCGTCAGAAGAGGCAGGAATGAGAGAACTGCCGAGGATGATAAATGGCTTGGGAAATATGCTGTAACAGAGATTGCACTGTATGCAGCAGCAAGAATTTACGGCATTTCCCGCGAAGATGTGTTGTAAATCCTTACGTAAGAGAAGCATAATGGAATCCGTTATGTAGAAAAGAGGAGAATCATGGATTTAATGTACGCAATTATAAATATGGGCGGCATGTATATATGTTTTGCCTGCTGTATGATTGTTGCGGCACAGAGACCATCATATGGACAGAAATACCTGTTGATGACGAATGTATGTGCTTTTATCATAACGGTGGGAGATGCGCTTGAATTTTTTGCTAAAACACAGGAGGCTGCATTAGTTGCAACTAAAATGGCATATGTGGGCAAAATGCACATTATGCTGTTTGCACTTCTTTTCGTTACCGGTTTTACCCAGGTGGGCATGAATAAAAAAATAGCCTGGGCACTGGAATTGTATAATACAATCTTACTGGCGGCGGTAATGACCTGTGAGAATCATTCTCTTTTCTATGCATCTATTTCCTATAAATTGCTTCCGGGTGGCAGATATATACTGGAATTGGAAAAAGGAATCCTTTTCTATGCATGGGCAGCGGAAATGCTGGTGGGAATCTGCGGCTATTGTTTCATTGCCTTGAAGGGCGGAGTGTTAAAAGGCAGTAAAGAGTCCAAACTGCGAGGCACATTGATCTTTATGGCAGCTCTGCTGCCAATCGTATTGCTTCTGATCTACATGGCAGGATTTTTCCCTGATTTTGACCCGACAACGTTAGCTACTACTATAATGTCTGTCTGTTTCCTGGTTGCAATAAAGCGGTATGGGCTTCTGGATGCTGTACAGCTTGCACAGGAGAGAGTTCTGGAGGATACCAAGGATGGTCTGATCATTGTAGATGATAAGCAGGATAAGATATTATATATGAATCCGGTGGCAATGACTCTGCTGCCACAGTTGAAAGACGATAGAAAAGATGAAGTCATAGAGAAGCTGTTCAGCAGACAGGAGAATGTACTGGATCAGAATGACAGGCATTATGAGATACGTATTTCCAAGGTAACAGGAAGAGCGCATGGCAGGGAAAATGTGCAGGCATATATTGCCTGGATATTTGATATGACATTTATCAATCAATATACCAGTGAAATGATTAAGCTAAAGGAAGCGTCTGAACAGGCAAGCATAGCCAAAACCAATTTTCTGGCACATGTGTCACATGAAATCAGAACACCAATGAATGCAATCGTAGGTTATTCCAATATGGCGCTTCGTACCCAAGATACAAAGGATGTGAACTATTATCTCCGGAATATCAAAGAAGCATCCAATACATTGCTGGACCTGATCAATGAGATACTGGATATATCCAAGATAGAAAGCGGCAAGATGGAACTGGTAGATGTGAACTATTCCTTTGAGAATATGATACATGAGATTAGTTCCATGATGGGTGCACAGGCGGGAAAAGCCGGACTTGCCCTGATTATCGAGATAGAACCGGATATACCCAAGTGGCTGTGTGGAGACCGGGTGAAGCTCCAGGAGATTCTTACTAATCTGATCAGCAATGGTATCAAATATACAAAGGCAGGCAGCGTGTCCTTGCGGATTCATATGCGTGGGAGAACAGAAGAACATGTAATGCTGCATATTGAAGTAGAGGATACGGGAATTGGAATTGAGAGAAAGAACTTCCCTTTGGTCTTTGGCAAATTTGAACAGTTCGATAACAAGAAGAACTACCAGATAGAAGGAAGTGGTTTAGGTCTGTCCATTGTTAAGAGCTTTGTCGAAATGATGGGTGGTCATATTACCTTTGAGAGTGAATATGGACGCGGTACGAAGTTCATAGCGGATATCTGGCAGGGAATCGGACACAGAGAGAAAACAGATGATAAGGACATTGTTCCGGATGATGAGAATATACAGATACAGCCCGGCAGAATACTGGTCGTAGATGATAATGACCTGAACTGTGATGTGGCAAAAGGTATTCTGTGCTGTCTTGGAATGCAGGCAGAAGCGGTTCGCTCTGCCAGGGAATGTATCACTCTTCTGGAAGAAGGACAAAGATATGATATCATTTTCATGGATCATATGATGCCGGAGATGGATGGTGTGGAAGCACTGCATGAGATACGTTCAAAAGGCGGAGAGATTGCAGCAACCCCGATTGTACTGCTTACAGCCAATGCAGTAAGTGGAGTGAAAGAACAAATGATAGAAGAAGGCTTTGACGATTTCCTGTCAAAGCCTATAGATATCAGTGAATTACGTGGAGTCCTGATTCGATATTTGGGAGTATATCAGTCGTGACGTTCATCGACAGAATCATAGGTCTCACAGAAGCGCGCCGAGAAGGACGGCTCTTCGTTGTTGGCATATAGGTGGGATATATCACCGAAGCTGCTGATACGGAAGATTGCAGTCCCTTCCCGGCGTTCTTCAGTATAGATCGTAGTAACAGAAGTCGGGGCAGCGGCTGTATGATGCCATAACAGCATAGGAGAGACATTCATCAGATGGCTTAACAATACGCACTCCAATCCAAAATGGCAGAAGAATACGATGGTATCCCGGTTAGCTTTCTCTACATGGTAGATGTCATTTTCACGGACATATCCATATTGGGCAAGTAACTTGTCAAAATTATCAGTGACCCATTTATATTCTATATCTACCCTGCCTTCCTTCATGACAGGATGCTGCATCCACAGATCACGACGGTAGAATTTCTCTTCCTTTGTCCAGTCCTGTGGCAGCCAGTCCCAGGAAATCATGCGTTTATCGGTTACATCAGGTCTTTGGATTGTGGGGGCAAACTCACGAAGCCAGTCACATTCTGTTGCGGTACGGTTCATTTTATGCAATGTGCAGGAAGCGGTTGCCTTGGCACGACCCAAAGGAGAAACATAGAAATCTTTGATGTTCATTTTGGAGATTCTTTCAGACAGGAGCTCTGCCTCACACCAACCCTTGGGAGTCAGTGAGTCCTGCTCATAGTCCGGATCACCATGACGAATAATTAGTAATCTCATAAGTGTTGTCCTCTTTTCTTTCACGTGGATTTTTATATAGTTTAACATAGATTTTGACGATATAAAAGTATGTAACTGTTTACATTTTATATAGACATCAATAGGAAAAAAGTGTTATATTTTATGCGAAACAGGTAGGAATTTGTAAAAAGAAAGTAAAATAATTATGGAAATATTAGTAACAGGAAATATAAAATGGCTGGAAGAAGAATTCTTCACCGTACTGGCAGAACAGAATAAAGTTATCGTCTGTGGTAAGGATGCAGAGAGAATCAGAGAGAAACATATATCTCCTTATCAGTTCTCCATAGAGCAGAAAGAATTTGAAAAACTGTTTTTTACCTATCATTTTCAATATGTGATTTATTTCTCACAGTGCCTGGAAAAAGACGCTTTTCAGGAGATAGAATATCTTCATGCGATATTTGAACTATGTCAGAGAAGACAGGGGACGAAGCTGGTCTATATCAGAAATCAGGAAGTGATTTCTGCTTCTTATGGAGAAACTCAGCAGATTATAGAGAGCGCATGTACACAGATGTGTGAGCAGCATATCAGACAGGGAAGCACTCTGGTGGATCTGAGAATCCCTTTTCTGGCGGCAGCGGACAAGCCGGGAGGATTGCCGGCAGATATTATGAAAGCGCTTTTATACGATCAGAAGATAAGCTTGCCTTTTGCAGCTGAACAGACGGTTGATTTTCTATTTGAAAGTGATCTGGCAGCATTATTAAATGCCATGATGGAAGAGGATGAGACAGGGTATCTGCAATATGAATTATATGGTGGAAACCAGATGCAGTTAGGGCAGGTGATTTTCGAGCTGGAGAAAGCCATGGGAATATCAGATGCAGATGTTACATATGGAACGCTGTGTATGCAGCCACAGAAGCAGACAGATCAGTTCAGATATCATTATGGGTGGTATCCTAAGGAAAATGTGAAGAATGCTTTCACAGACTGGTATATAAAGTATCAGTCCCAGACACAGAAGCAAAGCAGACGTAAGACATTAAGAAATATAAAAATGGATAAGAAATGGAAAGAGAGGATGCTTTATATCGTAGAATGTGTCCTTTTGTTTGCGCTTTGTGAATTTCTGACCTATGATACGCGGGATATGCAGCTTTTGGATTTTGCCGATTTCAGACTGTTTTTTGTAACGATTGTTGGTATGATGTATGGACTTCGGTTTGGCGTGGCAGCATCTGTGGCAGCCTGTGTCATGTATTTTGCAAGTTCAGGGAATCAGACCAACTGGCAGATACAGTTCTATAATATTGTAAACTGGCTCCCCGTTGCTGTATATATGCTGGTGGGCTCTATAGCAGGTTATACAAGAGACCGCTATCAGGATAAGCTTGCGAATGCGGATAAAAGCCAGCAGGTACTGGAAACGAAATATATATATCTGAATGAACTGTATACGAAAGCTCTGGAGAATAAAGAAAGCTACAGCAGCCAGATCATGAATTATAAGAACAGCTATGGTCGTATTTATGCAGCGGTAAGACAGCTCAATTCTGTACATCCAAGTGAAATCTTCTATCATGCCATAGCAGTGCTTGAGGATATGATGGATACGCAGAGTGTGGCAATCTACTCCCTGGATGGAGGACGCTACGCCAGGTTAAATGCCTGTTCAAGAGACCAGATGAACAGGCTGACCAAATCTCTGTGCCTGGATGATATGCCTCAATGTGCATCGACTCTGGAGACAGGGGAAACCTGGGTGAACCGGGAACATATAGAAGGCGCTCCCATGTATGCTTATGGCATTATGAAGAATGGCAGTCTGGTTGGTATCATTGCACTTCAGGAAGTTGCCTATGAGCAGATGAGCATGGAATATATGAACCGCTTCAATATCATATCGGGACTGATATCAGATTCCCTGATTCGGGCAACCAATTATCAGGAGATTGCTGAAAAAGACAGAATGTTGTCTGGAACAAGGATTCTGCGTACAGAGGCATTTCAGAAAGAGGTGGAGGCACAGAGACTGCTCAAGGAGAATAATCGTGCCGATTTTGTACTGCTGCGCGTTGTGATGCAGGAGACGGATTATGGGAAAATCAGCGATGCACTGCTTCATGTGACGAGAAAGAATGATATCCTTGGACTTGGAGAAGATGGCAAGGTATATATCCTGTTGTCACAGGCAGACAGGAATAATCTGGAAGCAATCGAAAACCGTATGAAGAAGAATGGTGTAGAAGTAGAAATTGCAGAGAAATATTAAACTGGTGTGAGTATGAGAAATCAAATGATACTTGTAATGATCTTAATATTGCTTCACATTGTGGTATGTATCGTAGTGACATTTCATAGAAAGCATGTCGCGACAGTCAGACGGGAAAATGTGATGCCGCTTGTTTATGCAGTGCCTTTCTTTGGAGCTGTATGCTATGGAGTACGTCTGTATGAAGACCGTAGACACAGGCTGGGTGGACGCGATACGGACATGAAGCCCAAGGATATTATGAAGGGCAGATATCAGAGAATCCAGGTTGAGGAGAATGAACAGGAGCAGGTGGTCCCACTGGAGGAAGCATTGCTGGTGAATGATGCTAAAGTACGTCATTCTCTGATGCTGGACATCCTTCACAAGAATCCGAATGAATATATTGCGATTCTGCAAAAGGCAAGAAACAGTGATGATACAGAAGTCACCCATTATGCAACGACAATGATGATGGAGATACAGACGGAGTATGAGAAGAAGCTGCAGCAATATGAGAAAACCTATAAAGAACATAAGGACGAAGCATTTTTAAGAGAATTTATCCTGTTTTTGCAGGAATTTATTGACAGTGGACTGTTATCCGGCAATATCGTAACTGTGTATAGAAAGAGACTTGGAAGCCTTCTGACAGATTATTTTGCACTGAGGGGCAGTAATAAGAAGGGCAGGCTTATTTTCACTGCAATTGAAAATGATCTGATTCTTGAGAATAATGAGGAAGCGGGAGAACTGCTGCAACAGGCAGCCTTGGAATATCCGGCAGATGAGAGACTCTATATGCTGTATGGACACTATTACGATAATATAAGAGATTATGCATCATTTCAGAATATGCTGGATACGATCAGGAAGAATGGTATTTATCTAAGTCATGAAGGCAAGGAATGGCTTTCATTCTGGAACTGAGAGTGAGGGATACAGATCATGTTTAAGAGAGTAAAAAAGAATTGGAATATGTTATGGCCTCTGTTGGCATTGACTGTTGTAGCTGTCATAATTTTTCTGGAAAGAATGGGAGTAGCGGAGAATTTTCTGAAAGGAGATCAGGAAAATGTCCAAAATGAAAGAACCAGACCAACAATAGAGATACCGGATACTGTACTGTTTGTATCCAGAAGGGAAAGCAATTCTGCTGACTTTGCATCAGAAATGGAACAGATTCTTAGTGATATGCGTCAATCCTATGAAATAGTATACGTAGAAGATGTGGAGAAAGAAGAGTTCGGGGAACAGCTTGCACAGTACCATAAGGCGGTAATCTGTTTTACAGATCTGGATATGATGGGAGAGCAGATATCCGTATTGTCTGACTGGGTGAAGCAGGGCGGCTGTATGATGAATATGGCTACTTTTGACGTATGCTCCAATTTGCAGGTAATTGCAGGTAAAATGGGAATACTTGAGGGAGCAGACAGTTATGGTTCAGTCGGTGGCTTTTATGTGGATGAGGAATTCATGATAGGGGCAAAGAATCGCCAGTTCGCTTATGATGATGTCTATCAGTCAAGTCTGAATGTGCTGCTGGATCAGGATTGTCAGACATATGTTTATGCCATGGATAGCGACTTGCCTCTTTTATGGGAATATGATTATGGAAAAGGCAGATTTGTAATCATGAATCAGACAATGACCGGTAAATCAGCAAGAGGTATATTGTCAGCAGCATATAGTCTGCTGGATGATATCAGTGTATATCCGGTTATCAATGCGTCGGCATTTTATCTGGATGATTTCCCGGCTCCGGTTCCATCAGGCAATGGCAAATATATCAAACAGGAATATGGAATGGATATCAGTAATTTCTATACGAATGTATGGTGGGAAGACATACTGGACTGGGAAGATAAATATGGAATTGTGCATACCGGTATGATTATTGAAGATTACTCTGATATCGTAGAAGAGCCGTTCACAAGGACAGAATCTACAGAGCGTTTCCGTTTTTTTGGCAATATGCTTCTCAATCATGGTGGTGAACTGGGCTTCCATGGTTATAATCATATGCCGTTATGTCTGGAGAATTTTGACTATAAGGGACTCTATGATGGCTATACATTATGGAAGTCTACGGAAGATATGGAGAAATCGATTACCGAACTGGGAGAGTTCTCCAGTGAGATATTTCCGGAACAGAAATTTACAGTCTATGTACCACCCTCTAATATTCTGTCACAGGGAGGTAGAAAGGCATTAAAGGAATCCATGCCGGGCATTCGTGCGATTGCGTCTACCTATTTACCGGGTGACTGCGTATATGAACAGGAATATGGAATTGGAGAGGATGGACTGATTGAGACACCACGTATTACATCCGGGGCGATTATGGATGATTATACCTATCTGATCGCGTTCTCGGAGTTGAACTATCATTATGTGCAGTCACATTTTATGCATCCCGATGATGTTCTGGATGAAGACAGAGGAGCTGCGCTTGGATGGAAGAAAATGCATGAGAATCTGGATCAGTATCTGTCCTATATCTATACTGCGGCACCGGATATCCAGAACGTAACCGGAAGCGGTATGGCAGATGCAGTAGAGAATTATGCGGGATTGTCCATTCACAGAACCGAAGTGGAAAATGGCATTCGTTTTGATCTGGGTGGCTTTTATGAGAAAGCATATCTGATGGTAAGGATAGCGCAGCCACAGGAAGGCAGGACGTTAACTGTTGTAGGAGGAACCTGCGAACCTTTGACAGGAAGTCTGTATCTTCTGACTGCCACACAATCCCATGTAGAGATCACATATGAGTAGAAGAGGTTAGAAAAGTGAGAATCTGTATGATATTAGAAGGAAGCTACCCCTATGTGTTTGGTGGCGTTTCCTCTTGGACACATCAATATATACAGGCTATGAAAGAGCATGAATTTGTCCTGTGGTGCATAGGTGCACAGAGCAAGGATAAAGATAAATTCAAGTATAAGTTACCTGACAATGTGGTTGAAGTACATCAGGTATTTCTGGATGATGCACTGCGTATGAACAGTCAGGGCAGGATGCACCACAGAAATCTGAAAGAAGAAGAGCTGCACGCATTGCAGACTTTAATCTCAGGGGAAAATACGGACTGGAGCATTTTATTTGAAATGTTTCAGAATAACAGGATTAATCCTTTGTCCATGCTGATGGGCTATCAGTTTCTGGAAGTGGTGAAGAATGCATGTCATGAGAAATATCCTTATATTGCATTTGCGGATTATTTCCATACAGTGCGTTCCATGATGCTTCCTGAGTTGTATCTGCTGACACAGCAGGTTCCACAGGCGGACATCTATCATGCGACAGCGACCGGATACAGTGGTATTCTGGGAAGCCTTGGCAAATGGAAGTATAATAAGCCTTTTATCCTGACAGAACATGGTATTTATACCAGAGAGAGAGAAGAAGAATTGCTGCGTGCCAAGTGGGTACTGCCAAGCCTGCGTAAGCAGTGGATCAATCTGTTCTATAATTTCTCCAACTGTGCCTATACCTATGCTGATTATGTGACTTCTCTGTTTGAGAGAGCAAGTCAGATACAAAAGGGGCTTGGCTGTGATGAGAATAAGCTTCGTGTAATTGGTAACGGTGTCCATTATGAGCGATTTGTCAATATTCCGGCACCACAGACACAGGACTGGGTCAACATTGGTGCAGTAGTCCGAATAGCCAAGATCAAAGATATCAAGACAATGATTTATGCATTCACAGAATTGAAGATGCGTATTGATAAGGTAAGATTATATATACTGGGAGATGTAGACGACCCTGAGTATAAGGAAGAATGCGTGCAGCTGATAGAAATGCTGGGAGTAAAAGACATCATTTTCACAGGTCCTGTCAACGTTGTAGAATATATGGAGAAATTTGATTTTACGATATTGACCAGTATTTCAGAAGGTCAGCCACTGTCGGTATTGGAGTCCTTTGCAGCGGCAAGACCGGCAGTTACGACAGATGTAGGATGCTGTAGAGAGCTGATCTATGGAAGGACACAGGATGAACTGGGACAGGCAGGCTTTCTTGTTCCACCGATGCATCGTGAAGAACTTGCCAATGCAATGGAGAGAATGTGTCTGGATACGGAGATGAGAAATAAGATGGGCGTTATCGCACAGAAACGTGTGGAGCGCTACTATACACATGAGATCAGTATGAACCAGTACAGAGAACTGTATAAGGAAGTGATAATGTAAGATGGCAGGAATCGGGTTTGAATTAAAGAAGCTTTTTTCTAAAAAAGGTCTGTTTGCGCTGATCAGGGCGTATGGTTACGCAGGAATCGTGTGTACAGGTCCCATGCTGCTGGGTATGGTGCTGCTGGCAGGAGTGCGTATGATTGCGACCTTTGCAGGGACTGCCAAAGATATGCAGGAGCTGCTGATCTGTATGATTACATATAGTCTGCTGGCTTCTTTGCTGGTGACTAACTTATTATCCATGGTTACGACACGCTATACGGCAGACATGTTGTATATGAACAAGGATGACAGGATTATGCCATCCTTCTATGGAAGTACAGCACTGATGTATGTAATCGGAGGATTAGGATATGGGATTTTCCTGTTATTCTCAGGTATAGAGCCGATGCATCAGCTATGCTGTTTTATTCTGTTCATGGAGCTGATTGTTGTATGGCAGGAGATCAATTATCTGACAGCAGTAAAAGATTATAAAGGGATTCTGCTTACTTTTCTGATGGCGGTAGTCGCAGGGCTGGCAGCAGGATATCTACTTGTGAGAGCAGGCGCAGATCCCGTGTTATCATTGTTTGGCTGTGTTATCATTGCATATGGAATTATGCTGGTATGGTATTACAGACTGTTAATTCAGTATTTCCCTCAGGGACGGGGAACTTCACTGGCTTTTATGGAATGGATCGACAGATATCCACAGCTTATGGGCGTAGGAACCTGTATCGGGATTGGTCTGTATATTCATCTGATTCTGATGTGGGCAAGTCCTATCGGAGTACAGATCAAGGGACTGTTCTATTCAGCACCGGGGTATGATGTCCCGGCACTTTTTGCCTTTTTATCCATATTGATCACAACCATCAATTTCGTAACGTCAGTAGAAGTGAATTTCTATCCGAAATATCAGATATACTTTGGGCTTTTTAATCATGGCGGTACATTGATTGATATAGAGAATGCCAGAGATGATATGATAGAGACTCTGTTAAAGGAATTAAGCTACGCTTTCGCAAAGCAGTTCTTTGCAACGGTTGTATTTATCGTAGGCGGAACGCTGCTGATACCGCGTCTGCCATTTGGGTTTACAGAGGAAATGCTTGGTATATACAGAGTATTGTGTGTGGGCTATGCGTTCTATGCCACTGGCAACTGTATTATGCTTATGTCTTTGTATTTCGCAGACAATGTGGGAGCCTTATTAAGTTCCGTGGCATATGCAGTGTGCAGTGTACTGGGAACCTGGTTTACGATGAATGGAGATTCCAGATATTACGGATTTGGCTTTCTGATAGCAGGAATCATATTTACGGCGACGGCACTTATGAGGTTAATCAGCTATCTGAAGAAGCTGGATTACCATGTAATCAGTAAACAGCCATTAATACAGAGTAAAAAGACTGGTCCGGCAACGAGATTAAGCAGGAAGCTGGAGGAGAGATATTGTGAAAAAGAGAAGATTTAATATAAAATGTATGGTGATTCCCTTACTTGGAATGGCACTGTTGACAGCCTGTGGTTCCAGTAAAGAGAGTACACAGCAGGACATGACAGAGGTCGTGGAAGAAACACAGGAGCAGACAGGACTTGGTGAGGATAACAGATACACACAGACGGGCAATCTGCCCATTACAGATAATGATGCCCTGTACGAACAGACGAAGGACGATCAGGTTGTGACCATGTATCTGACTGTACAATCAGGGAATGCATCAGAGGGAACGAATCACACATGGACAGAGATCAATCAGTATTCTGTATATGATTATGAGTCTATGGGAGTGGACAGATATAAGGTAGAGGGTACTCTGAAAGTAGGAAATGAAGCAGGACCTGTTCTGGGTGAATTTGGATACGAGGCTGCAACACCTAATGTAACAGTGTCCATCAGAGGACAGTCTTCCAGCAGTAACGCACAGAAGAATTATAAGATTAGGATCAGGGATGGCAAGGGCAGCTATCAGAATCAGAAAATCATCAACCTGAATAAGCATATGAGTGAAGGACTCCGCTTTCGTAATAAACTGTGCTATGACCTGATGAAGGATTTACCGGGAATGATGAGCGCAAGAACACAATTTGTCCATCTGTATGTGAAGGATATGACAAAAGGTGGAAGCGGTGAATACGAAGATTATGGTCTGTATACACAGGTAGAGCAGATTAATAAGACATATCTGAAGATGCATGGACTGGATAAGAACGGACAACTGTATAAGGTTAATTTCTTTGAATTCCAGAGATATGAAGATATTATCAGACTTTCCAGTGATGCGGGGTATGATGCGGATTCCTTTGAAGAATATCTGGAGATCAAGGGAGATAACGATCATAGTAAGATGATAGAAATGCTGGATGATGTGAACGATACCTCCAAGCCAATTGAAGAGACCTTTGCCAAATGGTTTGATGAGGAAAATGTTTTATCCTGGCTTGCGTTTCATATATTGATAGGGAATAAAGATACACAGTCCAGAAACGTGTTCTTATACAGTCCGCTAAATGTGGATAAGTGGTATTTTATATCATGGGATAATGATGGTTCCTTTGCTACGTTGGAAAGCACTTTTACAGGGAGCAGAAGTGGTCTGGAATGGGAGAATGGAATCAGTAATTACTGGGGCAATACTTTATTCAGAAGAATTTTCAAGTCTCAGGAGCTGCGTGCCAAGCTGGATGAAAGAATCCTGCTGTACAGAAATTTACTGACAGAAGATAAACTGACGCAGCTGGCACAAAAGTATAATAAGTTGATTGAACCGTATTTGTGGAGACTGCCGGATGTTTTGTATATGCGGCTTACTTATGAAGAGAGACAGCAGGTTCTGGAAGAATTTCCAAAAGAAATAGAAATTAATTACCAGAAATATTTGGAAAGCTATGAGAAACCACAGCCCTTTTATATAGGAGTCCCGCAGGAGAATGCGGACGGACTGCATCTGGAGTGGGATATTTCTTATGATTTCCAGGGAGAAGACATTACCTATACTGTGCAATTGTCTGATACTTACACATTTACTACTGTTTTGTATGAGGAAAGTAATCTGCATTCACCAATGATTACCATGCCGGTGCAGCTGGAACCGGGTAAATATTATATTCGTGTAAAGGCAACCAATGAATCAGGAAGAGAACAGTACGCATTCGATACTTACATGGCAGAAGAAGGGAAGCAATACGGTATCAAATGCTTCTACTATCTGGAAGATGGCAGTATTGTGGAGGATGGTGCCAATGACGAATAAGCAGAATTTCCGGCATGAACTCAAGTACAGGATCACACAGGCGCATAAGGATATTATGATGGCACGCCTTGATATGTTTCTGGACAGGGATAACAATACCGAGAATGGAATTTACCAGATACGCAGTCTGTATTTTGATGATTACTGGAACAGTGCGTATGAAGAGAAGCAGATGGGTACTGCGGTCAGAAAGAAGTACAGAATACGATTCTATAATTACAGTGATGAGTTGATCAAGCTGGAATGCAAGCATAAGCAGGGAGCCTACATTTACAAACAGTCAGCCAGGCTGACCACAGAAGAAGTAAGAAATATTCTTGCAGGAAATTATGAGATACTCAGGGAAAGAAAGGAAGAGGTATGTCAGACTTTTTACTATGAATGTGTGACAAACTTTCTACGCCCCAGAGTAATTGTTGATTATGAGAGAGTTCCTTATGTATTTGAACCGGGAAATGTGCGGATCACTTTTGACTATCATTTGCAGGAAACGGCTCTTATGGGAGATCTGTTTGATCCAGAGCTGCCATCCTGGTCAGTCATGAAGCCGAATGAGCTGATTATGGAAGTAAAGTATACACAGCTGCTTCCAGATTTTATTAAGGATCTGCTGACAACAAGTGAGGCAGAGTATACGGCAGCATCCAAGTATGTGATGTGCTGTGATCACAAGATAGAGAGAAAAGGCATTTTAATATAACGAGAGGTTAGGTTATTACAATGAGCGTAAAAGATATGATCAAAAAGTCAGTACTGGAATCGGATAATTTCGTCCAGTCAGTATCATGGGATACCATGAGCGGTATTATCATTAACATGCTTCTGGCAGTATTGCTTGGGGTTTGCATATACCTTGTATACAAGAAGTTCTATAACGGAGTCATCTACAGCCGGTCTTACGCACTGACACTGGTGGGAATGACATGCCTTACCTGTATGGTAACACTGGCAATTTCCACGAATATCGTGATCTCACTTGGTATGGTAGGTGCTCTTTCTATTGTACGTTATCGTACTGCTATCAAAGAGCCGCTGGATCTTCTGTATATGTTCTGGGCAATCACATCAGGCATTACACTGGGCGCCAGCATGTACATACTGGTACTGGTCGGTTTTGTAGTTATGACGGTATTTATCGCAGTATGTTTCAGTAAGAAGTCAAGAACACAGACATATATTCTGATGGTACAGTATGTCGGAGCTGAGACAGGGGATGAGATTCTGCGTGAGCTTAACAAGACCAGATATCAGGTAAAATCCAAGATTCTCCGTAATGAACTGACAGAGATGACGATTCAGGTGGAGTGCAGAGACACACAGATGGTAATTGTAGAGAAGATACAGCAGAATCCAAATGTCAAGAATACATCCTTTGTTCAGTTTAATGGGGAATACCATGGCTAATAAAAATATTGGAAAAGGCATCTTATTTTTGATTTTAACAGTACTTATCCTGATTATTGTATATAACAAAATTATCATACAAACATCCATATACACAGATGAGAATGAACAGGAAATACTGTATAATCCTTTGATTGGATATGCGGTGAGTGCAGACTATCCTGACGCTGTGGGTGAGAATACGCTGGTGTACATTGGTATGACATGGAGCGATATCGAACCGCAGGAGGGGGTGTATGATTTTACAACATTAATAAATGAGAATCAGGCACAGGAGTATGCAAGTCAGGGGAAGCATGCAGTGTTCCGGCTGTTATGTGATGTACCTGGGCAGGAAGAACATATGGATATCCCACAGTGGCTGTATGAGAAGACCAGAGATGGGACTTTTTATGATACTTCGTATGGTAAGGGATATTCCCCTAACTATGCCAATCCGGATCTGATAGAGGCACATGGCAAGGTATTGCAGAAGATTGCAGAGGCATTTGAGGAAGTAAGACCGGGATTTTTAAGCTATGTACAGCTTGGCAGTCTGGGGCACTGGGGCGAGTGGCATGTGAAATCTGGTGAAGGCATTGTTCCCGTTCCAGAGGAATCTGTCTGTATGCAGTATGTAGACCAGTATGTAGAGGCTTTTCCAGATGTACAGCTTATGATGCGAAGACCTTTCCTTGGAGTAAAAGAATATGGCCTGGGTGTCTATAATGATATGACAGGAGAAGCAGAGGATACCAATGAATGGCTGGAATGGTTAAATGATGGAGGCGTATATACAGAGCCTGCCAAGGCGCATACCTTATATGCCATACCGGATTTCTACAAAAAGGCAGCAGTAGGTGGAGAGTTTACCAGTGCAAGAAGCTGGGAAGAACTGCTGGTAACAGATATGGATACGACCAAAAGCCTGATCCGTCAGTCTCATATGAGCTTCATAGGACCTAAGGTTCCCCATGCATTAGAAGCGCCACAGTACCAGCAGGAAGCAGCAGTCATCCGTGAATTGCTTGGATATAAGCTTGGTATCAGTAAGGCAGCTGTGAAGAGAAACAGATTATCGGGAGTATGGAATATAGCCGTTACGTGGAATAATCAGGGAATCGCACCCATGTATGAGGACTGGTGTGTGTATCTGTACTTCTATGATGAAGAGAATAATTTCATAGAGAAACAGCAGTTGGATATGAAGCTTTCGGATATTATGCCCGATATGAACCTGAATGTACAGTGGAGTGGACAACTGCCTGATGATGTGGCGAAGATCCGTGTAGCAATCGAAGACCCCATGACAGGAGATGCTGCGGTAACATTGAATAATGCAGGACAGGATAAGTATGTGACAATCTATTCCTCAAATTATTAGTGGTATATAAAATTTATACAGTGGTAATCAGTTAAATATCTGTTATAATGAATAAGTATTGGATAAAAGAAAGAAGGATACAGGCATGCGGATTCATATAGAACAGACACAGCCACTGAAAATAAATACAAATATGGGTGGCAAAGACAAACAGGGAAATGTTTATGGGGTCAATAACCGTTATTTAACGAAGAATGGCAGAGCGATGCTGCCTGTTATGGGAGAATTTCATTTCTCCAGATGGATGCCTGCAGAGTGGGAAGAAGCGATTCTGAAAATGAAGGCAGGCGGGGTAGATATTCTGGCTACTTATGTATTCTGGAATCACCATGAAGAACACAAGGGAGAATGGGATTTTGGCGGAAGCAGGGATATCAGGACGTTTTTGGAGCTTTGTAAGAAGCTGGATATGCCGGTATGGCTGCGTATCGGACCCTGGGCACATGGTGAGGCAAGAAATGGCGGTTTCCCGGACTGGCTGGTAGCAGAGCTTGGACATAATGGTCTGGGCTATATAGAGGGAGCATCAAGGGAACATGAGACAAGAACAAATGATTCCTTATATATGCAGTATGTAGAGCAGTTCTGGACAAGGCTTGCACAGGAGATTAAAGGTGAAATGTGCAAGGATGGAGGTCCTATTATTGGCATTCAGCTGGAGAACGAATATTGCCATGCAGGAGGTCCTTCTGATAAAAGCCGTGGTGTAGAGCATATGAAGAGTCTCAAGAAGCTTGCTTTGAAGCTTGGATATGAAGTGCCATATTATACAGCGACTGGCTGGGGTGGCGCAATTGTTCTGGAGGGAGAGACTCTGCCTGTACTGGGTGGATATGTGGATGCACCCTGGGCAGGGCATACCCATGAGATGCCGGCGTGTGAGAACTTTCTGATGATGCCATTCAGACAGGATGAGAACATTGGAGCGGATCTTGCAATTGATCAGGGCGCGGACTGTACATTCTCCAAGGAAGACAATCCCTATCTTACAGCAGAGCTGGGTGGAGGACTTCAGGTGACAGCACTTAGAAGAACCTATCCATATCCTGAGGATATCCAGGCACAGGCATGGTGTATGCTGGGGGCAGGAGCAAATCTGCTGGGATATTACATGTATCATGGTGGTGTGAATCCTGATGGAAAAGACACCACATTGCAGGAAGCCAGAGAGACTGGATATTTCAATGATCTTCCGGTAAAGAGTTATGATTTCCAGACATGCATTCGTGAATCGGGACAGATTCATGACAGTTATCACAAGCTGAAAATGCTGCATTTGATGATTCATGCCTTTGAAGAAGAACTGGCATCGGCAGCAGCCTTTTTCCCAGAGGAGCAGTCACAGGATGCAGAAGATATGACAACGCCGAGAGTAAGTGTGCGTTATTGTGAGGAGACTAAGGGTGGATTTCTCTTTATTAACAATCATCAGAGACTGCGCCATATGCAGCCAATCCAGGGGTTGGATGTAGAGATTACAGGAATTGGTCAGGAGCCGCTTGTACTGCATGATCTGTGCTGCGAGGCGGATCAGTGTGCCGTAATTCCTTTTGGCTTGCAGATGGGAGAGAGCAGACTGATAAGCACCAATGCATCACTTCTCACCAGAATCGGCAGCAGATATTTCTTTTATAATAATGATAATGGTCAGAAGCCGTATTTTGACTATGAGGGCAAGACTTATGAGAATATTGTGGTTCTGACCCGAGAAGATGCAGAGCATGCTTATGTATTTGGCAATAGACTGTATATTACGGAACATCCTTTGTACGAACAGGATGGTGTATTATATCTGATAGCCGGTGAGGAAGAGGAGCGTGTGAGAATCTATGAAGAGGCAGGAGAGCCTGCGGATATGTATGTCCTGCCACCAGAGATTATGACACAGGTGTCAGTTACAACCAGGGAGACATCACAGATACAGCCTCCTGCATATGCAATACAGAGTATACTGGAGCAGGAAAAGGTACATAATGTCTGCAAAGTCTATGAATTACAGCTTACTTATGATAAAGTACGGGATGAATATGCAGATGATACTTCAGAAGATTATCTGCAGGATGTATATCTGACAATGAATTATGGCGGCAACAGGGCGCAGCTGTATCAGGATGGTAAATTGCTGACAGACTGGTTCTCAAATGGAGAGGACTGGACTGTGGCATTGAAGCGTTACGGATATCCTAAGAATCTGACACTGGTTGTTTATCCATATGAAGAAGAGGTATACTATGATCTGCAGCCAAGGAAAGGCTGTGAACTGCATGAGGCATCAGCCCATGCGGTATATAAATTGGAAGTATAGAAACGAGGTCTAAGATGAGCGATACATTACAGAATTTAAAAGAGTATATCACAAAGATGAATCAGTATGAACATGTAGTTACGTTACTGAATTGGGATATGGAGACCGTGATGCCTAAGCTTGGATTTGAAGGGCATGCACAGGCTATGACATATTTTTCAACAGAAATGTTCAAGCTTTCCACAGCAAAAGAACTGGGCGATATGCTGGAAGAGTTATCCAGACCGGAAGAGTTTGATAAGCTGGATGATATGTGGCAGTTTATTGTGAAGAGAATGAAACGTGATTATGATGAGAATCAGAGAATCCCGGCAGATTTCTATGAAGAATTCGTTCAGGAGAAATCTGAGTCAGGTAATGCCTGGAAAGAAGCAAAGAGAGCTTCTGATTTCTCTATTTTTGCACCGCATTTACAGAAGATCATTGAAATGACAAAGAAGATGGCAGGATATACGAATCCCGGAGAAGAAGTATATGATGTACTTCTGAATCAGTTCGAGGAAGGTATGGACTCTGCTACAATTGATAAGCTTTTTGATGACTTGAAGCGGGAGCTGGTGCCTTTTGTACAGAAGGTTCTGGCGGCTAAACAGCCGGATGATTCCAGATTTGCAGGTAAATATGAAGTAGAAGAGCAGAAGAAGGTACAGAAGCTTCTTCTGGATTATATAGGCTTCAACTGGGAAGCCGGTACTGTAGGGGAGACAGAGCATCCATTTACGCTTAATTACTCCTCCAGGGATGTGCGTGTAACGAACCATTATTATGAGAATGATGCGCTCAGCTCCATGTATTCAGCGATTCATGAGGGTGGACATGCAATCTTTGAGCAGAATGTAAACCCTGCTTATGATGGTACGATAGCAGGAAGCTGCCGCTATTGTGGTATTCATGAGAGCCAGTCAAGATTCTATGAGAATGTACTGGGGAGAAATAAGAATTTCTGGGTACCGATTTATGAGAAGCTTGGCGCATTGCTTCCCAAGTTCAAGGAAATCAGCCTGGATGAGTTCTATCATGAGATTAATCATGTCAGAAACAGTCTGATCCGTACAGAAGCAGATGAGCTTACTTACTGTTTCCATATCATTATCCGTTATGAGCTGGAGAAGGCAATCTTCCGTGATGGCGTGTCTGTAGAGGAATTGCCGAAGCTTTGGAATGAGAAAATGCAGGAATACCTGCAGATTACACCTGCAAATGATGCAGAAGGTATTTTACAGGATATGCACTGGTCAGATGGATCTTTTGGATATTTCCCATCTTACCTTCTGGGCAATATCTATGATGGTATGTATCTCGAAGAGATCACCAAAGAGCTCGGTGATGTAGACACCATCCTGCGTGAGGGCAGAATTGGTGAGATTACCAAATGGCTCAATGAGAAGATTCACCAGTATGGAAGCACCCGCTTACCGAAAGAAGTCATAGAGAAGGTATGCGGTAAGGAAGTCAGCGCACAGCCGATTATTGATTATTTCAAGAAGAAATATACGGAAGTATATAATTTGTGATACCACATGAGCTTGCTCATAAGTGGTTGAAAGCCCTTGGAATACGCTCGATATGAGTATAAAAAGGCACGATATATCTGTAAAGTGGATATATCGTGCCTTTTTCGGGGAAAAGGGGAGAAATTATGCCTCTGTATAGGAGTCTACCGTAATTGTGTAATTGCTTGCGCCGTCTACGAGTACATTACCATTTGTATCTTTAATCGTAACTGTCTTACCGTCTGCATCTTCGATCAGTCCATGATTGGTCAGACTGCTAAGCGTGCTGTCACCGGTTACAATCCACGTAGATGTCTTGTCAATAGTGAGGTTAGCGTAGCCATTGCCACCATTGCCGGCATTGCTTTCATCCTGAACGAAAGCACCAATCAGTGTACTTCCATTTATCATGTCGAAGTCAAGGTCACTGATGCTGTCCCAGATTACATCACCTGTCATATCCTGATTATCTGCTGTGAATATACAGTCAGCACCGTTGGCACCGCTTTGTCCCCAGCCTCTTGCATTGGAATTACCTGTGCATTTCAGGAAGAAATCATTGCTGTCAGAATAGGTAATATCTACATCAGACAGATAGAAAGTACTTTCTGTATTGGTTGTATAGAACAGACCGCCATTTTTGGAAGTGAGGGAGCCGCCTGTCATACTGAAAGTACTGTTACCTACTTCGGAGTCACCAGACATGCTCTGGTAGAGGATAACAGTCCAGGTACAGTCATTCTGTTCATTTTCCGGCATATCACCAGTCAGATCACAGTCTGTAAGCTTCAGAGAATTAAGACCTTCAATACATACTGCTTCTGAACCGGTAGCTGTCAGTGTAGCATTCTGAATGTCAATATCTGCAGTACAGTATACAGCAGGGGAGCCGGAGCCATTAGAAGTATAACTGCCATCATTTACAGTCATTGTTCCGCCACCTCTGTCAGAACGGATTGCAGCAGCAGAGCCACCATTGGTCTCTACAGTCAGATTTGTAGCGTGCAGAGTACCACCGCCTGCTACGTGAATACCGCCGGAAGTATCCTGCGTTGTATTGATCGTTGTATCAGATACATTGGCTACGCCATCTCCATAAGCGAATACACCTGCGCCGCCGGAAGCATTGGTTGTAATCGTACTGTTGGAAATATTAACAGTTCCGTCAGTAGCAAGAACGGCGGCACCTACTCCGTAGAAACTGGAGGAATCCCCGCCTGTGCTGTCTGATGAAGTTCTGTCAATTGTTACATTGTCGAGGGATACATTAGCCTGATTTGTTACCAGGATGGCATTCTCATCTGTACCTGTAGAGGAGATGCTTTCATTGGAGATAGAGGTATTTTCGCTGTATGTGTTCACTGCTTCATAAGAGGAAGGGGCGGATTGACCGCCTCCCATACCTCCGCCCATAGCTGAAAGAGTAGTGATTGTTACAGAGATTGCATTACCATCTGCATCTGTTGCAACAGTTACTGTAGTACCTTCAGTTAAGGAATCTATAGTGATCGCAGAGCCTGATTCATCATAGAAGAGTGTGTTGTCTGTCAAAGTGCTTGTTACAGACTCAGCGTTATTATCAGGCGCTTGTGGGGCACCGTTACCATCGCCGCTTGGAGCTTCACCGCTTGGTTTGTCGCCGCCGCCATTGCCATCAGGAGCTGCGCCGCCTGGCATGTTCATAACAGCGAGTGTAATGGATGTTTCATCTATACTTTCAATCCGTCCTGTAACGGAATCATTTTCTTCCTCAGAGGCAGATTCACTCTGAGTTGGTTCAGTAGAGGCGTTTGCCTGTGAATCTGAAATCACTTCTTCTTTTGTTTCTGTTGTATTGGTGTTACTGCCACAGCCTGTCAGCAGTACACAGCCAATCAGCAGGGCATAAACAAATTGATTCATTCTTTTCATATTGATGTCTCCTTATTATGCTTGGTTCACATATGTGTTGTTTGATTTTATGAGCTTAGTATAGTTGAAAAATGTAATGGAAATTTGTGCTATATGTGTAAGTTCTGTGAAAAACGACATGAAGAATGGAATTGACAACAAGCATGAAAAAGTAGAGAATAGTAACGATAACAAGTACGAAAGGTGTGTTAAAGGATATGAGTGAAATAACAAGAGAACAGATGGAGAAGTTGGAGAATTTACGTGAATATCTGAGGGGATTGCATTCTGTAGCAGTTGCCTTTTCCAGTGGAGTAGATTCTACTTTCCTATTAAAAGTAGCCCATGATACGTTGGGAGATAAAGCAATTGCAGTAACTGCACAGTCATGTTCTTTTCCAAAGAGAGAATTAAATGAAGCAATTGATTTCTGTAAAAAGGAAGGCATTGCTCATTTCATCTGTGAATCAGAAGAATTAAATATAGATGGATTTGCACAGAATCCAAAGAATCGTTGTTATCTGTGTAAGAAGGAATTATTTGAGAAAATCCGTGCCATTGCAGAGGAAAATCATATTGAGAATATCGTAGAAGGTTCTAATCTGGATGATAATGGAGATTATCGTCCAGGCTTACAGGCTGTAGCAGAGCTTGAGATTAAGAGTCCGCTGCGTGCATGTCAGTTTACCAAGGCAGATATCCGTGCTGTTTCCAGATATCTGGATCTGCCGACCTGGGAGAAGCAGTCCTTTGCCTGTCTTTCTTCCCGTTTTGTATATGGAGAGACTATTACAGAAGAGAAGCTTGGTATGGTAGATAAGGCAGAACAGCTGTTATTAGACATGGGCTTTCATCAGGTCAGAGTCAGAATCCACGGCATGATGGCAAGAATTGAGATTGAACCATCTGAATTTTCCAAGCTGATGGAAGAAGAGAACCGTAAGTTTATAGCTGAGAAGTTCAAAGAATATGGATTTACCTATGTGACACTGGATCTTCTGGGCTATCGGATGGGAAGCATGAACGAGACGCTTGGTCTGAATAAGGAGACAAAATAATGGAATTATATAAGGGCAGACCGGAGAATATACAGGGCAGATTGGACAAAGAGATCAGAGTATATGATCTGCTGGATTCACTGGGTATAGAATATGTAAGAACAGACCATGAACAGACAGATACTATGGAAGCATGTAATGAGATTGATGCAATCTTACAGGTTACGATATGCAAGAATCTTTTCCTGTGCAACCGGCAAAAGACAAACTTCTATCTGCTTATGATGCCAGGGGATAAACCATTCAAGACGAAGGAGCTGTCCAGCCAGATTAACAGTGCAAGACTGTCTTTTGCATCACCGGAGGATATGGAGAGACTTCTGGATATTACACCGGGTTCAGTGAGTATTATGGGACTTATGAATGATAAAGAGAATGCAGTGCAGCTGCTGGTAGATGAGGATGTATTGCAGGGAGAATATCTCGGATGTCATCCATGCATTAATACATCCAGCCTGAAGATGCGGACGAAGGATGTATTTGAACGGTTTCTTCCGGCAGTACACCATGACATGATAACAGTTCATTTAACGGGAGAATAATGTTTCACAGTTGGCTGGAAAGGGAAGGTAAGCAGTAAATGAGAGCAGCAGATGCAAAAATCAAATATATTGGTCGTACGATCGCGGATGATAATGGCACGATATGGTGTGCTTTATCAGGAAGCGGAGTAGAGTTCACGTACAGAGGAGCTTCTCTGGATGTGGTATTGGCAGGGGATGACCTGACGAAGCTGGAAACGCAGCAATACGAGAAGATTAAGACTCAGCAGGATGTCGATTATGCAAGAATCGCTGTCTATGCACAGTTCATACAGCAGGTGCACAGTCACAATCCGGGGGCATATATACTTTGCGTCTATGGTATCATGACAGACAGATTATATCCGTATGTGCAAAAGGCAGTAGAATTATATCGCCAAAAGACAGGGGATGAGCGCATTACTGCACTGCATATTGAACCTCATACCGATGAAGCAGGCTACGGCGCAGACTGGCATCCAAGTAAGCTGACACATATAAGGGCAGCCAAAGAAGTGACTGCTAAAATCAATTCGCTGAATAAGAAGTGCTAAAGCGTAATATGGCACTTCTTTTTTAAATTGACGGTTTTAGATAAAATTTATATAATTTTCAGTTTTTTTCAATAAAAATGTGCTACACTAATATGGGTTAAATTTACAAATTTTGTAAAAAGGGAGAGATGTACGTGTCTAAAAAAGAAAAGGAAAGCCTGGAGCAGGACGGTAATTTTATGATAAAGGTAGCGACCTTTATTGTAGACAGAAGAAACCTGTTCTTCTTATTGTTCGGAATATTGATTATATTCTCGGTCGTTGCAATGGGCTGGGTCAAGGTAGAGAACTCCTTGTCAGCATATTTGCCTGATACGACAGAGACCAGTCAGGGTCTTGACTTAATGGAAGAACAGTTTATTACTTATGGTTCTGCCAAGGTAATGGTAGCGAACATCACATATGATGAAGCACAGGATATTGCAGATGATATCGAGGCAAGAGATGATGTCATTATGCTGGATTTTGACAGTACGGAGAATTATTTCAATAATTTCTCGGCACTGTATTCCATTACTTTTAAATATGAAGAAACCGATGACAGGGCGCTTCAGGGTCTGGAAGAGATAGAAGAGAGTCTGGATGGATATGATATCTATGTATCTACTTCCATGGGTGATGCATCGGCAGAGCAGATTGAATCCGAGATGAATACGATTAGTGTACTGGTTGCAATCATTGTAGTGACGGTGTTGATCTTCACATCACAGACTTACGCTGAAGTTCCTGTATTACTGTTGACTTTCGTTGCTGCCGCAGCTTTGTCAATGGGCACGAACTTCCTGCTTGGTACAATCTCATTCGTATCTAATTCAGTAACGGTTGTACTGCAGCTGGCATTATCCATTGACTATGCTGTTATTTTTTGTAACAGATACAAGGAGGAACATGAGACATTGCCTATCAGGGAAGCTGATATTGTAGCTCTTAGTAAGGCGATTCCTGAGATCTGCTCCAGTTCTTTGACAACGATTGGTGGTCTGGTTGCCATGATGTTCATGCAGTATGGTATTGGGCGTGATATGGCAATCTGTCTGATCAAGGCAGTCATTTTGAGCTTGATTGCAGTATTCCTGCTGATGCCGGGACTTCTGATGTTATTTGGTAAGGCAATGGATAAGACGAAACATAAGAATTTCGTGCCAAAGATTCCTTTTGTGGGTAAATTTGCATATCATACCAGACTAATCGTGCCTCCCTTGTTTGTGGCATTGATCATTGTAGCATACATATTCCAGTCCAAGTGTCCTTTCGTATATGGTTATTCACAGATTGAGACACCTGTACAGAATGACCAGCAGCTTGCAGATGAATTGATTGCTGAGAGTTTCGGTGATACCAATATGGTAGCATTGGTCATCCCTGCCGGTGATTATGAGAAAGAGCGCAAGCTGATTAATGACCTGGAAGCAAGGACAGAGGTTGATTACTGTCAGGGACTTGCCAACACAGAGGCAATGGATGGTTACATGCTGACAGATAAGCTGACGGCAAGAGATTTCTCAGAGCTTCTGGAACTGGATTACGAGGTTTCAGAGCTGCTTTATATGGCGTATGCGGTGAATGATGAGAATTATGCAAAGATTGTGAATGGTATCTCCTCTTATAGTGTGCCTCTGATTGATATGTTCATGTTCCTGTATGATGAAGTAGATGAAGGTTACGTGACATTGGATGATGATATGCATGATACATTAGAGGATGCCCATGAGAAGATGCAGATTGCGCTGGATCAGCTGCAGGGTGCGGATTACAGCCGTATTCTTGTGTATCTGACATTACCTGAAGAGGGCGATGAGACATTTGCATTCCTGGATGAAATGCATACCATGTCTGAGAAATATTATGATGGAACGATTCTGATTCCTGGTGATTCAACCAGCCAGTATGATTTATATAAGACATTCCAGATTGATAATAAGGTCGTTAATGTGGTATCTATTCTGGCGGTATTAGTCGTATTGCTGTTTACCTTCCAGTCAGCAGGTATGCCCATACTTCTGATTCTGGTTATTCAGGGTGCTATCTGGATTAACTTTGCATTCCCGGCATTACAGCATAACAACCTGTTCTTCATGAGCTACCTGATTGTAAGTTCTATTCAGATGGGTGCCAATATCGACTATGCAATCGTTATCTCAGGAAGATATATGGAATTAAAGGATAAGATGTCCAAGAAGGATGCAATCATAGAAACGATGAACTTTGCTTTCCCGACTATCATAACATCAGGTTCTATGATGGTACTTGCCGGTGTATTGATTGGTCAGATGTCATCAGATGGTGCTATCTGTGGTATCGGACAGTGTCTTGGACGGGGAACGATTATTTCTATTTTGCTTGTTATGTTCGTTCTGCCGCAGATTCTGTTATTGGGTGAAAAAGTCATTGACCGTACATCCTTTAAGGTATCTGTTCCGGTTAAAATGGAGAAAACCTCAGGACTTGTCAGAGTGGATGGCTACGTACAGGGTCAGATTAATGGTATTGTTTCCTGTGAAATCCATGGTGTTATCAAAGGTGATGTAAATGCCCTTGTCAAGATTGGCAAGATTGAGCAGTTAGATGGTCAGGAACTGGCGGATGCTGCCCATATAGAAGAAGGAGAGGAGGCACTGATTGATGAAAAAGAAGATAATCAGTAAATTATTTTTCACAAGGATATGTGCCTATTCCCTGGCACTTGTGATGGCGGGTACGCTGATACCTGTATATCCTGTCATGGCTAAGACCGCACAGGAGGAACAGGCACAGGATGATGCAGATGGGCAGATGGAAACAATACAGATATCATCTGCCAAAGATCTGGAAGAACTGGCAGAGAACTGCCACATAGATGAATGGTCGAGAAATAAGATCATTGAGCTTACACAGGATATTGATCTTGCAGGTTCTGATTTTTTAAATATACCGGTATTCAGAGGTGTATTCAAAGGTAATGGACATAAGATAACCAACTACCGCTATAATGGCAATGGTTATGTAACGGGCTTCTTCCGTTATGTAGAAGAGGGCGGTATTGTTGAGAATCTGTATCTGTCCGGTAATGTGACCTCAGAAGATGAGAAACAATGCATCGGTGCGGTATGTGGCATTAACAGGGGTACGATCCGTGACTGTACTTTTCAGGGACTGGTAGAAGGCAAGTATGAGACAGCTGGAATCGTAGGCATTAATGAAGGAACGGGTACAGTTCAGCGCTGTACAGCAAAAGGAACAGTAACCGGCTATTATTATACCGGTGGTATCGTAGGTAAGAACTTTGGTACAGTAGATAACTGTTCTAACTATGCGAATATCAATAATAATTCCCAGTGGGTAGAAGAGGATGACGAGATCAGTGTCGATATCCTGCAGAATATCCGTGAGAATGAGACAGATGTGAAGGTTGCCAGTGGTGTGGATACTGGTGGTATTGTCGGCTTTTCCAAGGGTGTGATCATGAGGTGTACCAATGTAGGTAAGGTTGGTTATGAACACACGGGTTACAATATAGGCGGTATCGTAGGCAGACAGTCCGGTGTTGTAGCATTATGTACCAACCATGGTACTGTATATGGAAGAAAAGACATAGGTGGTATCGTTGGACAGATGGAGCCATATATTGAGGTTGATGCAGCAGAATCCATCCGTGATGCTGTGAACAAGCTGCATGATCTGGTACAGCAGACACTGGATGACATGGAAGAAGGAACCAATGTAATCCGGAATGATGTAGATGTATTGAAGAATTATTCAGATGCAGTGATTGACCAGAGTGATACATTATCCAACAGACTGTCCAGCTTTGCAGACAATAATATTGATCAGGTCAACAGTCTGACAGACCGTATGGAAAGTGTTCTGGATATGCTGCCTGGCATTATGGATAATACAGATGCAGCAGGCAATTCTCTGACTGATCTGAATAATGCACTCAAGAAGCTCAATGAAGATCTGAATATATCGGATAAAATGTCTTCTTCAACTTATAATGAGACAGATTACCGCAGATTGTCAGTAACCTCCAGTGTAGGTGGAAGCGTAAGTTCAGATAATGTGAATCCGAATGAAGGAACACTGGTTACACTTACGGTAAAGCCGGATAACGGATATGAGTTGAATGGGTTGTCTGTAACAGATGCAAATGGCAGGAGCATCACTACGAATCAGACAGCTTCTGATACCTATACTTTTACCATGCCGAAAGAAAATGTGCTTGTATCTGCTGTTTACACTTATACAGGAGCATTTCTGGAGAAGTCCAATGAAGGTGGTAACATTACTGTAACAGAGAAGGACAATGGACAGGTAGAGATTCAGGCAGAAGCATATAATGGCTATGAATTGGTTGGAAACAGTGTAAGTATAGGTGGTACTTCTGTTGCACTGGACAGTAATAACAAAGCAACGGTGAGCCGTTCTGCTTACATATCCGGGAATAAGCCGGTCATTGTCGAAGGACAGTTCAATAAAAAGTCCAACACCCATAAAGTGACACCAGTGTCAGGAACTGGCGGTATAGTGACCGTGGAAAGCCAGCAGGCGGCAGCAGGAGATACCGTTACAGTGCATACGGTAGCAGCCTATAATTATAAGGTAAAAGCAGTTACTTATAATGGATCAACAGCTACAGCATCCTCAGCCAATGCCGGCGAATATACATTTACTATGCCTGATGCAGACGTATCAGTAGAAGTGACATTTGAATATTCTGGTGATACTACGGATACTTCTCTTGTGTATGCAGAATCTACAGTAGGCGGTACAGTGACAGTGACCAGAAGTGCAGCCAGTGGAGAACAGTATAATGTTGTTATGACACCGAACTCAGGATATGAAATTCCTGATAGTGGCTGTTTAACAATCAGTCAAGTAATTTCAGGTGGATACAGCCAGCTTTCGTCTGTTTCAAAAGCTGATATGACACAGGAAGGAGACAGTTACCGATATCTTTTAACAAAGAGTTCCAACGTGGCTTTACGTGTATACGGCAGCTTCACGAAGTCTGCTGATACAAAGGACATTACCTGTACATCAGGAACTGGTGGCGTGATCACAGCCAGCTCATCCAGTGCAGAACCGGGAGATGAGATATATCTGGTCAGTGCCACAGGGAATGGTTACAGACTGAAATCACTTTCTGTTAAGACAGCATCCGGTACAACGGTATCTTATCAGACAGAGTCCAAGAGATATACATTTACCATGCCATCAGAGGATGTAGAAGTTACAGCAGAATATGAACCGATACAGCTGATGGTGACTTCCAATGCAGGAGGAGACGCAGTATACACAGGTGGTAACGATACGAAGGTAACACTGAAAGTAACACCGGACTCCGGTTATACAGTATCTTCAACCCCTATCGTGAAGGACAAAAATGGAAATACCATTTCCATGGGTAAGGCATCTGCCGGTACATGGACTTATGAATTCTATTTGAAGAGTGATGCAGAACCTGCATCTGTACAGATTACATTCCAGAAGCAGAATCAGAATGATGCAACACAGGATGCTCTGGACAGAATCAATGCCAATGCAGGAACTCTCAATGGTAAATCTAATGATATCAGCATGTCAGTAGATAAGATTCGACAGATCATTACAGATGATGATGGTACTGTGAAGGACTGGAACAGCCTGACTTCTGATGAGAAGAAAGACCTGATGAACGAGGTATCCAATCTGATGGATTATACATCAGAGGCAGGAACAGCAGCATCAGAGATTTTAAGTGATCTTGCATTGATCGCAAGTATTGAAGCTCCATATATCAAAGATGCAGCCAGTGCAGCTCATGATGATCTGGATACGGCTTCCAAGCACGCACAAAGCATCATTGACAGCTTAAAGAGTGCAGCATCCGGAGCTAGAGGAATTGTAAATTATCTGAATGGTCAGTCTGATTTGAACTTCTCCAAGCTGGGTGATGAGTTCGATGATAATATGGATACGCTGCATACACAGCTGAGAGGTATGTCAGACAGTATCAAGGCAATCAGCGATCATGCAGCGAATTATTCAGACAAGGTAAATCATGACCTGAAAGCAGTGAATGACCAGTTGAACGTAGTCTTTAACCTGTTTATAGATAAGATTGACAACCTGGATAATATCAATGATGAGAAGAGCTTCTACTCTGATGTCTCCGATGAAGAGATTGAGACAGCAACGACCGGTCGTGTAGATAACAGCACAAATAAGGGTATTGTACAGGGCGATATTAATGTAGGTGGTATAGCAGGATCAATGGCGATTGATGAAGAAGATCCTGAGGATAATGCAGCAGGAAGTACAACGTTCTCCCTGGGTGACAGCTATACTACAATGTGTATCATTAATGGCAGCACGAATCAGGGCTATGTAACATCCAAGAAAGATGGTGCAGGCGGTATTGCCGGATATATGAAGTATGGTGTTATTACAGATTGTAAGGGTTATGGTGCTGTAGAGAGTACGGAAGGTGATTATGTAGGTGGTATATGTGGACAGTCACTTTCACTGATCAGGAACAGTTATGCATTGTCTAACCTGACCGGCGGTAATAACGTAGGAGGTATCGCCGGATACGGTACGAATATCAAGGACTGCTATTCTATGATAAATATCACAGATGCCAAGGCACGGTATGGGGCAATTGCCGGACAGGTTGCATTGGATGATGAAGATGAGCAGGACAGCACCACTACGGTAACGAATAACTATTATGTAGGTGATGACATCTATGGTATTGATAATATCAGCTATATTGGAATCGCAGAGCCGATAACTTATGAGGAATTGCTTGCTGTAGAAGGTATTCCAACTGATTTCTGGCATCTGAAGGTTACTTTCAAGATTGATGATATGTATCTGGGTACTCAGGAACTGGCCTATGGTGACAGTCTGTCGAAGCTGACATTCCCACAGACGCCTGCAAAAGACAACTGCTATGGAGTATGGCCGGATGTATCTGACCGGGTTATGACGGGCAACCTTGTAATCGAAGGCGAATATAAGGATAATGTAACTGTTGTACAAAGTGACAACACAAGTAACATGCTGGCATCCGATGAGGGCGAGAACAAGAAAGCACTTGTTCTGGTAGAAGGTGTCTTCACGGAAGATGCAGTATTGCATACTACCATTTCAGATGAGGTAGTGCCGCAGGAAGTTACAGGTAAGAATGATTATACCGTATATCAGGTATCTCTGGAAAATACAACAGTAACAGGAGCTGACACACTTGCTGTACGTCTTCTGAATCCATATAAAAAGGCAGCCGTATGGAGCTATCTGGATGGTGAATGGCAGCAGGTTGACAGTAAAGTGCGCGGACAGTATTTACAGACGGCCATGAAGGGTGCAATTGGTACATTCTGCATTGTAGAGGAAAGCTCCAATACAATGAAGATTATTATCATCATAGCTGTATGCGCAGCCGTTGTTGTTCTTTTACTCCTTCTGATCAGGAAGCTTGCAGGCAGACACAGGAATAAGGAGAAAAAGCCTAAGAAACCTAAAGCCGTAAAAAAGACAAAGAAGATAAAGAAAACAGAAGATAAGTAATGAAAATGCTCCTTTCCATACAGCAGGATAAAGCTGCTATGGAAGGGGCGTTTTTTAGTTGAAAGTTATATCATCGGGTAAAATAGAGCTTGACATATATAGATTATCTACATATAATGATATATAGACAATCTATATATCATTATGAGAAAGAGAGGAATTGAAAATGGCAATTGATAAGAGCCTGGTATCAGGGAGTACTTCAATGTTATTGCTTCGGCTTCTTGAAGAGAAGGATATGTATGGATATGAGATGATAGATACGCTTGAGAGTCGTTCTAATCATGTATTCAGTTTGAAGGCAGGTACTTTGTATCCTCTGCTTCATTCACTGGAGGAGAAGGGATATCTCACAGCCTATGAGAATGAAGTGAATGGCAAAACCCGTAAATATTACAGCATTACGAAGAATGGAAGAAATTATTTAAAGGACAAGAAGAAAGAATGGCAGGAATATCAGACAGCAGTTACCAATGTGCTGTGTATGGAGGGCTAAGAAATGGATGAATTTATCAGAGCTTTGCTTGAACAGGTAAGGTGTAAGAAAGCCAGAGCCGGGATAGCCAGAGAGATAACAGATCATATTGAAGATGCGACTGCTGCACTGGAACAGGAAGGTATGACACATGAACAGGCTCTTGCAGCTGCAGTGCAAAGTATGGGCGATCCTGTTGCTATTGGTGTAGAACTGGACAGAATCCACAGACCAAGGATGGACTGGAGAACTTTTATTATGATTGTCATACTAAATCTGGGTGGACTTATGGTTCAATATGCAGCAACGGGCATTTCGGGAATGCAATGTCTGTATACCATGATTGGACTGGCAGTTATGATTGGAATCTGTTATCTGGATTACAGTTTCCTGGCGCGTTATGCGAGAGCCTGCTACTGGATAATGACAGCAGCATTTCTATTTGTATACTGGGGAGCACAATCAGGCGTGCTGGATGGCATGTCTCTTTGGGTAAATGGTAGCAGCTTACGTGGCTTTGCTATCCTGACGATGCTGTATATACCGGTATACGCAGGCATATTATATACATGTAGAGGAAGCAGAATGAAAGGTCTGCTGCGTGCGATAGCATATATGATTCCGCCACTCTTTTTCTCTTTGCATAGCAGCATATCTTCCAGCATGTGTATCTGGATTGTATTCTATGGGATGATTCTATATGCACTCTGGAAGGGCTGGTTTCGATTAGAACGAAAGATTGCGGTGCCTGTGTGCGCTTTTGCAGCTTTCATATTGCCCATACTGAGTGCTGTATTTTTCTATTTCTTTGGTGCAGCAGATTATCAAAAGGTGCGCATTATTGCATTCCTTAATCCGCAATCAGATAGTCAGGGTTCAGGTTATTTCTATAATATACTTAGAACGGTACTTTCTGAATGCAGATGGCTTGGCAGCTCCGGAGGAGAAGGACCTGTACAGAGTTTCTTTGCATTTGGAAGAGAATGGATGATTCTGCAGCTTGTCATATCCTATGGCTGGATATGCGGACTGGCAGTGATTGCAGCACTGGCAACATTCATTATCAAGGTCTTTGGAATTACAGCCAAAGCAGGCAATCAGCTGGGCAGGATGATCGGTTTTGGATGTGGTATGCTGCTACTGACAGAGAGTACACTTGGAATCGGCATGAACCTTGGCGCATTCCCCTCCACAACAGTATGCATGCCTTTCCTCACCTACGGCTTCTACAACTCTATTGTATATGCTGTCCTGTGCGGCTTTATCCTCAGTATCTGCCGCTACCGCAACGTATTAACAGAGCATAACATGCTGCGCAGCCCGGAAAAAATAGCCATCTATAAAAACTGAGATAACAGCCCAAAATGTAAAGTATACAAATTCGCTTTGCAAATCAGCCAACATGCTTTATAATATTTCCAGATGAATAATCAGGTATTGAAAGTATATATTAGAGAATTCAGAATTGTACAATTCGTGACTTTGAATTTATTTTGTAAGAGCCTGAAGAAGTGAGGTTTTGTATGGGAATAGTTGTTTTTGGTGCGGTATTTGTTGATATTAAGGGATTTCCGGATGATATCTATATACCCGATGGAAGAAATGTTGGACATGTAGAATATATTCATGGCGGAGTAAGCCGCAATGTTGTGGAAGATATAGCCAATATAGAATTAAGACCCACATTTGTCAGCATAGTGGATGACAGTGCCCTGGGTCAGGACGTAGTCAGAAAGCTGAACAATCATAAAGTAAACACGGATTATGTACTTACAATACCCGGTGGAATGGGAACTTGGCTTGCAGTATTTGACCACAGTGGCAATCTTGCAGGGTCTATCTCACAAAGACCCAATCTTATGCCGATACTTGACCTTCTTGAGGAAAAAGGCGATGAAATCTTTGCCAATGCGGATTCTGTTATTGTTGAAGTAGATATGGACAGAGATATTATCAAAAAAGTAGTGGCACTTTCCAAAAAACATAATAAAAAACTTTTTGGTGTTGTAAGCAATATGAGCATAGCAGTAGAAAGAAGAGACTTCCTGCAGAACTTTGACTGCTTTATCTGTAATCAGCTTGAAGCAGGTATGTTCTTTATGGAAGATTATGCAGATAAGACCCCGGAAGAACTCTGTGAGATTCTTGCTAAACGTGTCACCTTAGGCAAAATCCCAGCCATGATCGTAACTATGGGAGACAATGGTGCTGTATATGCCGACCTGACAGGAGATAAAGGAATCTGCCCACCCCAGAAGGTGCGTGTAAAAGATACCACAGGCGCCGGAGATGCATTCTGTGCAGGCGTATCCAGCGGTCTTACCTATGGGAAAACCCTGAGAGAGGCTGTCGAGATAGGAAGCCGGCTCGCAGCATCTGTAATTACATCATTAGAGAATGTATGCCCCAGATTCCTGCCGGAAGAATTTGGCATACAGTTATAATTGTAACTATTCAGAGCCATGCAAATTGAGTCAGAATATGCTTATTTATAAGCATATTTGACACAATTTATATGGCGAAGTAACCACATAAGCAAAAGCAAAGCATCGAAGATGCGGTTTTGCGCATGGGGTTCTGAATAGTTACCTTTATTTATTATCTGCCATTTCGATACCAACAATGCGGATGTTCACATCTGCTACTTCCAGACCTGTCATTGTCTCTATAGCGCTCTTTACCTTCTCCTGAACCTTATTGCAGGTAGCAGGAATGTTATAGCCATATTCCAGAGTTACAGCAAGATCTGCTGATACTGTCTTATCAAGAATGTCTACTTTAACACCCTTGGTAAGCTTCTTCATTCCTACTTTACCCATTAATTCGTTGGTGATGTTACCTGCCATGGCACTTACACCATCTACTTCTGTTGCAGCAAGACTTGCAATCATGGCAACTACATCATTTGCGATCTTAACAGTTCCAAACTCATCTCCGTTATCTAAAACCAATGTACCTTTTTCCAGTTCTTTTTCCATAAGTTGCGACCTCCTGTTTGTTTCTTTTCTTATCATTATACCCTTATTTCATGGTTTTGCCTACTCAAATTATATGGTTTTCTCAGATCCAAAAACTGAGTGTCAATTGTGTCTCATTCATTGTATAGGAGATGGAATTTCCATCTGTCTGTAAAAAGCGAAAAACTTCCTGTTCGTCAATCAGTTTTTCTTTTGTCTGTGAATATACCTCTGCATTACTGCATTTCATTGTAATATATCCGGTCTGACTCTGCTGTGCCTTTTCAAAAATCCATTTTATCTGGTCTTCATTATAAGTGTCCAGATACAGTCCTTCATGCACATAGTAATTATCTGCATCCGCCATACACTCCGGTAATGGGATACTCTCATCCAGTTGATGTGTCTTCTCCAGTTCCTGTGTGGTCACAAGAAAATAATCATAGTTAATAGAAGGAA
>ERZ773143.606-NODE-606-length-39658-cov-8.113527_pt1 | contig 39658 bp, 30 predicted proteins | sample MGYA00580852_ERZ773143 | MGnify/ENA primary metagenome ERZ773143 (study PRJEB29015, sample SAMEA2737853) | human gut metagenome | biome: human gut; feature: human-associated habitat; material: faeces | place: China | collected 2012 ... | reverse complement strand
GATCAGCGACAGAATCGGGCTAAGGTTCGAGCCTTGCGGCGTACCTTCCTCTCGGGGCGAGACAAGACCGTTCTGCATGATGCCATTGCGTAAATAACGCCCAATTAGCTTCAGCAGGGCCTTGTCCTTGATCCGTTTAGCCAGGCGCGCCATTAAGCGGTCGTGGTTCACGGTGTCGAAGAACTTTTCCAAGTCCATCTCCACCACCCAGTTCTTTCCCTCCTTGATGTACCGAGAGGCCTGTTCGATCGCTTCGAGGGCGCTTCGGCCAGGGCGGAACCCGTAACTTGAGTTCGAGAAGTGGGGGTCATAGGCTTCGACAAGTATCTGAGCTATTGCCTGCTGTATCACGCGGTCCTGCACCGTCGGAATGCCGAGCATTCTCGTCCCTCCGTTCGGCTTGGGAATATCCACGCGACGCACCGGAGCCGGAATATAGCTTCCCGCCCTGATGTGTTCGGCAATGCTCCGCCAGTGTCTCCGATGGTGAGCTTCGTATTGGTCGACAGTCATGCCGTCAATGCCCGGAGCCCCCTTATTGGAAACCACCTGTTTGATGGCTCGCAGGATGTTTCTCCCTGAGAGCACCTGATCCAGTGTGATCACTGAATATTTCCTCCTTGCTTTCGTCCGCCTTTCATTCGCCGCTTTGGTCTCTGCCCATTTGCGCCTCCCTCAGAGTCGGGACTTCCGGTCCTTTCTCCTCGGCGGCGAGGTACTCACCTGAGATCCCTGCTGTTCGCCTTCGGCCACCGACTTACGCGAGAGTGAACGGCCTACTCACACACTTTAGATTCGGTCCTTCGAGGTTCGGCCTCTACTACGACCTCGGCTGACTTCCCTGTCAACATCCCTCTGCCTTGCGGCATCGGTAGCCCTCGCGGGCATCGACAGGGATCTCCCCGGGTATCACACATGCGCTTCGCGCCCTACCTGTCGGATCTACACATCGCCTTTCCGTGCCGCTACGGGGTTAACTGAATGTGGACAGCTCTCCCCTACCTTGTGCCTCATATCCGATTCCTGTTTGTCAGGCTGGCGGTTTGCTATCGGCTTCCTTCATCGATTCGTTGCCTCCTCGACTCTGCCGAGTTGCTAGTCCTTCCCGCGACCGGGCGGACAGTGGATTTTCACCACACAATCACACGTGCGCTGCCGGGCGCACTTAAATAAAAAAGCAGCGTGATATTGCTCACGCTGCTTTAGATTGAGATGGGCGTTTGGAAGGCTTCCCGGACTAGAGACCGGTTAACCGAGATTCCGGGAAGCAAGGCGCTTTGGACGCCGGATTATTGCGGTCACGATGGACTGCAGCAGGCCGCTCACGCTTCAAAAGCGCCCTTCACGATCACTTTGCCGTCCTGCATCATGCGGCGCCCCTTCATAAAGACGTCGGCAAGCTCAAGCTCATCACCGAAGATCAGCAGATCGGCGTCTTTGCCTGGCTGTACGCGGCCCTTGGCAGTCAATCCCAGTGCATCGGCAATGGTTGCCGTCATCGGACGGAGCGCTTTGTCAAGACCAATCTTTTCGGCGGTAGAGCGCACCGCTTCCAAGTCGCAGTCAATGGAGCCAACGCCAAAGCCCACCATCTCGCCGGCTTCGTTGAAGCGCGGCATCGAACCCTGACCGTCCGAAGAAAACGTGATGCGGTCGAGCGGAACATCCTTTTCGAGCGCCGCGATAAGCGCGTCCGCAGCGGATCCCATCCAGCAGCCGCCGCCCGTGGTGATATCGATAAAGCCGCCCATTTTGGCAAAGCGGCAGGCTCGTTCAAATACTTGAGGATGACGGGCAACATGCGTCGGACGCATATGCTTGGCCGGGATGCCCTTCGGAATCGCAGCTTCAAGCGGGTCAAAAATCGCATCCCCCCAATCACCGCAATGCACATGCAGAAAGCCAGTTTTGCCGGTAAGCATGCCGGCGACGCGGATTTCTGAAAGGAGCCGCAGGACTTCCTGATCGGTCGGGAAAGACGAGCGATGGTCGCCCATAGCAATCTTGACACCCAAGCATTCGGGAATGGCAAAGAGATCTCCCTTCACCGATCCGGTGATGGTCGCCGGCGGATAAGCGTAGTTGCTCGTCCACATCCAGCCCGAAGCACCTTCAACGGTAAGTCCGCGCACCTTGGCGAGCAAATTTTCAATTGAGCGCGACATGCTGTCGGTGCCTGACACGCCCATGAAACTCGTCACACCGCCTTTGACCAAGGAGGAGAAATTGAGCTCTGGGCAGCGGCTTGCCCAACCGCCCTCGCCGCCGCCGCCGGTGACGTGAATGTGCTGGTCGATCAGGCCCGGCGTCACGCGCCGGCCCGCTGCATCAACCGTTTCCATCCCGGGGATATTCACATTTTCAAGATGCGGTTCCACGGCGATGATCTTGCCGCCGGCGATAAGAATATCACGCATGCCGACATGTTCAGGAGCATAGAGATCCGCATTGCGGATGAGCACGGCTTGGGTCATTGGTGAAGTGCCTCTTGTCAAATAAAGTGAAAGCGGGGAATGAAGAAGCGGCAGGCATCCTTCTTGATCGATGAGGACGTACTGCCGCACACGCTTTCTGCGGGGAAACTGATATTTTAGGCCTTGCCGGCGTCAGCCGGCATCCTGCATTCTTTCTATATACGTTGTTTTCGCCCGGCCGCCGCTTAGGCCTTGGGATTCTCCGGCGCTGTGCGGCCATGCAGCCCGTAGGTATTGGCTGAACGCTCGGAAAAGAGCAGATAAAGCGTCACCAGAATCGTAAAGAATGAAATGCCATAAAAACCAGAAGACATGTTGTATGGAACACCGAGGATGACGGCATTCAGGCCGTCAGAAGCTGGTCCCGCGATCCAGACGCAGACGAGCGCCGTAAAGAGCGTCAATCGGCGGCGTCCGAAAGCCAAAAGGAAAAGCGCCAGCAGAATGGCGAGCGCATTGACCGTCGCCGGAATCAAACTTTTCAAAACGGGACCGACAAAATCAATGGAAACGGCAAGCACATTGGCAGCTTCCCCCGCCTGACGCCCGAGCTCAAAGAGCGACAGTGCCGCCTTAACGGAAAGGATAAGCAGCACAACGCAAAGCAGTCCGCCCAGTCCTGCAGGCCGTCCGGCAGGACGACGAGCCGGCGGCACAACGCGGCCGATCACCCAAAAGAAAAGCGCCAGCAAAATGGGAATCAGCACCATCAGGCCCATACCCATGGAGGAAAGTTGGACGTTGAAAAATTCTGTCATATCAAACGGGGAAAAAAAGCAGAAAACATAAAAACGGTCTGATCAGCGAAGCGATTCGCTCGCGTCACTGTTTCGTCGGCCGGGCAGTGCCGTTGCATGTCCGGGACAGTCCGGCTCGGGCTGCTGGAGTTCAGCAAGGATTCCGCAAGTGCGTGCATCACAGTGTTTACCCTGACAGTGCGCCTCCAGATCGAGCAGATGACGGCGCAGTTCCCGCAAGTCCTTCAAGCGTCTGTCGACGGCTTCCATGTGCTGATGAATAAGCTTATGGGCGAGTTCTGCACCCTCTCGGCTGCCTTCATCAAGCGCTCCAAGAAGCTCTCGAATTTCAGACAGTCCGATATCGAGATTACGGCAGTGCCTGATGAAATCGAGCCGATTCACATGAATCTGACCGTACTGACGATAGTTATTGGACTCACGGCGCGGTTCAGGCAAAAGCCCCTGCTTTTCGTAGTAGCGGATCGTTTCCGGGGTATTCCCCGTTAACTCTGCAAGTTCTCGGATGCGCATAAGGACTCCGTGAAAGTAATTGTGCAAGCGACAGTGCGCTCGCCGGCCTTGGCCTGCAAACTACTTTAAAAGAAGCGCTGCGCCACGGTCGAAAACTGCCTTCAAAAAAGTGCTTGACATTGTAACGACTTCAAGGTGTGAAATGCTCATCAAACGGAAAACACAGTCGTCCGATACGGATGACTCATCAATTGCCAGAACTATGAAAACGCTTACCCTGCATTTCCCCGACATGTGCTGCCCGGTCGAATTCGGTCCGGTGGAGCACGCCCTCGCAGCGCTCTCAAGCGACATTCGTGCCGTGCCGGATTATTCCGTGCGCCGCGTGAAGATCAATGTCCCAGACCGCTCTCCTCTTGAAAAAAACGCCATCCTTGCCGCAGTAAGCAAGACCGGCCAGTCTTTTGACGTCGCAGCCTCGAGCGGCTGGAGTGACGATCCTAGCTTTGACCGCGTACGCATTACGGTGCCGGAAATGGATTGCCCCGTCGAAGCCGGTGAAATCGAGCGCGAACTCAAAAAAGCAGGGATCACCGACTATCAGATCGATATCATGAACCGCCGCATTCTGACGAGCCCTGCCGCTGCATCAGGCGTCATGGCTGCTGTCCGCTCGGCCGGCTATGAAGGTTCCATCGATGCTACGGATACGGCAGCCGACAATCGCGTCCGCATTGCAGTCCCGGAAATGGACTGCCCCGTTGAAGCCGGTGAAATCGAACGCGAACTAAAAAAAGCCGGCATTGCCGATTACGAAATCGACATCATGAATCGCCGCATTCTGACGAGCGGCGATGCCGTCCACGGCGTGATGGCTGCTGTGAAGGCGGCGGGATACGAGGGCACTCTGGAAGCCGAAGCTTCCGCGAGCACAGCCAAAGGGCAGACGCTCCTTTCGGTTCCGGAAATGGACTGCCCGGTTGAGGCGGGCGAAATCGAACGCGAATTCAATGCCGCCGGCATCAAGGGCTATGAAATCAACGTCATGAACCGCACCATTGCGGTGCCAGCGGCCGCTGCGGCTGCCGCACAGGCTGCGATCAGTGCTGCCGGTTATGAATCGACCATCATGAAGGCGCGTGAACAGGAAACTGTCTTTGAAGACCGTACCCCCTGGAAGCGCTATATCCTCGCCTTGATTATTGCGCTCGGCTGCGAATTCTTTGAGGTGGCTGCCGACAACGGCTACATCACGCTTGACGAATTCCTCGTTAAAGGCATCACCCTTGCGCTTGCCGTCCTGGCCATTTTCATGGTGGGACTCACAACCTTCAAAAAGGGCATCCAGAGTGTCATGAAGGGCACGCTCAACATGAACACCCTGATGGCCGTAGCCGTTACGGGCGGTGTCCTTATTGGTGCCTGGCCGGAAGCAGCCATGGTGCTCGTTCTTTTTGAAATCAGCGAAGCCATTGAACAGCTTTCCATGACCAGAGCTCGCCGTTCGATTCGCGACCTGATGAGTGTTGCGCCTGAAAAGGCGCTCGTCGCACAGGGCAGCGGCAAGTATGTTGAGATGAAAGTCGAGTCCGTCGGCCCTGGTGCGCAGGTGCGCATTGCGCCGGGCGACCGCGTTCCGCTTGACGGCAAGATTGTCGAAGGCACTACAACGCTCGACCAGTCCATGGTGACGGGCGAATCCATGCCGGCAGAAAAAGGACCGGGGGCAACGGTGTGGGCCGGGACGGTGAATCTGACGTCGACGATTGAAGTCACGGTGACGGCTGCCGCTTCCCAGTCACTGACGGCCCGCATCATTGAAGCCGTTGAAAATGCTCAGTCCTCCAAGTCGCCCGTACAGCGCTTTGTCGACAAGTTTGCCGCGGTCTATACGCCGATTGTGTTCGTGGTGGCTTTGTGCGTTGCGATCGTGCCGCCGCTCTTCCTCGGCGACTGGCTCGGCTGGCTCTACAAAGCACTTTGCCTGCTCGTTATTGCCTGCCCGTGCGCACTCGTCATTTCCACGCCGGTCACCATCGTATCGGCGCTCGCTACTGCGACGCGCTGCGGCCTGCTGATTAAAGGCGGGCTCTTCCTTGAGGAAGCGCGCAAATTAACCAATATCGGTTTGGATAAGACCGGCACGCTCACGAAGGGTGAGCCTGAAGTCGCCGGCATCACGCTTTTGGGCGGCGCCGACCGCAAACAGGTTCTTTCACTCGCCGCCAGCCTCGGCGCCATGAATAAGCACCCGCTTTCGGCTGCCATTGTCCGTGAAGCCAAGAAGGAACACGCTGAGATTCAGCCGGTGGCTGATTTCACGGCACTCCCGGGCGAAGGCGTCACCGGCCGCATCGGAACGGGACGTGCATCACTCCTTAACCTCGCGGCGCTTGACAAGCGGGGGCTCTCTTCGGATGAGGTCGCCGACGCCTTCAATAGAGCCAGCGAAAACGGCATGTCGAGCGTAGCGCTCGCGGATACCTTCGGCGTACTGGCAGTCTTTGTCATGGCTGACGAAATCAAGGCTGATACGCGAAGCGGTCTTGCCCAGCTCAAAGCCGAAGGCATTACGCCCTGGCTGCTCACGGGCGACAATGAACGCGCCGCACATGCGCTCGCCGGCAAGCTCGGACTTGAGAACGTGAATGCTGACCTGCTTCCTGAAGCCAAACTTGCACGCATTCGTGAGCTTCAGGGACAAGGTCTTACGGCGATGGTCGGCGACGGCATCAACGACGCTCCGGCGCTCGCACAAGCCGACATCGGCATTGCCATGGGCGTTCGCGGGACCGACAGCGCGATTGAAGCTGCTGATATTGCCGTGATGGACGACCGCATTTCGTCGGTGGCAACGCTCGTTCGTCTCTCGCGTATGACCCACAGCGTGCTCGTGCAGAACATTGCTTTCGCGCTCGGCATCAAGATCATCTTCACGATCCTCGCCATCAGCGGATTCGCGACGATGTGGATGGCTGTCTTTGCCGATACGGGCACTTGCCTCATCGTGGTTGCCAACGGTATGCGTCTGATGCGTGTGAAGCCCAAACTCGACCGCATGGCGGCGGAAGTGGATCGTGCCGCAGGCACTGCGCCGCAGACGCACGTTCAGACGGCTGCTGCCTGACACACTAAAAAATCTGTTTTTCCCCTTTATTTAACTCAGAGGCAGACTGGACGGCAGCAGCGTCCAGCCTGCCTTTTGCATTGCATTCGCGAATATCCGAACGATAAGAGCGGATCCGCTATCATCATCGGTAGGAACGCTGCCGCGGGCTCGCTCATCCGTCGGGCCAAAGACAAAGGAAGGAGTTCATTGCATGCCGTCAGACCCGCTCAACCTTGAACCTAAAAACGGCGACTTTGTGGACTACATCGAATCGCTGCAGGCCAGCTCGCAGAAAAATCTTGACGGCATCACGCCGCCCATGACGGCCGATCACCACATCGGTCTGCCGCCAAACGCTGCCGGACGAGCCGATGACGGCAGCAGTCTCAAAGATCTGATCGCGGCCTTCCGCCGAAAAACCGGCATGCCCAAGGCTTCGCCGCAGGATTCGAGCCGAGAAGCCGCCTTGGCGCGGATGGAGTCGTCGGCCAACCCCAATGCTCCTGAACCCGTCATTGCAAAACCCAAAAAACTCGACCCAGCTGCCAAATTCGCCGTATCCATCTGCTGGATGCTCGGATTTATGGGGACAGCTATCGGTGTCAATGAAGATCAGCCTGCCGTACTGATGTTTGCGGCCTTTGTATTCTTTGTCGGCGTCATCCTAGCCGTCAAATTCAATTCGACAGCGCAGAACGGCGGACAAAGCGCCTTCGGGAAGCGTCGCATCAATCGAGCAGGACGCAAATAACCGCAGGGGCGGCGTACAGCATTTTGCCTACCTATCCTCCGATCAAAACAAAAAAAGGCGCTTTTAGAGGCGCCTTTTCTTTGGATTACCCCGCACCAAATATGGACAGAACCGCACGCTGGGGGTAATTTTTTACTCATGCTGAATAGAGGCGCAGTGCGAATGAACGCCGCTCGACGGGGGCACCCAAAAATAGGAAGAGCGTCGCAAGGTCAAACTGCCGAAACGACCGGCTAGGCATGGACGGTCAGTTGGTCATCGCCGAAAGACGACGATGACTCCCGAACGCTGCATTGTCAGACGTTCGGAGGCGCTATCGGCGGCGAAGCTTCTTCATGAACGGCTTCCGTCTCCGCGCGCCCGATCTTTCACGGACGCCGCGCAGAGTACGGCGTTTATCAAAGAGCGGCGCCGCAACAAACGGATTACAGATCTGAAGGCTGCTCCCGCACGATTGCGGCGCAGCCTTTTTCAGTTTCGACCCTCCCCAACAATCCGTCACTACAAAAAAATCATGGCAGCTTCCTCAACACCCTCCGCCGCTTCCGGCGGCTCGACCGAAACCATCGGTCTGCGCCGCGAGGTTGGTCTTTTCGGCGGCATTTCCGTCCTTGCCGGCATCATGATCGGCTCAGGCATCTTTTATATCGGCGGCATCGTCCTCGAACGCTCGGGCGGCAATCTCGGTCTGGCGCTTCTCGTATGGGCCGTCGGCGGCTTGATTACCCTCCTTTCGGGCATCTGCTTTGCGGAGCTCGGCGCCATGATGCCCAAGGCAGGCGGCTACTACGTGTACCTGCGCGAAGCCTACGGCGAACGTGTGGCCTTCATGTGCGGCATCACGAACTTCTTCCTGTCGTCAGCGGGTTCCATCTCCGCACTGGCTCTCGCCTTTGCTGCCGCCATCTCAAGCATGGTGCCCATGGGAGAGCTCGCGCAAAAAGCCATCGCTCTCGGCTCCATTCTGCTCCTCACGCTCATCAACATCCGCGGCATTCGTCAGGGTTCGATGGTGCAGAACATCTTCATGGTGCTTAAGCTCCTCCCGATCGCCCTCATCATCATCTGCGGTCTGGCCATGGGCAATGAGTCGCCCAATTGGTTCAGCTTCCCCGAAGGCGTAGAAACGCCTTCCATCGGAACGATTCTCAGCATGATGGCCTTTGCGGTGCTCGCCACGCTTTGGGCCTATGAAGGCTGGACCAACCTCAACACCATTGCCGAAGAAATCAAGGAACCCAAGCGCAATATTCCGCTCGCGCTGATCGGTTCAATCATTGGGGTTGCGGTTCTCTACGTCCTCTTTAACTTTGCCGTCTACAAGGTTGTCCCCTACGATCTCATCCAGAAGATGATTTCGGAACGCAACTTTTACCTCGGTACGGTTGCGGCCGATACGCTCTTTGGCACCTGGGGCATGGTGATTGTCGGCGCCGCCATGATGCTCGCGATCTTCAATTCCCTCAACGGCTGCATCATGGTCTTTCCGCGCATGTACTACGCGATGGCTCGTGACGGCGCACTCTTTGAATTCTTGGGCAAGCTCCACCCGACCTACCGCACGCCGATCAACGCGCAGATCGCCAGCATGGTGATGGCCATGATTCTCGTTTGCTCCCGGTCGCTTTCCGAACTCACGAGTCTTGTGGCTATCTGCGGCCTGATCTTCCACGGTCTTACCTTCCTTTCGGTCATCGTCCTGCGCCGCAAGTACCCGACGCTCGAACGTCCTTACAAGGTCTGGCTCTATCCGTTCTCGATCATCCTCGTACTGATTTTCATGCTGTCGCTGATCGTCAATACGATCTGGCAGGATCCGGTCACAGCCGCCCTCGGCCTGATCGTTCCTTTGATTGGTCTGGTGATCTACGAATTGCTCTTCCGTCGCCGCCACGATGCGCTTGAACGCGCCAAGAAGAACCTTCAATAGTGTTTTGCAATCAACCGGTCCTTGCCGAAGGAAGGCAGCACCCTTTCTTCGAAAAGACCGGCAACCGTTTCTGCATTTGGAGACTTGACCTTATGTCTTCTGTACTCATCCGCAACGCCCGCGTCTATGTCGACCGCGGACACTTTGAAGAGGCGCTCCTCAGCGTTGACGGCATTATCCGCGCCGTCGGATCGAATGAATCTGTTGCGGCTCAGGCGCCTGCTGACGCTCAAATCTACGACGCCCGCGGTCGTTTGGTTGTTCCCGGCTTCAATGATTCGCACCAACATCTGCTCAACACGGGCATTGCACTCACTGACATTCGTCTGCAGAATGCATCCGGCATTGCCGATGTGAAGCGCATCGCCCGTGAATACATTGCCAAGCATCAGCCGGCTGCCGGCGCAGTACTCCACGGCATGGGCTGGAATCAGGACTATTTCACCGATGAAAACCGTCTCCTGACGCGTGCTGATCTCGACGATATTTCGACAGAGTATCCGCTCATTTTTGAGCGTGCCTGCGGGCATCTGCTCACCGCCAATTCAGCTGCTCTGGCGCTTGCCGGCATTGACGACACCTTTGTGCCTCCTGAAGGAGGATCGGCAGAACGTGATGCGGACGGCCATTTGAACGGCGTTTTCACGGAAAACGCCCGGGCCAAACTTACCGCGCTTTTCCGCAACCGCACGGTTGAACAAAATGTGCACCTTATTCGTGCTGCCATGAAGCATGCTGCAGAATCCGGCGTCACTTCAGTGCAGACCTGCGATCTGCGCTCGGGGAGCTGGCCCACCGTGCTTGAAGCGTACAACCGCGTTGAAGCGGATCATCCCATCACGCGCGTCTATCATCAGTCGAGCTTCCAAAACCTTGACGAATACCGCGAATTCCTTGCGGCCGGCCATGTTACCGGTCAAGGCTCGCCCATGAACCGCTTCGGACCTTTGAAGCTCTTCGTTGACGGCAGTCTTGGCGCACGCACTGCACTGATGCGCAGCCCCTACCATGATGATCCTTCGACCTGCGGCATCGCCACACTCACTGTGGATGAGCTTCAGGGCTTGGTGAACGAAGCCGTTGACCACAAGTGTTCGGTGATCATTCATGCGATCGGCGACGCGGCAATTGAACGCGTGCTCAATGCCTATGACGCCGTCTGCACCGAGGGCAAGAATCCCTATCGTCTGTCCGTCAATCACGTGCAGATTACCGACATTCCTCTCGTTGAACGCTTCACGAAGAACGACATCCTGGCCGCGGTGCAGCCCATCTTTCTGCACTACGACACGAAGATCGTCGACGCCCGCGTCGGCGCAGCACTGGCCTCTACGTCCTATGCTTTCGGCACGATGAAGAAACTCGGCATTCATATGAGTTTCGGCACGGACTCGCCGATTGAGGATATGAACCCGATCGACAATCTTTACTGCGCCGTGACGCGGCGCCGTCTTGACGGTCAGCCCGAAGGCGGCTGGCATCCTGAAGAGTGCGTCGACATCTATGACGCCGTTGATGCCTACACGGCTGAATCAGCGTACGCCGAATTTGAAGAAGGCGTCAAAGGACGTCTCAAGCCCGGTTTTTACGCCGATCTTGTGGTGCTCTCGAAGAATATCTTTGAGATGGACCCGCTTGAACTGCGCTCCACGAAGATCGATGCCACGATGGTGGACGGAAAATTCGTCTTTGAACGCCCCGGTGCCTGACGAGCGAACTGCAATCTGACACCCTAGTTCCCCTCCAAGCCGCCAAGTCCATATCGCTCCCGGACTCGGCGGTTTCTTTTCGCGTATATGGGATGCGATTTGTTTCGATTTTTAATCGATCTATAAACAAGGGGGAACAATCAAAATCGCCAGAGAACGTTCTTCATTTATTCAATTTGGCACAGATATTGCTTGCCATTTAATCACGACAACAGCAACGCAAATAGGTTCATTTAAACTATTTGCTTTGTGAAATAACAGTGGGGTAATTTTGTATATCCCACTCTTTTTGATCCCTAGTATCTTTTTACGAAGATACTTTCTGTCGAGGTATCTAATGACTGATCAGAACCGAACCGCTGAGACCGAACAGGCACGCGACCTTGTCGACACCTTTCAGTTGGAGTGGGACGCGAGCTATCCAGGCATGCATTTCAAGTGCGTGCCGTCAGTAACGCGGCTGGTGCGAATGGGCGAATACATTGCACGCGCTGTAGACGAAACGCTTGCCGAGTTTGATCTCAACCGCGGTGAAGCCGAAGTGCTTTTTGCCCTCGTCCGCAATCCGCATATCGATATCACGCCCAAGATCATTCAGACCCGCATTCTGGTGAGCTCAGGCGGACTCACACGTCGTCTGGATCGTCTTGAGGAGAAGGGACTGATCAGTCGTCTGCCGGATCCCAACGACCGTCGAGGCACCGTACTCAAACCCACAAAAGACGGAATAGTCCTCGCATTAAGAGCCCACAAAGCACATACCGAAAAAGAAGCACGGCTGGTTGCCACCCTCTCTGAAAACGAAAAGAAAACACTTGAAAAATTACTCAAAAAGCTCATTCTCTCTCAGGAAGATGCAATTTCACCTGGCGGGCTGCAGTAAGTAAAAGCATCTAGTTTTATTTGAAATGGAGAAAACACCGTGACATTTCGCTCTGTGATTGATTTGCTTGAGCTCCTCGACGATGGTCGAACAACTGGAGCGCAGGTTGCCGAATATCTCTCGGCGCTTGGCTCTGCGAAGGTTTCGGTCAAACGCGTCGAAGGCGATAAACCTGGCACCTTTACCGATTTCATTCGTTGTGAAATTGCTGGAACGCGCGGGAAGATCAGCGGCGGCTCCGCCCCCACACTCGGCATCATCGGGCGGCTTGGCGGCGTCGGCGCCCGTCCGGCCCGCAAAGGTTTTGTTTCGGACGGCGACGGCGCACTCGCCGCGCTGGCTGCCGCCGCAAAGCTCATCAAAATGCAGCCGCGCGGCGACCGGCTCGAGGGAGACGTCATCGTAACGACTCAAGTGTGTGAAAACGCCCCCACGCGTCCGCATGAGCCGGTGCCCTTTATGAGTTCCTGCGTCGATCAATACGTTAAGAACCGCTATGAAGTCGACCCCGCCATGGATGCCATCCTCTCGGTGGACACCACTAAAGGAAACCGCATCATCAACAAACGCGGCTTCGCCCTCTCACCCACCATCAAAGAGGGCTATATCCTGCGCATGAGTGAAGATCTGCTCTCACTGATGAGCGTAACCACCGGGAAACTCCCGGCTGCGTTCCCGCTCACGCAGCAGGACATCACGCCGTACGGCAACGGGCTCTATCACATGAATTCCATTGTGCAGCCCGCTTTTGCCGCCAAAGTTCCCGTCGTCGGCGTGGCCATCACGACCGAATCCTCCGTCCCGGGCTGCGCGACCGGCGCAACTCATGTTGAAGATGTTGACGATGTCGTGCGCTTCTTGGTTGAAGCCGCAAAAGAATTCACCGCCGGTCGGCTGCACTTCTTTGACGAAGCTGAATTTGCGCTTCTCACGCGTCTGTACGGCACGCTTGAACGCTTCCAGACAGCCGGCAATCCTTCCGCTTCCTAATCCTTTCATAGGGTGCTTGCCATGACTCATCCCAAAACGCTTGCCGTGATCCGCGTTTTTTCTTCAACCGATCAAAAAGTGCTTGAAAAGCACGCCAAGATCATTGAAAAGCTCTACGGCATTCCGACCCGCACCTATTGCATCCCCAACCAGCCCGAAGGCATCGCCAATGAGGAGATTGCCAAGGACTGTGTCGATCGCATCGTCGAACAATGCCTTCGAGCCGAAAAGGACGGCGCAGATGCCGTTCTCGTGAGCTGCGCCATTGATCCGGGCGTTGAAGCTGCACGCAAGGTCTGCCGTATCCCCGTATTCGGCGCCGGAAGCTGCGCCGCAGCCATGGCGCTCACGATGGGCAGCCGTGTCGGGGTTTTAAGCCTCATCGCCGGCGACGTGCCTTCCGTGCCCCGCAGCATTCTCGGCGACCGAATGGTTGCAGCGGTCGGCATTGACGGCGTTAAAGATACTCGAGACCTCCTCACCGACTGGGGGCGTGCGGGCGCGAAGAAATGCGTCGAGGAGCTCGCCAAAAAAGTCGACGTCATCATGTTTTCCTGCACCGGTTTCTCAACCATGGGCATTGCTCACTGGTTCCCGGATCTGAACGTTCCAATCATTGATGCCATTGAGGCGGGCGGCGCTGCCGTCGATCGGTATTTTGCCGTTTCGTCAGTACAAGGCCCGCTTGATCTTTAACTTTTTTATCAAACACTTCTCCTGAGGAATTCAATCATGTCTTTCAAACAAGTCATTGAACTCGCGGATCTTCTCGACGACGGCCGGGTTACCGGCGAAGATGTCGTCAAATATGTCACCGCCGAAGGCAATGTCAAAGCCACCTGCACGACGGTGACGGGCGCCAAGGGCAGCACCGACTTCGTGAAGTTCCTTATTCCGGGCAAGAACGGCAAGACGAAGGGCGGCACGGCTCCCACGCTGGGCATCGTCGGCCGCCTCGGCGGCCTTGGCGCCCGCCCGGAACGCATCGGCTTCACGTCTGACGGCGACGGCGCACTTGCCGCTTCAGCCATTGCAGCCAAGCTCGCCCGCATGACGGTGCGCGGTGATGAACTCGAAGGCGACGTGATCGTAGGCACTCACATTTGTCCGGATGCGCCGACGCTGCCGCACAAGCCCGCTCCTTTCATGGATTCGCCTGTGACGATGGACGTTCTCAATAAGGAAGAAATTGACCCGGCAATGGATGCCATTTTGTCGATCGACACGACCAAAGGCAATCAGATCATCTGCCACAACGGCATTGCCATCTCGCCCACGGTGCTCGACGGCTATATCCTGCGCGTTTCCGAAGACCTCCTCTACATTATGAGCGTCACGACCGGGAAGCTCCCGGCCACTTTCCCGATCACTCAGCAGGACATCACGCCCTACGGCAATGGGCTCTACCACATGAATTCCATCCTGCAGCCGTCTGTTGCCGCACATGTGCCGGTCGTCGGCATTGCCATCACGACGGAAACCGTCGTCCCCGGCTGCGGCACAGGCGCAACACACCTCGTCGATGTCGATGACGCCGTGCGCTATTCAATTGAGGTGGCCAAAGCCTTCACGCAGAACGAGTGTTCGTTCTACGACAAGAAGGAATTTGAGCTCATCACCAAGCTCTACGGCTCAATGACGCACTTTCAGGGCAGCGGCCAACACTAATTCCATACCGCGCCCGGCGTATTTACAACAACGATCCGTCATTGCGGATGCCGAACCTCGGAATTCGGCATCCGGTCACTGCTCATTAAGGAACAGTTATGTCAGAAATAGAAACTCCTCCGCTGCAGCAGCACCCAAAAGTCTGGGATCCTGCAACGCTTGTGCTGCTCGTGATTCTTTGCGTTTTCGGCGCAATCATCGGCGTTCAGCTGCTCGTCAGCCTCGGGGTGACGCCTAACACGGCCATCATCGGCGCTATGGCGGCGATGATCGTGGCCCGTGTGCCGCTCAAGTTTTTCGGCCACTATCGCTCGGTGCATGTGCAAAACCTTGCTCAGAGCGCCACTTCTGCCGCCACCTTCGGTGCGGCCAACTCGCTTCTGCTCCCGATTGCCATTCCCTGGCTCTTCGGCCGTCCCGACATGGTCGTGCCGATGTTTATCGGCGTCGCGCTCGCCATGCTGCTCGACGGGTTCCTGCTCTATAAGCTCTTCAATACCAAGCTTTTCCCGGCTACCGGTGCCTGGCCGCACGGCGTTGCTGCTGCGGAGTCCATTAAAGCGGGCGATCAGGGCGGCAAGCAGGCCGTCCTTCTCGGCATCGGCATTTTTCTTGGCGCCTTAGGATCCTTCTTCAAGTTCCCGACGGCCGCTCTGGGTACAGCCTTTATCGGCAATGTCTGGGCACTCGGCATGCTGGGCATCGGCTTTCTCCTGCGCGGCTACAGCAGCCCGGTCTTTGGCATTGACATCAATGCGCTCTACATTCCGCACGGCATCATGGCCGGCGCCGGTCTGGTCGCACTGATTCAGATCATCTTCCTGATGCGCGGCAAAAAGGATGACGCGCACGACGAACGCGCAGCCGCGGAAAAGGCACATGCCGCCAAGCACGGCGTTGAAATGCCTGAACATAAAGATGAACAGATCGGCCGCACGATCGGCATCGGTTCCATCGGTTTTGCCTTGATCTCCGTCCTGATCGCTTTCGGCAGCGGCATGTATCACCACATGTCGGTGGGCTGGCTCATCGCCTTCATGTTCTATGCAGCTTTTGCGGCATTCGTGCATGAAATGATTGTCGGTCTTGCCGCTATGCATTCCGGCTGGTTCCCGGCCTTTGCCGTAGCGCTGATTACACTCCTTGTGGGTATTCTGATCGGCTTTCCGCCGGAAGCGCTGGCCATGCTGTGCGGCTTTGCCGCTGCGACGGGTCCGGCTTTTGCCGATATGGGCTATGACCTGAAGGCCGGGTGGATTCTTCGCGGCAACGGCAAGAACCCCGCCTTTGAACTCGACGGACGCCGTCAGCAGTTTCTGGCTGCTTCCATGGCCTTCCTCATCGCCATCCCGGTCGTCGCTTTTGTTTATCAGGACTTCTTCTCGCAGGGCCTTGTACCGCCGGTTGCCAAGGTGTATATCGCCGCTATTCAGGCTGGCGTATCTTTCGACATTGCGAAGTCACTGCTGATTTGGGCCATCCCCGGCGCCCTCATTCAGTTTATCGGCGGCCCGTCTCGTCAAATGGGCGTGCTGCTGGCCACTGGCCTTCTTATCAACAATCCGATGGCTGGCTGGGCCGTTTTGATCGGTCTGGGCATTCGTATCGCTGTGCTTAAGATCAAGGGGCCAGATGCCCGCGGTCCGCTGGAAGTGCTTGCAGCCGGTCTCATCGCCGGCGACGCGCTGCTGAGCTTCTTCTCCTCCATCATTCCGGGTCTTCGCCACAAATAAGAGGTGAATCATGAAGAAATTCGCAACGCTTACCATCGGTCAGGCTCCCCGCCCTGATTTGGCGCCGGTATTTAATGCCATTGCGCCAGCCGGCACAGAAGTGGTGCACGCCGGATGCCTCGACGGATTGACCAAAGCGGAAGTGGACAAGCAATTCGCTCCGGTGGAAAGTGAAGGACTCCTCACCTCACGCATGCTTGACGGTACCGCAGTCGTCTTAGGAAAGTCTGCTGTCCGCAAGGCTCTGCAGGAAAAGATCCATCAGCTCGAAAAAGCGGGCTGCAGCCCGATCGTGCTGCTCTGCACGGGCGAATTTGAGGGGCTGACTACAGAGAAAGTGCGCCTCATCGAACCCGACAGACTGCTTCCGCCCGTTTTCGCTGCGCTCCTCAACCCGCTGCAGGTCGGCGTTATGGTGCCGCTCATTGAGCAAGCCCAAAGCGAACTCAATAAATGGAAAGGACTCGATAAGCCTCCCGTCTTTGCAGCTGCCTCTCCTTACACGGCTTCTAAAGAAGAACTCCAAGAAGCCGCACGAAAACTCGCTCATCAAGGCGCGGAGGTTATCGTGCTCGACTGCATGGGTTATTCCAAGACGCTGCGCGATATCTGTGCGGAAGCGGTAGATGTTCCTGTGATCGCATCGAGCACAATGGTTGCCGAGCTCACAGCCAACCTGCTTTAATTTTTGCTTCTTGCTCAAACCGCCGGATTCTGAAAGAGTCCGGCGGTTTTCCTGTTTTGGGTCTGCGTGAACCCGTCGGGCGCTAGAGCGGCCGGGCAAAATGTGCCGCGCCGTCCCCATCCATACAGATCATTAAACGGGCAATTGGATGCTCTGCAAGCAGGCGGCGATCCATCACCCGCTGAAGCGCCTTTACGCCGTTTTGGAGTTCAGTGCTCGATGCGCTTTCCAAGGCCTCAAGCATTTTTGCATCCTGCTTGACGGCGCCGAGAAGATCAAGCTCCTGAGGCGTCATCGTGCGCCCGGAGGTTTCAGCCGTCTGCAAAAGCAATGCATGAACCGCATTCGTTATTTTTTGCGTGCTGGGAAACGTCTCCGCCCGCCAAGCGATGCGGGAGGCAGAATGCATGCCGCGGCAGTAGTCCGTGGAATAAAGAACATTGGAAGCCGCGAGCGCCTCTAAGAGCAATACGGCACTGATCCGTTCGAGAAGAAGTCCGTAAGCGCGCTTCAAGGCTGTGTCAGCGGATTCAAGAGCGGTCAGCACGTCAGATTCGGCGGCAGCTTCGAGCGCCGCGTCAATCTTCAATATCCGTTCGTCAACCGACTGCGTCAAAGCGTCAATGACATCGAGCGTCAGCGCTGTATCCCAATCTGCCCAGTTCCCGTTTATCGTGAGGCGCTGAGCCTCTTCACCGAGCGCTTTAATCTTGTCTGCCGTTTGCAGCCAATCCTCTGTGCGCTGAGGAGAGAGCTTCTCCAGGCGACTCAGGTGCTTCTCGGCGCTCTCGAGACAGTCATTAAGGCTTCGCAGGAGCACGCCTTCCGGGGCGGCTGCGATCCGGAACCCCTCTTCGACAGCAGCGAAAAGGGTCTCCGCCCCATCGAGCGCGGTGTTGTTGCCCATGAGCAGACCGCCCGTCCCCAAAGCGGCGGCAGAGGCGGTGGCGGGAGCTTCTTGAGTTTTTGCACAGCAAAGAACAAAGGCGTTATGAGCGAGATCTGAATCCACGCTCCATTCAAGCGCTCCGCCTCGAAGGGCGAGCTGCTGAGCGGCTGCGTCGAGTTTATTTTGCTCATCTTCGAGAGCTGCAGCGTCGCCCGCGCAGGCATAAAGGCGCTCGAGCCCCTCTCGACACTCAGCCTCCGGCGCACGCTGCAGAACAATTGTCCGGCCGTCGGCGGACTTCAAAAGAAAGGCAGCCGGCCGGCCAGGGCCATGCTGAGGCGCTTTGGGCTCCACGGTTTCCTTTTTAACGGCCTTCGGCACATCCGGACGGCGAGCAGCAATGCGCTCCCGACGGCGGGGCGCTGCGGCAGACGTTTTGCCCAAACGGCTCAGCTCAGCCTCACCGCGGCGCCGCGACGCTGCTCGGGTCAAACCCCAAACCCCCGCAACGAGGCCGACAGCCCCAATAAAGAGCCAAGTGAAAAGTTCCGGATCAATGTGCTGCATGCCTTGCGCCTAAAAGTGTTCTTTTGCCAGTAGCACCCGCATTCTAAGCGGTGCTCTGCGAGCCTTAATGCGGTTGAGCTGGGGGATGCCCTTCAGCAGTGTCTGTTAAACAATGGACAGTTCACACAAAAAGCCTTTTTGTCCATTGGGATAATCCTCAGCGAACCTTTACATCGCGATAATCTTTTCTCTGAGATCAAATGGGATCAGCCTTTTATCGGGTACGATTGAGGCCGGTTCGTTTGGAGTATTACTGCATTCCTGACGGCTCCATTCCCTACAAGCATCCCTCAGCCCGCTGAAGACGTCAGGCTTTCTGCGCCGCTGCCTTCACAGCACGTCCGCAGCATCCCAACTGCGGCCGGAGAAAAAGATCAATGACAGCGACTCAACCGCTTACCGAAACGACCGTGCTCGCCAACGACGTCAAGATGCCGACCATCGGCTTCGGGACGTGGCAGATTCCCATCAACGAGAATTTTGACAGCACCATCCAGACAGCGATACAACTCGGCTACCGCCAGTTCGACACCGCACAGATTTACAACAACGCCCAGCGTATGGGCGAAGCGATCCGCGCGTCAGATGTTCCGCGCTCTGAATTCTTCCTGACGAGCAAGATTTGGGCTTCACACCGCTCCTATGAGAGCGCCCGCGAAGCCTATGAGATGATCCTCACCCAGATGCAGACGGACTATCTCGATCTGCTCCTCATCCATTGGCCGGCCGCTCAGGGAGAGCCCATGGTCTGGCAGGCACAGAACGCCGGCGCCTGGCGTGCGCTCGAAGAGCTTTACACCGAAGGGCGCGTTCGTGCCATCGGCGTATCCAACTTCCTTCCCCATCACCTCGTTCCGCTGCTTGCCCGTGCCCGCGTAAAACCGATGGTGAATCAGCTCGAAATTCATCCGGGCTATGCGCAGCCGGCCGCCGTCAATTTCTGCCGTGCCAAGGGCATTCAGGTTCAGGCCTGGAGTCCGCTCGGCCGCGGCACGCTGCTGCGCCATGCGCTGCTCGAAAAGATCGCTGCCGCCCACGGCAAGACGCCTGCCCAGGTCGCTCTGCGGTGGTGCATTGAGCGCGGCATCGCCCCGATCCCGAAGTCGACGCTTTTCGCGCATCAGCAGGAAAATCTGAACGTTTTTGACTTCTCGCTGACGCCCGAAGAAGTCAACGAACTGACGGCCATGCCGCAGACCTCGTTCTCTGGACTCCATCCGGATACGGTGACTTTCTAAGTCTTCCGTCAATCGGAATCAGAAAGCTCGGCATTCTTCGGAACGGCCGAGCTTTTTTCGCCTAAAAGACGCCCGCGGTCTTTCTAAAGAAGGCTGGGCTAAAAGCATCTGAAGAGCGGAGAAAAATTTTCCCCGCCCGTCTTTACCGATTAGAAGGCCGGAACGACAGCGCCCTGATACTTCTCTTCGAGGAACTTCTTCACTTCAGGCGTGAGAAGCGCGTTCTTCAGCTTTTGCAGTTCAGGACGATTTTCGTCGCCCGCGCGGACAACGACCACATTGGCGTAAGGCGAATCCTTCGATTCAATAGCGATTGCATCCTTCGTCGGATTGAGCTTCGCGGCAAGCGCATAGTTGGAATTGATGACGGCAGCATCCACATCATCGAGCGCCCGCGGCAGCTGGGCAGCCTCAACCTCAACAATCTTCACATGCTTGGGATTGTCGACAATGTCAGCTGGCGAAGCCAGAATGCCAGCTTCCGGACGAACCTTCAGAATACCGGCAGTTTCAAGTACCTTCAGCGCACGGCCGCCATTGGTCGGATCGTTCGGCACGGCGATCTTTGCGCCGTCAGGCAGGTCTGCAACGTTCTTAATCGACTTGGAATAAACGCCCATCGGTTCAAGGTGAACCGCGGTGAGTACAGCGAGGTTCAGTTTGTGTTCCTTAGAGAACGTATCCAGATAGGGCTTATGCTGGAAGAAGTTGGCATCGAGCTCCTTCTCCGCAAGAGCCAGATTGGGCTGCACGTAGTCGTTGAACTCAATCACTTTGACCTTTACGCCTTCCTTCTCCAGCGTAGGCGCGACGAAGTTGATGATGTCGGCGTGCGGCACGGGCGAAACGCCAATCTTCAATTCGACGGCGGCGGTCTGAGCCGGAGCGGCCGTTTTTTCAGCCGGAGCCTTATCGCCGCAGCCGGCGAGCGTAAAGACGAGGCCGCCGGAAACGGCGAGAGCGGCAAAGAGTTTTTTCAACTGCATGAGGTTTGTCCTTTGGAGAATCCTCTTTTGCACTGCTCGGAGAGCAGCACAAAAGAGGAACGGAATGCTTTTGGATTGATGCAGAAATTAAATCATGAATCTTTCAGATAAATTTTCCGCATCATTACGTATGCGTAAAAGTGTACGTCTTCCGATTGCGTCCAGTTCTGAGGTATTACCTGCTGCACATCATTCCTTGAGACTCTTTGCAATCTCCGTGAGGTTGCTCTTCATGCGCTCCAGATAGGAGAGCCCCGACTCGTTGCTTTCCATGGTGTAGATGGCCACAACCTTAGCGCCCGCTTCTTCAGCCAGCGTCTTTGACGCAGCCGGGCTCACGAGTTCCTCGGCAAAAACGGTCTTAACATTGTTTTTGCGGCAGTATTTGGCCAGTTCAGCGAGCGTCTTCATCGTCGGTTCGCCTTCGGCAAAGAGATCCTCAATACTCTTTTGCTCAAGTCCAAAATCACGCGCGAGATATCCGAAAGCAGCATGCCCCGTCACAAATGCACGGCGCTTTGCATCGGCCGTCTCCTTGATGAACTGTTTCTTCAGGACGTCCAGATCAGCGGCAAAGCGTTCAGCATTTTGCTGATAAGTCTGCGCATGCTTCGGATCGCGCTTGGCGAGCGCCGCAGCAATATTTTTAGCCTCCAAGGACGCTCCGGAAAGCGACAGCCAGAGATGCGGGTCATTGGCCCCGTGCTCCTTCACCTCTTCTGGATCCGTGAGCTTGACGGGCGAAGCACCGGCCGAAGCCGTCACAATCGTTAGGTGATCATTGGCCGCTGCCGCAGCCGTTTTTTCCGCCCAGGGCTCCATCCCAAAACCGTTCAGGATCAAAAGATCCGCTTTCTTGAGCGCTTCTACCGTGCGTACCGTCGGCGTAAAGTCATGCGGCTCCGTTCCGCCCGGAATCAGCGTTTCCACACAAACATAATCTCCGCCCACCGCACGGGTAAATTCCGCCATGGCATTAAAACTCGCCGCAGCCACAATTTTTCCCTGAGCAGCAGCATCTTTGCAGACAAGATCGTCTGCCGGAGCCGCTGCAGCAGCGCCGGCACTCAGGCAAAGCACCGAACTGGCTGCCGCAGTGAAAACTTTTTGACTCAACATGATCCTTCCTTTAATTTGAAAACGAAAACGTTTTTCGTTTTTAGTGTGGTGGTAGCATACTCTTCTTAAGCACGGGGAAACCCGATGTACATGCTTTGTTTCAAATTTGAAAATGGTTTCCATTTTTGACCTTTGTTTTTCCTATACGGAAGAGCCCCCCTATCTGCTCAATCATCTGAGTCTGGATATTCCTGCCGGCGCATACTGGTCGGTAGTCGGTCCGAACGGCGCAGGGAAAAGCACTTTTATCAAGCTTGTTCTGGGACTGCTCAAACCCACTTCAGGCCGTATCGAAATTTCAGCCCAAGGTGTCGGATACGTGCCGCAGATGAGTGCGCCTGCGGCAGCGTCCTTTCCGATCACAGCCGAAGAAGTGCTCGACAGCTGGCGGCGCATGCGCGGCATCCGCAGCAAAGACTCGATTGAGCATGCACTTTCCTCCGTCGGCATGAGCGCCGCCAGACATACGCTTTTCGGCGATCTTTCCGGCGGTCAGCGGCAGCGCATTCTCATTGCACGGGCGCTGCTCGGCGACAATGATCTCATCGTGCTCGACGAGCCGTCTACGGGGCTCGACCGCGCAGGCAGAGACGAAATCTATGACCTTCTCACGCATCTCAACCATAAACACGGAACGACCATCATCGCCGTAGAGCACAATCTTGAAGCCGTCTATAAGTGTTCCTCCGGCGTGCTTGAAATCGAAAATGGTCAATGGGCGCTCCATGCGCCGGCCGAATACCAAAAGCGCATTGAGACCGAGGAGCGCGCTTACGTAAGCTCGGAGGCTGAGCATGTTTGAATCGCTTTTCGAGGCGCTGCAGATGAGCTTCATGCAGCGCGCGCTCGCCGCAACACTCGCAATGTCGCTGCTCTGTCCAGTTATGGGCTTATTTTTGGTGCTCAGGCGCAGCTCCATGACGGGCGACGCACTGAGTCACTCGTCGCTTGCCGGCGCAGCCGCAGCACTGGCTTTGGGCGTCAACCCGGTCGTGGGGACCTTCGTTTTCACAGCCGTGTGCGGTCTCATGATTGAAGCGCTTCGCAGCGTCTTTCGTCATTACGGAGATCTGGTTCTGACGATCGTGCAGGCGTTGTCGGTCGGCATTGCCCTCACGCTCATCACCATGGGACTCGTCAAAGGCAACGCGGAGAGTTTTCTCTTCGGCAGCATTCTGACGATCAGCCAAACCGACCTCTGGTGCATCCTCGCCATCACCGCCGCGGCTTTGCTCTGGGTAGGCTTTGGGCTCTCAACGCTCACCGTCATCGCGTTTGATGAAGATTCCGCCAGAGCGGCCGGCGTCAAAACCCGGCGCTGGTCTTACGCCTTTTCTCTGCTCACCGCCTCTGCCGTCGCCGCCGCCATTCCGATGGTGGGCGTACTCGTGCTGAGTTCCATGATCGCGCTCCCTGCTGCTACGGCACTCCAGCTCAAAGTGGGCTTCAAACGAACGCTGATCGCAGCCATCGTCATCAGCATCATTGATGCCTTCTTGGGTTTGATTTTCGCCTACCTGCTTGACGCAGCGCCCGGCGGCGTAACCGCTTTAGCCTCCGTCGCCGTACTGCTGCTGGTGCTCATCTGCCGAGCAGCTATTCGCCGGTTCCGCCATGATTGCGCGGCGGCCGCTGCTGTCAAGAAGAGCACCGAAATTGTATGATTCGGCCCAAAGACCTCTAAGCATTTTCAGAGGGGGAGAGCTCAAGATGCCGAGATCCACTCGCTATACGACCCGCCAAAGAGCAGCTGTTTTGGCCTGCCTCAAGGAGCGCACCGGCCAGTATCTCGGTGTTCAGGATGTCGCTGACGCCGTGAAAAAGCTCGGCGTTTCGGTCGGCCTCACCACCATCTACCGTAATCTCGATACATTGGTCGAAGAAGGAGCGGTTCGCAAATTCGTGGTCGATAAGAATTCTGCTGCCGTCTATGAATATCTCGACGACCCGCACACCGAAGAATTCCATGTCAAGTGCCGCGCCTGCGGAACGCTCTTTCATTTGCGCTGCAGCGAAATTGAACGCATGGCGGCGGCGCTTTCCGGCCACCTGCTCGCAGACCACGGCGTAGAGCTCGACTTCCAAAGTTCCGTTATTCAAGGGCTTTGCAAGGACTGCCGGGCAAAGGCCGATGTCGCAAAAGCCGCAGCAGCAGACCAAACCATCGAAAACGACTGACAAACAGCGCGGCCCGCCTGCAGCTCGCTCATCGTCTGTTGGATGAGCGGATGGCCGAAAGAAGTGTTTTCATGGGTACGGCATTGCTGCCGCACCCATTTTTGTCGGTGACCAAGACTGGACTCAAAGCCGCATTAAGATCTCAAGCCCCTGAAGACGGCTCATCATCGAAAAGATCACGAGCAAGCTTCATGGGACAGAATTTCGGTCCGCACATGGAGCAGAAATGCGCTTCCCGCGCACCAGAACCCGAGAGCGTTTCATCATGAAATGCCGCCGCTCTGGCCGGATCCACGGCAAGGCGGAATTGATCGTTCCAACGGAATTCAAAGCGCGCCGCACTGATCGCCAAATCGCGCAGATCCGCCCCGGGGATACCGCGGGCAAGGTCCGCCGCATGTGCGGCAATTTTGAAGGCTGCCATGCCTTCGCGCACGTCGGCTTCATTGGGCAGCCCCAAATGCTCCTTGGGCGTCACATAACAGAGCATGGCAGTGCCCGCAGCCCCGATGATCGCGCCGCCAATGGCTGCCGTGATGTGGTCATAGCCGGCCCCCATATCGGTGACAAGCGGCCCGAGCGTATAAAACGGCGCATTGTCGCACCAGACTTCTTCGAGCTCTTGATTAAGCCGGATACGCGGAATGGCGATATGTCCCGGCCCTTCAATCATGACCTGCACGCCCGCTTTGGCCGCACGGCGATTGAGTTCTCCCAAGGTTTTGAGTTCGGCGAGCTGCGCGGCATCGGTACCGTCATGGGTAGAGCCTGAACGCAGACCGTCGCCAAGTGAAAGCGTGACGTCGTAGTGCTTGGCAATCGCCAGAATTTCGTCAAAGTGCGTGTAAAGAAAGTTCTCTTCGCCGGTGAGCTTCATCGCCAGCGCCAAGAGACCCCCGCCGCGGGAAACGATGCCGGTCAGCCGCTCTCGCGTGAGCGCCACATGAGACTTCAGCAAGCCCGCATGAATCGTCATGTAATCGACGCCCTGCGCAGCCTGATCTTCCATCGTCTGCCGAAAAATTTCCCAATTCAAAGCTTCGGGACTGCCCGCTCGCTCAAGTGCCTCATAGACCGGTACTGTGCCGAGCGGTACGGGCGAACGCCGCAAAAGCGCTTCGCGCGTTTCCACAATGCCCTTGCCCGTCGACAAATCCATCACGGTATCGGCACCGCAAAGGAGCGACTCTCTGAGCTTGCCGATCTCTTCATGCCAATCCTTGCTGGTGCTCGAAGTACCGATATTGGCATTCACCTTCGTAGAGAAGGCCTTGCCGATGGCCATCGGCTCGGCTTCAGGATGATTGAAGTTGAGCGGAATCACCGCTTCTCGCCGGGCCACCAGCGAACGAACATCTTCAGGCGTCCAGAAGGGCGCCTCAGCAGCACGCTGATAAAGCGCCCGGGCTTTGGGATTTCCGAGCTTGGCGAGCGACTCCAAAAATACTTTGCGGTTGAGGTTCTCTCGTTCAGCCACAAACGCCATTTCAGGTGTGACAACACCCGCGCGGGCACTCTCGTACTGCGTGGGTGTGCCCGGAGACGGACGATTGCGCAGACGTGGTTTTTGGCTGCCGTCGCCTTCGCCAAAGGGACCAGTCACATCGCAGAGGTAAATCGCGGGCTGCACGCCGCCGCCAAAAGAAGCGGGTGTCGGATCCAAATCAACCCGACGGAAAGGAACTAATTCGCCGCAGGCGGATCGGCTGTATTCGCGCACGCCCGGAAGGCGCCCTGCGAAAAGACCAAGATCACCGGATGCACCGGACAAATCCTCCGCAGGAAGAACGGGCGGTATCGGAGTCCGGGCAGACGGGTCAGTTGAAGATGTGCTCACAGCGTGGGTCCTTCTTAATCAGGAAATTGAAGTCAGCTGTGCGCATCTCGGAGGGCGAACGAACGGCCGCACTAGGGGCCCCTCCAGCTCGTCCTCAAATGGAGTGATGTTGAAGCGCTTCCCGCCGCAAGTCTGAACTTGATCCGGTTCTGGGAGTGTTTCTCAATCGAAGCCGCTGCGGGACATGCCCGATGCTTTCGATACCTCCAGCGCACGGGCAGTATTGTACGAGAGATGAGGGCGCGGGCGGCAAAGCGCGGCGCCCCCTTTTTTGCCGCGGCGCCGTCGGCTGCAGGCACCGCCCGCAGCCAAAAGCCGTCGGCAGCTGTGTCCGAAGATCACTCTTTAGACGGCACTGCGGACTGGCCGCCTTCGACGCCCGCTTTTTTGTGTGCGAGCTTCGATAAGAGCTCTGCCGAATAAGCCTCCACAGCCTGCACCGTGAGCGCACGGCCCTGTGGGGCTGAACCCGTTGCATCTACACGGGGAATACCGTGTTCATAGGTCTGATAGCGAATCACATTGACGGAGCCCTGCTTGTTAGGCACCTCATAGGTCACCACAAAGCTGCAGGCATCAGGACCCGAACCGGCCCGCAGGCGCTTCACATTGGCGCCGGCCTTGCGAAAGCCCGATTCAATGGCATCAACAAGCTTGGGGCTCTTCACCTCATTATTTTCAAGGAGGCAGATGTCGAGATAGTTCACTGGAGCAAACTGCGCCGACTCATCCGCCGGCTCGGCAGGCGACTTCGGACTGCTGGCGCACCCTGCGGCGGCAATACCGGCACAAAGGAGTACGGCAAAAAGTGAAGCGCGTTTGAGCATCATGTCTATGTAAATCCTTCCGTTAGAACTGTCGTCGGACTATAGCGCAGGCATCAGAAACCTTGCTTGGCCAGAATGTGCGAAACCTTTTCCGTCCAGCTCCGAGACTTGCCCGACACCATTTCGGGATCAAATCGCCAGACGTCGATCTGGCTGCCGGCGTGATCGAAATATTCCGTCGATGTCGCATCACGCTCGGCACCCGCATGCCGCCGGCAGATCTCCAGCATGGCCTGCCGCCGCTCCTGCGGATCCGTGACGATATGCGCTCGGCCGGTCATGACGGTGCTCGCATAATCGACCGTATATTCCTCCGGGAGATCTTCAGCATAGGCGATAAACGTGAGCGAAGCACGCGGATCCTTCTTTAACCCCTCGCCCTTGAGGCTCGCTTCATTGGTTGAGTGCCAGTAGACAATGCCTTCAGGCGTCACCACCGGGCTAATGGGCACGCCCTGCGGCGCTCCGGTGTCGGGATGGATGAAACTCAGCACAGCGTGACCCGCGGCGCGGGCCGCGCGAAGCGCCTCTTCACGGGGAAGTTCTCGATCCCGACGGCGCATGGGACGCTGAGGTTGAGCTGAAATGGTCATGACAAGGGTCTCCTTAACTTCACCGCGGATCGATTCAAGCCGATTTTTGCTGAGCGCATTGGAAATTTTGCGCACTTATGCGGTCTCACAATATTAGAATATTCAAAATCAACTTCCGACCGCGTTTTCCCCGTTTGGAAAATCTGCAGTCCCAAGACCCTCTCGAGGCCTCAACCGTGATGGAAAGCAACAACAACAAGCCACTTATCCGCATCATTGATGACGACGCCGGCGTTCGTTCTTCCTGGTCGTTCCTATTGTCGGGCGAGAACTATGAATGCGTCGAATTCAGCGATGCTGACACGTTCTTTTCGGCCAACGACTTCCGTCGTCCCGGATGCATTCTGCTCGACGTGCGCATGCCCAACATGTCCGGACTTGAGCTTCAGAATAAACTCAAAGAGATCGGCTGCGATCTGCCGATCGTCTTTGTTTCCGGTCACGCCGACATCGACATGGCGGTGAATGCCGTGAAGAACGGCGCTTTCGACTTCCTGGAAAAACCCGCGAAGGAATCTCGTCTCATTGATGTGATTGAAGCTGCCGTCGCCCGCAATAAAGCCAACCGCCGCGATCAGGCCGAAGTCGCAGATTTCAAGGCCCGTCTCGAGCAGCTCACGCAGCGCGAACGCGAAGTGATCCGCATGGTGGCACAGGGTTATTCCAATAAAGAAGTCGCTGCAGAATTCGGCATTTCGGAAAAAACCGTTCAGGTTCACCGCGGCAGTGCCTACCGCAAGCTTGAACTCCATAACGCTGCTGAAATTGCACGCCTCCTCCTGCTCTCGGGCGACCCGCTCTGAGCATTGAGGATTCATCAAAGGCACCGTCCAATCTGTTTTGGCGGTGCTTTTTCCATTTTCGGCGCCTGTCGTCCCCTGTTTTCTCTGCTTTTGAGGCATACTGCCGCACAACCCCGCAGCGGTGCATCAAACACCGCTGACCGTGCAGCCGTACAGCTTGTCTCTTCATCGCTAACCATGGAGGATGTCTGCTCCAGCTCTGCTGTCGAGCGCCCTCTATGGAGACAGTAAGCACCGCGCGCCGCCTTCTCGTATCGAATTCCATCCATTTCCACTTTTTTGGAGTTTTCTCGATGAAGACCGATATTGAAATCGCTCAGGAAACCAAGCTCATTCCCATCAATGAGCTCGCGCACTCCGCCGGCCTCGCCGACAGCGAATTCGAACCCTACGGCCGCGACAAGGCGAAGGTAACGCTCGATCCTTCCCGTCAGGAAAAAGGCCGTCTGATCCTCGTCACCGCCACTTCGGGCATGCCTGCCGGTTCGGGCAAAACGACGACCTCCATCGCCCTCGCTCAAGGTCTGAAGCGTTTGGGCAAAAATGCTGCGCTCGCGCTTCGCGAGCCCTCTCTGGGCCCGGTCTTCGGCATGAAGGGCGGCGCCGCCGGCGGCGGCTACAGCCAGGTGCTGCCGATGGAAGCGATCAACCTGCACTTCACGGGTGACCTTCACGCCATCACGGCAGCCAACAATCTTCTGGCCGCGCTCTTAGACAATGCCCGTCATCAGGGTCAGGTGCAGCTGCGTGAAATCTACTGGCGCCGCGTCCTCGACGTGAACGACCGCATGCTGCGCAACATCATCACGGGTCTTGGCGGCCCGGCAAACGGCATTCCGACTGAAGCCGGTTTTGACATCACCGCAGCCTCTGAATTGATGGCCGTGCTTTGCCTCGCTAATGACCTTGAAGATCTTCGCAGCCGCATCGACCGCATCGTTCTGGGCCTGCGCCCGGACGGCACGGCCTACACCTGCGGCGAACTCGGCGCCACGGGCTCCCTGCTGGCTCTGCTTTTTGAAGCCTTCAAGCCCAACCTCGTGCAGTCGATTGAAGGCAACCTCGCCTTCGTCCACGGCGGTCCGTTTGCCAACATCGCCCATGGCTGCAATTCGGTTGCGGCCACGCGGGCGGCGATGAAGCTTGCCGACTACGCCATCACTGAAGCGGGCTTTGGTTCGGACCTCGGCGCAGAGAAGTTCTTTAATATCAAGTGCCGCGCCGCCGGCTTCGCACCTGCCGCGGTCGTCATCGTTACGAGCACCAAAGCGCTGAAGTGGCACGGCGGCGTGCCGCTTCCCGAAATCGGCGAGCCCAACCTTGAAGCGGTCAAGCGCGGCATCGTCAATCTTGATGCTCACATCGCCAACCTCAAGCAGTTCGGACCGAACATTGTTGTGGCACTCAACCACTTCCACACGGATACCGAAGCTGAAATCGAAGTGATCCGCGCCCGCTGCGCCGAACTCGGCGTCCGCTTTGCCGTCTCGGATGGTTTTGCTAAGGGCGGTGAAGGCGCCGAAGCGCTCGCTCGCGAAGTCGTTGCCGCGGCCGAAGATTTCCATCCCTTAGTGCACACATACGAGGCCGATGCGCCCATCGTTGACAAACTCAACGCTATTGTCACGAAGGTCTACGGCGGCGACGGCGTGAAGCTTGCTCCCGCTGCGCTCAAGGATCTCAAGCGCATTGAAGAGCTCGGCTTTGGCAAACTGCCGGTCTGCGTCGCCAAAACCCCGTTCTCACTTACAGCCGATCCGAAGGCGCTTGGCGCTCCGAAGGGCTTTACGCTTCCGATTGAGCGTCTGATTCTCAACGCCGGTTCGGGTTTCGTGGTGGCCATGTCGGGGTCCATCATGCGTATGCCGGGGCTCCCCAAGAAGCCTGCGGCCATGTCCATCGACGTGCAAAACGGCCGTATCACCGGTCTTGCGTGACAAATTTGCCGTCCCGTTCTTCACTTCTCATGAAGCCGAATTCAGGGCGGCATGACAGAGTGCATTGCGATGCATCCATCGTGATGCGGGCGGCGTTTAGAAGGTTTCTAAGCGCCGCTTTTTTATCAGCCTATGAAAGGCCGGCCTCGTCAGCCGCATCGGCGATCCTAGTCGCCTACCAGGGGCCGCCCCGGAAAAAGCTTATCCAAAGTGCGCGCCCAATAGCGGGAACTGCGCACGAACTTCACGTGCGGAGAAATCAGGTTGCGCGTCGGGTCAAAGCTCGCATTGGCCACTTTAACGCCCGACTCATAGAAGTCAAAAGCCACCGGATACTGTTTAACAAGAGCCGGGATGTAATACTGTTCCACGCCCCAGCGATACACCAGCGTCTGCCGGCAAACGTTCGGTGAAGTGCCCGGGGCGAGTTCCGTCACTTTGAAGCGTTTGCGCGCTAGCAGATCTTTCAGAAGCTTATGCAGCGCAGGGTCCGCAATCTGAGGCCGCACAAGGCATAAAGCATCATCCGCAGTACGCTCAGTACCATCGACCTGCACCACTGAGCAGCCCGAGATCATCAATAGTGCTGCGGCTGAAAGACCTGCAGATATGACAGCACTGAACTTGCCGCAGCCCGACCTGCTGAAAAACCGCATGAAAGATATTCCGAGTGAGTTGGTGTTGTGCGTCCCAAGCCTAACATGACTTTGAAGCACATCCTCTCGGAGACCCTTGACTGACGCTCAAATAAAACGGCGGTTCGGGAAAAGGAGAAAAACCCGAACCGCCGCTGAGGCTTTGCAGCTCCTCTCGGAGCCGGAACGTCTATTTCTCGAGCATGCCCTCGGAAACGCGTCCTATCCCGCACCGTTTTCAGCTTTCAGGAAAACCGTCGAAGTCTTCCTTCGGTTAGCGCATGCCGCAGGGACCAGCTGTGGCATGCGCACGATGCGCGATCAACCAAATTTTTCGCCTGCTGGGCAGACGGCGTTCGGATAAATCAACCAAACCACCAAACGTTGATCGAACCGTCCGAACACAGGTGAAAGTATAACTGCCGCCACATTGAATTCACAAGCCCTTTCGGAATTTAATTATTTCTATTTGTAATATCGTTTTTGCATATTATTCATACAGTTAACGCTAGTAGATTGCAAGAATACACCCATCGATTACCGCCGAAGGGATGTACTGAGGGAACTTCCCTATTGCACATTTCGAAAATCCAATTTTCATTTCTTGCGTCATACATTGAAAACTGGCATAAACATTCTGCAATAAAAAGGTGTATTGAAAATGCATCTTTTTCGCCGCAAGCGTGCTACTATGTCGCCAAGACATCAGGCGGCCCGTCTAATCAAGAGGACGAGAGCCACAAAATCCCCAGAATTTCAACATTATCCGTTCAATTAAGGAGAAGTTTTCATGTTGACCCCTCATCAGATCGAACTGGTCAAGGCCACCGTTCCCGTTCTGCAGGCCCACGGCGTCGATCTCACCAAGCATTTCTATGCGCGCATGCTTTCGAAGAACCCCGAACTGCGCAACGTCTTCAATCAGGCGCACCAGGCTCGCGGTGCGCAGCAGCAGGCGCTCGCCGCTGCCGTGCTTGCTTATGCTCAGAACATTGAGCATCCGGAAAACCTCCTCGGCGCCGTCAAGCAGATCGCTCAGCGCCACTGCTCGCTTGGCATTCGCGCTGAGCAGTATCAGATCGTCGGTCACCACCTCATTGAATCCATTAAGGAAGTGCTCGGTGCCGCCGCTACGCCGGAACTGATTGATGCCTGGACCGCTGCCTACGGCATGCTCGCCGACATCCTCATCAAGGCCGAACAGGACATCTACAACCAGCAGACCGCTGCTCAAGGCGGCTGGTCCGGCTGGCGTCCCTTTGAATGCGTCAACCGCGTTCAGGAATCCGAAGACGTCGTCTCCTTCTACTTCCGTCCGACCGACGGCGGCCCGGTTCCCAGCTATCTCCCGGGTCAGTACACGACCGTGCGCGTCTTCTCGAAGGCCATGCAGATCGCCCAGCCGCGTCAGTACACGCTGTCCCAGGCTGCCGGCAGCGGCATGCTGCGCATCTCCGTGAAGCTTGTCCTCGGCACGCAGGGTGCTCCTGACGGTCTCGTCTCCTCCATCCTTCACAACCGCGTGAAGGTGGGCGATGTGGTCGAACTCTCGGCTCCGACCGGCGGTTTTGCGCTTGAAGACGCCAAGTCTGAACACCCGCTCGTTCTCATCGCCGCCGGTATCGGCATTACCCCGATGGTCCCGATGCTCGAGACGCTCGCTGTTGAAAATCCGCTGCGCAAGGTGCACTTCCTCTACACCACGCAGAATCTGGCGCACTACCCGCTCAAGAAGGAAGTGGATGCCGCGATTAAGGGCATGCCCAACGCTGCCAAGGGGATTTTCTTCACCCAGCCGGGCCAGGCCGACCATCTCGGCGTTGACTACGATGCTGCCGGCCGTATTACGCCCGCCAACATCCGCAACTTCTGCCAGGATCCGGATGCCGACTTCTTCATCTGCGGCCCGATCGGCTTCATGCAGGATGTCTCCAAGGCCCTCAAGGACATCGGTGTTATCCCGGCTCGCATCCACACGGAAGTGTTCGGTACCGGCTCGGCCGATTAATTTTCCGAGTACACTCAGCGCTCAGGGGTGCGTCTGCTGACGCCCCCAGCGGTTCGACGCCGTTCCGGGCATTGCGTCCGAACGGCGTTGTTTTATTTTCTGCAAGCTCATTTCCTCCCATGCACATTACCCGTTTCACCGACTTGTCGCTTCGCGTGCTGATGTACCTCTGCGCACGCCCGTCGCAGGACCGTACGACGGTGACGGAAATTGCTGAGCGCATCGGCTGGACCCGCAATCATGTCGTTAAGGTCGTCCATCGTTTGAGTCAGGAAGGATGGCTCGCTACTCAGCGCGGCCGCACCGGCGGTCTGGGGCTCGACCCCCAAGCCAGAAAGCTCCGTCTGGGCAACGTAATTCGAACGCTCGAGGGTGACGACTGTCTGATCAACTGCAAGGATCCGCCCTGCAATTTCGGCCGCGGCTGTCCATTGATCAAGGTGCTTAACGATGCTCAGAACGTTTTTTATGAGGCGCTCAACGCCTATACCCTTGAAGACGTAGCGCAGCACAGTGTTCTGGCGCATCTCTTTGCCCCCAGCTCAACGGGCAAAGTTGTCCCGATCATCCCTGCCGGAGTCCTTCCCAATAAAGATCAGAGCCGCACCTCTGACGACGCCGGTCTGCTGAAGCTCGTTAACGAGGGCGGCATCTGAATCTAGGGCTTCTGACGCCTCTTTGCCGTTCATTTGCCGCAGCGTTCAAATGCCGCGGACGACCTCATTAGGCTCCGGCGTGCCCGAGGATGACGATGCTGCTCCCTCAGACGCTGCGCCGCCATCGGTTTTTCCTTCGTCGCCGCCAGGATCTTCAGCCGCCCCCAAATCGCTCTCAACGGGCTCTTCAGAGCGCCAATACGCTGCGTTGCGGCCCGCTCGGACCAACGCTGAATTGAGCGCCACATCGTCGGCGGGCTTTTGCAGAATCTGAGGCAGCACTTCCGGCATGCGGCCTGCCTTCCCCTTCTTTCGCGCCTGAGTCCAATCTGCCTCAATCAAATCACCGGCAACGGCGGTCAAGAGCACGGTCGGAACGTTCATCCCTAAGCGCGAAGAAAGTTCCGTTGAAGCCTCCAATCCCGTCAATTCACCGGCGCCGAGGTTGTAGTCGGTAAGCAATACCAGCCGGCCGGTTTTGCCGGCAGAGGCTTGCACGCGTTTGACAAAGTCTTCAGAGAATGCCGGCGCGGCGACAACATCTGTCCCCCAAAGCGAGAGCTTTGCGCTCAGCGCCTCGTTGACAAAAGGATTGTCTTCCAAAAGCGCTGTTGTGCCTCCTAGCCGGCTGTTGATAACAGCCGGGGCTCCCGGACGTTCGAGCATTTCAACCTGCTCGCCCTCCGTCAAATTCAGCACCAGCCGAAAAACACTTCCGCGGCCCAACTTTGAGCCCATAGAGAATTCAATGCCGAGCTGCCGGCAGATGCGCTTCACAATGGAGAGCCCTAAGCCAAAGCCTTCACTCGTGCTTTTTTTGCCGGCGCTGCCGCGATAGAAAGTTTCAAAGATCCGCGCCTTGTCTTCCGTCGTGAGCCCGGGGCCTGCGTCATAAACCCCGATCGAAACACGTGAACTGCCGAGCCGGCGAGCACCGACGACGACTTCCGCTCCCGGTTTGTCGGTATAACGAATGGCATTGGTAATCAGATTTTTAAGCGCGCGCTTGAGTAAGAGCGGATCCGTACACACCGCCGCCGGCACGGACTTCACGCGAAAGCTGAGTCCTTTTTCGGCAGCAATTGCTGTGAAGTCATGTGAGAGCTCTTCCATCAATTCCGGCAGCCAGATCACTTCCGGATGCAGTTCAAGACGGCCAAACTCCATGCGGGTGACTTCAAGCACCTGTTCGACCAAGGTAGAGATGGTGCTTGAGGTGCGTCCGAGCTGCTCGACGATAGGAAGCGTCTGCGGGGTTGACCGGCGCTTGAGCATCTCGAGGAAGATGCCCATTGCCTGCAGAGGCTGGCGCAAGTCGTGATTGGCAGCCGCAAAGAACTGTGCACGTCGCTCACTCTCGTGCTGAGTCTTCAAACGCGCTGCTTCCGTACGATTCACCTCAACCTTCAGACGCTGCACGAGGCGCTGATTTTCGTCGTCGTTCAAGATGGACGACAAAAGCATTTCGTTGAGGCGTCGGCCTGAATAGAGAATAAAGCCGGTCACGGTGATCAGCACCAGCGCCATGATCGCCTGACTGACGCCATACTGCGCCGCCACGGAAATCGTCATGGGGGTGAGCGACAAAAGCGTAAAAGCCGTGAGCGACGGCATCCAGCAGGAATAAACCGGCCAGCTGGCAAAGGTCACGGCGACGATTACGGCTACGGCCACCAACTGCTGCACGCCCGCGAGCGGCACCATGATGACTGCACCAGCCGCTCCCCAGAGCAAACCGGCACATGAAGCCAGGATCGTCCAGCGTCGAATCCACAGACGGACACGCTCCACACGCCGTGCATCACGCCACAGGCTCCGAACAAAAGCGAGCGAAGCAATGAGCTGAGCAAAGCCAAAAAACGACCAAACGAGCAGCAGCTCAAACATCTCGGGCTTGGTTCTCATGACCGCATCAATGGCAGCCATGCCGAAGCACTGTGCGGCCAAAGCCACCGGCATCAGCTTCATGGAGGTGAGAAAGAGCTTGATCAGTGTATGTGCCGTGATGCTGCGCGAGGCCGGAAGACTTAAAAAAGTCTTTAGGAACAAAATCACGGAACGCCGCGTCGTAGTCTGACCGGTCGTTCGTGCCTCTCGATCCGGTTCTGCGGTCATGGCATTTCCTTCCAAGAAAGCGCTGCGCGGCCGGCATGGAGCGAGAACTCGGCCATAACGCCGACGGGCAGCGTCGCCTTTTTGGCAATATGCCCGAAGGGCAGCCCCGACACCATCGGGATGGACGCAGGCAGCCGGCGGCGAATGAATGCAAGCGAATCCGCGAGGCAATGGTCGCCCGGAAAACGGATCGAATCATCCGCATTGGTAAAGGCGCCGAGGAGCACCGCCCGCTGCCGGGCGAGAATGCCGGCGTCGAGCAGCGTGAGCAGCATGCGTTCGACGCGGTAGGCGTATTCGCCCACGTCTTCAAGAAAGAGAATGCCGCCTTCTAGCATCTCTTTGGGCGGCATCCAGGCCGTGCCCACCAGACTTTCAATCAGGCAGAGGTTCCCGCCCCAGAGGAGCCCAGCAGCGCGCTGCTCGGTTTGGTCAGCCCAGTTTCCGAGGAGATTGGGATCCGCCTCCCATTCGATGGGATCGAGCTCGGCACCGAAAACCACTGCGAAACGCTCAACCATGTATGGGTCCGGATTATCAAAAGATCCAAGCATCGGACCATGCCAGGAGGCGCGGCCGGTTTTGGCCAGAAGCGCCAAGTTAAAAGCCGTGAAATCGGAAAACCCAACCATGGGCACGGCAGCGCGCCCGATGGCCTCCCAGTCAAGGAGCGGCAGGAGCCGCGTCATGCCGTAGCCGCCGCGAATCGGCATCACCAGATCGGCTTCCGCCGGATCGCGGGTAAGCGCCGTTTGAAAGTCTGCTGCGCGCACTTCGTCAGGCCCTGCATAGCGGCCGTCCTGCGTGAGTGCGCCTGCCATCAGCGTTGGCACTACGCCGAGCGCCTCTAAGTTCCCTAACGCTGCTTCTCGACGCGCATGATCGATTTCACCCGTTTTCGTCAGAAATTGGTAGGAGGGCGCCGGAATAACAATCCGCCGGCCGCGGTATGCCGCGAGGCTCGTCTCCGGCACCGCATCGTATTGCGCGTTGAGCGAATGAGAAGCACCGAAATCAGGAGTGGTCATGATGAAAAAACGACTTCAAGAAAATGCAAATGGAAGCGCCTAAAGCGGCACCACCGCCTCATTGTGCGCAATTTTGCGGCGCATCGCTGCTCTCGGCTGCTTTTTGCGCTGCCTGTTCACTGCGCCGTTTGACAAAAAAATCCGTCAGCAATTTCTCGCCTTCGAGAGCCAAAACGCCGCCCGTCACCATCGGACGATGATTCACGCCGGGAATGTCAAAAAGCCGAAAGGCACCCTCGAGAGCGCCGCGTCGGCTGTCGCCTGCGCCGTAGACAATGCGGCGGCACCGTGCCTCGGCAATAGCGCCCGCACACATCGGACAAGGTTCAAGCGTGACGTAAAGCGTCGTGTTGGTGAGCCGATGATTGGCGAGGGCGGCAGCAGCAGCACGCAGCGCAACGATTTCGGCATGCGCCGTGGGATCTCCGCTGCGAAGCGTCTCGTTGCCGCCGGCGATCACCTTGCCGTCTGCCACCACGACGGCTCCGACTGGAATTTCTCCGGCCATCCCGGCCTCTTGTGCTTCTTCCAGCGCCATCCGCATGAAAGAGCGGTCAGCCTCAGCATCAACGGGAGGTTCGGGCGGCCGATTCACTTCGCGGTTTTTAGCCTGGAGCGTCTCCCGCATACGAGCGCGTCGAAGCTTGAGAATCTCCTGCGCCGCCTCAAGCTCATCGGCCAAACGGTTCGCCGTAACGCCCGGAAGCGGCTCGAGACGCGAGCGCCATCGGACGGGAGCACCGTCTTGAGGGTCTTCGGCCGCTTCGAGGAGCCCCTCCTCCAAAGCTGACGCCAAAAGCTCCGCCGGTTCTGCGTTAAGCCAACTGCCCGCACCTTGCAAAAAACCTTCAAAGCGCTGCAAGAGCGTTTCCTCAGAAGATGCAACAGTTGGAACAAAAAGCAACGCAGCGCCCACTACGACACGGCGATCGCGGGGCTCAGTCTTCACGACCGAAGCGAGCGGAATGCCTCGGCGGATAGAGAGTTCCGTAAAGCGGCCGATGTCGACAAGCGTGTAGCTGCTGTCGATAAGGCGATACATATAAAGGCTTCGTTCGCAGGTTTGAGGAAAAGTGAAAGGGGAGTCTCTGCGCACAGCGGGACGGTGATCCGCAGCGGTGATGCACTCGGAAGTGTAGCCTTTCGCTCTTGACCTATACTTCCCGGCAGGTTTGCTGCGAGATAATCCGCTGCACCTTATCTCAAACGATTCCAACCGTTTTTTGGAGGTTTCTTCGTGCTGCGTTCCCAACCCGCTCTCTTTAAGTTCTGCCTCTGCGCGCTCTTCTCGACATGCGCCGCCGGCACAGCCTGCGCCGCTTCGGCCGCCGATGAACTTGCCGACTGCCTCTATGCCAACACTTCAGCTGAGGACAAGACCACCTTTTTGCAGTGGGCCTACGTAGCGCTCGGACGCACCGAAGCCGCTAAGTCCGTGCAGACCATTCCTGCCGCCAAAATTAAGACCGTAGAGAAGAAAGCTCAGACAACACTCACGCAGCTCGTCATGAAAAGCTGCCCCAAGCCGGCGATGAATCTGCTCCTCTCTGACCCCAAGAAGGGACTTGAAAAAACGCTGACATCGCTCGCCGGAAAGCTCGTGCAGGCGGAAGTCGAAAAGCGTACGTCGCCCTTGCTTTCCATGACGATTACGGATCTCCTGAAGCGCTGATCCAGGGCTCCCCAAATTCGGACGCCAAAGTATCCGCTAAAAGAAGAGCGCCTTGAAACCTGAACTCCCGGATAACAGATCCCGAACTCGAGTGATTAAGGTCAAGGATCGGTTGTTTTGCTGAGCTAATCCCGTGAAAATGAACCAATAAGTTTTTACGGGATTTCTTTTTTTCGCTAAAATGCTACCTATGTTTAAATTAGGTATCTGTCAGTGGGATTGATGATGAAAAAGGCTAGCAACAAGTGGTATTTCACCAAAGAAACCAATGCCAAGGGCTTGTGCTACATCTACGCCTATCAAACGCAGTGGGATCCGGTCACTAAGAAATCAAAACGCTCAGCCCGCAAGTATGTCGGCCGCTTAGCAGCCGATTCCGTCGTCAATATCACCGCCAAATTCCGTACTGAATTTCCTCAGTACGCCCAAGGAACCTTTTATTTCGGCCTGGATAAGACTCTGGTCGATGAGGCTGCCTATCGCCGAGATTTCCCGAACGCTCCCGGCCCTAAACCAGCGGAGGCCGAAATAGATACAGCTTTGTGGGATACCCGTAGCTTGGGGTTCACTTGGGCTTTGGAACAGCTGGCAGCGCAGTCACAGGTGCTTGAGCATCTGCGCGAGATCTTCAAAGAGGATGCCCGCAGCCTGCTCAATCTGGCGATCTACAAATTAGACGGCGGCAACTCCATGGCTGCCATGGAGGATTGGCGGGCCAGTGTGTATTTGCCGCATGGTCCTGCTCTGAAGAGCCAGCGCATCAGCGAAGTATTGAGCCGAGTTACGCCTAAGGACTTTGCGCGCTATTTCCATCTGCGGCATCAAAGCAAGATCGAAAGGATGTCCGGCGCAGACTGCGTGCACTATGCGTTGGACAACACCACGATTTCGTCATATTCGGCCACCATCGCGGATGTCGCCTACGGCCATGCCAAACGTGATCCGGAATTGCCGGTACTCAATTTCACTTTTGTTTGCGACCAAGACTCTGGGGACATTGTCTTCGCCCATGCCTATGAAGGCTCAATCCCTGATGTCACAGCCTTTGGAGAAATTGTTTTTTGCATGAAGGATGCCGGTTTTGATTTCTCGAAAGTGATTTTGGTGACGGATCGGGGGTATCAAAGCCTAATCAACATCCAAAAGCAGATTGATCTGGAAGTGAAGTTCATACAGGGCATTCGCCTCAGCGAGGACATCGTGAAGCGCAGCTTTGACCGATATGACGCTTCGCTGCATAACCAGCGCTTCTACGACACTGGCGAACGTGTGTACGCCCATTCCACCACGGAAGCCTGGAAGCAATACACCGACTATGGATCACTCAACAAGACGCTGCATTTACATCTTTACCGCTTTCCTAAAGCCGATGAAGCTGAGATGGAAGAGCTTCGCTTACAAGTGCAGCAGGTGCTGGATCTGAAAAA
>ERZ773143.600-NODE-600-length-39943-cov-6.602111_pt1 | contig 39943 bp, 45 predicted proteins | sample MGYA00580852_ERZ773143 | MGnify/ENA primary metagenome ERZ773143 (study PRJEB29015, sample SAMEA2737853) | human gut metagenome | biome: human gut; feature: human-associated habitat; material: faeces | place: China | collected 2012 ... | reverse complement strand
CATTTTTAAACAATCCTTGATTTGTTAATGCTGATATTGATATTCCTGCTAATATTAATAAAATTATGATTGTTATTACCAATGCTATTAATGTAATACCTTTGTCTTTATTTTGTATCATAATTTTTCCTCCTTTGTTTTCTATTTTATTTTTTCTTATTATTTGTATTTTTATTCTTCTAATTCATTTTTTATTTTTTACAAATTCTTTTTGCAAAATATTTACTTGAATAAATAACATTTTACTGAATACATTACGACAAAGATATTAAATTTTCAATGTACTTGTTATTTACTTCCGTAAATTTCTTACACATTTATTTTAATATATCTTTTTATATTTTTCAATATTTTTTCCGATTTTTATTATGCTTTTTGCATATATTTTATTATAGCTTGTAGTATACGTTTTCACACCAATTATAGCACTGCAAAAATCACAAAAATACTACTTTTTGTATCTCTCTATTTTCAATTAGTTCATAAATTTGTCTATTATTTTTAATATCCTCAATATTTTTACCATGCATAGTAAAAATTCCTTTCACCCCAGAATACAACGCATAATGAATAGCCTCAACATCATCAGAACTACCAATTTCATCACAAGCAATTATTTCAGGAGCCATAGTCCTCACAAGCATATGAATTCCTTGATTTTTAGTAACATTTTCTATAATATCTGTCCTAATTCCAACATCATTTTGAGGAACACCTTTGTACATTGCAGCAATCTCTCCTCTTTCATCAACAACACCACATGTCTTCCCCTTAAAATTAATTTCATCTATACCATTACTCAATCTTCTTATAACATCACGTAAAATAGTAGTCTTACCTCTTCCAGGAGGAGCTACAAGAATCGTATTATAAATCGATTTATTTTCTATATCAATTATCTCTCTTAATACTCTTGTACTGCAATTTAAAACTTCTCTTGCAATTCTAAAATTCAAACTTGATATGTATTTAACATTTACAATTTTGCCATTTTCTATAACACATGAACCAGTTAACCCAACACGGTGTCCCCCCTTTACCGTTATAAAGCCTTCGCATATTTGATTTTTATATGCATATATCGAATTTTCACATAATCTTTCTACTATTTGTAAAATTTCGGACTGTGGAATATTATATTGTAATATAAAATCTTTTTCTCGTAACCTTAAAATTATTGGTCTATCTGTTCTCATTCTTATTTCTTGTAATTCATCTATTATTTTATTATTTTCTTGGAATAAATTGAAAAAAATTTGATATATTTTATTAGGAAAATATCTTAAAATTTCATCTATATTTACCATTTTCTCTCCTCTTCCTGTTTTTGGGGACGGAGGAAAAAAACAGTTTTTATCATAATATATAACTGTTTTTTTCCTCCGTCCCCAAAAACAGTTTCCAAATGGACATGTTATATTATATTCATTTCATTGAATTTTATGACTTTTATTGGTTATACTAATAATGATTAATAATTTTTTCAAATCTGCTTTTAGCTCTGAGGAAGGAATGTGATAAAAATGAAAAATAATAAGGTTTGGTTTATATTAGCTATTATAATAATTATATGCATTGGAATAGGAATCTATTTTTTCTCCAAAAATAAAAACTCAAATAATTCTACTTATTCAGCCAGTAAAACATCAGCAAATGAAGAAACCTCTAATAATACTAATTATAGTAATACTAATTATAGTAATACTAATTACAATAATAGTATTACAAATAAAACAGAAAATAATACTAACAATAATTTTTCTAACACAACTGAAAATAATGTTAATGAAATCAAACAAGATACACCTCAACCAAAAGAAGAACAAATTGCATCTTTTACCACAAAAATTTATAATAAAGACACCGCTAGGCAAACTAATATAGAACTAACATGTTCTAGTCTAAATGGTGTTATTGTTAAAAATGGTACTACCTTTTCTTTTTGTAATACTCTTGGACCTGCCACTTCTGATAAAGGTTATCAAGAGGCTGATGTTTTTGATAAAGATGGGAACAAACAAAAAGGTCTTGGCGGTGGCAAATGTCAAGTAAGTACTACTTTATATAATGCTGTCTTAAAAGTTCCAAACTTACAAATAATTGAGAGACATGAACACAGTAATAAAGTTCCTTATGTTTCAGAAGGAAAGGATGCTGCTGTTTCTTATGGCAGTTATGATTTTAAATTTAAAAATAATTCTGGTTTTGATATTAAACTTTCTATTTCTTGTAGTAAAAATGACATTTCTATTATTCTTTATAAAATTTAAAAAAGAGAATGTTATTTATGTATTTAATACATTTTTACACTCTCTTTTATTTTATTCTTTTACAATAAATGCATTTGGCAAATATCTTTCTCCCATAGGAGTTGATGTTTTATTTACAACTTTACCATTATAATACATTGTTGCAGATGAACCACCATCAAGGTTCGCTGCATTATAAGCATCATATCTATTAAAAATATTTTGCATTTCCAATAAATTCGTTCCAATACTATATCCTGGTTGTCTTCCATCAACAACTACAAAAATGAAAGTTCCATCTTTTTTCTGTCCAATCCCCATTCTTGGATGAATTCCACCAGAGCTTGCATTTGTTATTTGATTTTTTCCGTTAACTATTAAATATGGTCCAAACTCAACTGCTGATTCTATTCCAGCATTCATAGCCTGTTGATATGTATATTTTCCAAGCACTAATTTTTTATCTGAACTTAAACCTATTAAACTATATTTTGATGTTTTATTTCCATATAATAATTTTTTATTTATTATTGTTGCATCACATAAAACATTTCCAGAGCCAACTCCACCATCATCAGCAAATCCTCCTGCATTTATTCCTGCAATTGCTTTATTATTTTTTACTATTTCACTAAGCTTCGTTCCTCTATTTGATTTTCTTCCATCTACTAGATTTACTTTTGATGCATCTGGTATTGTCATTACATATCCCACATAATTTCTTCCAGTTATTTTATCAACTTTAATTTCTTCTTTTTTATTTTCACTTGGAATTTCTATTTTTATTTCATTTGAATTAGAATCTTCATTATTTTGAACTTCTAACCTTTTCATTATTTCTTGTATTTCTTCATCTGATAAAAACCATGTTGCTAAATATTGATGATTCATTGTTGACATTGCTGTTACTACCCATAATTCTTTATATTTTTCAAATAATGATGTTTTAAAAAATAAGAATATTCCTATTATACCTAATATTATTAATGTTATTATTATTTTTACTACTAAAAATATTTTTTGTTTTGTTGTTTTTTTCTTTTTACCTTTTTTTGTATTTTCTATATTTTTAGCATGTTTAGATTTTTTCTTATTATTTTCATATTTATTAATTTTTTTATAATTTTCTTCTTTTGGACTTTCTATTTTTTCTTCTTTTTCGTGTAAATCATATTCGTTGTTTAATATGATATTTGTTACTGTGTCCATATCAAAATCGCTTTTTCTCATCTTCAATACCATTCTTTCTATTTTGTTACAACCACAATTATATCATTTATATGTGTGAGTGTCAAAATTTCGACAAAATTTTTATTGTCAATTTTTTCCTTTATTTAAAATATAAAAACATTTATCTCTTAGCCAAACGTAACAAAGTTTTATTTAACTCAGCACCCAAAAATAAAGAATAGAAACAAGAATAAGTCCACATCATAATAAGCATCAAAGTTGTCAAACTTCCATAAGTAATAGAAAAACCCTTAAAAATATCTAAATATTTAGAAAATACAAAAGAAATCACATTAAGAGCAATAGCTCCAAAAATAGCTCCCGGAACTTGGCTCTTAAAAGTAACCTTGTGGTTTGGCATAAATCTATAAAGAAATAAGAACACAACAAAAGTTGCAAAAATAAATCCAATTTCAGTTACAAACTGTGAAAATGCATTAAAATTTTCAAGAGCTCCAAAATGCTGTTGCATTATTGATTTTAAGCTATTTCCAAACACCAATAGAACCATTCCAATCATTATTAAAACTATAAATACAATTGTCTCAACCAATGCCATTATTCTCAAATATAATACTGACTTTTCTTTATCTTCATCAGTATTATATACAAAATGTAGGCCTTTTGTTAATGCAAAAAGCCCTTTTCCTGCTGACCATAATGTGAAAATAATTGATATAGATATTGTACCTATTGATTTTGAATATACTTCCCTTACAATTCCAATAATAAATTCGTTCATACTTGATGGAATTATTTTTGAAATTACATCAAATAATGTTTGTTGTTCAATATTTGTATATTGAATAAGTGTTATCAACAAGATTACAAACGGTATAAATGAAAGTATTGTGTAATATGAACATTGTGCCGAATACTCACTTATATGGTCATCACCACTATTTTTTAAAATCACATTAAATTGTTTCATTCTTTTAGAAATCCTCAACTTTAATTTTTCCATAATATTTCATCCTCTATTTTTTGTCTTTTGATTTTTTTGATAAATCTTTCAAATCTCCGACCTTTTCTTTTATTTCTTTTTTCTGACGTTCTACACTTTCTTTAAATTCATCTGTCTGTTCTACAACCTGCCTTTTTATTTCATCTTTTTTCTCTTTAATTTTTACTTTAATTGATTGAACTTTTGGATATGATTCTAACAATCTTCTATATAATCCAGATTTGTTTAATAAAGCTTCTTTTACTCTATTTGTAATTTCTTCTGTATTATCAAGGCTTTTTCCAAATTCTTTTGTTGTTTTTCCAACATAACTAATTACATTTGTTGAAATTATATTATCTAATACAAATATTACAAGCAATACCCAAAATACTATATTTAGTGCTGTCTCAGGTAATGATTCAATTGCTCCTAATAAGAATGGATTTGATACATACATTATAAACATTCCTAGCAATCCAAATGGAATTATAGTATTTAAACATACTCTTCCATTTATATTGAATTTTCTTTGGCTATAATCCCACCATCTTGCATGATATATTTTTTCCATAAAATAACTTGTTAGATATTCTAGTGTTCCGCACACTAGTATTGCCATTACAAATAATGCAAATGGGTCTGATACATATTTTTTAAGTAAAAATGTTATTAAAATTGCTCCTGTTCCATATATTGGACAATATGGTCCAACTAAAAATCCTCTGTTTATAAATCTTTTATATTGTATTAATTTTCCAATTACTTCCATGCACCATCCTGCAAATGAATATGTTAAAAATAGTAAAAAATATACTCTTATATCTATTCCAAATATTATCATTTTTTTCCTCCATTTTTTGTCAAAAATGCGATCTATTTTTAAAGATTTATTATTTATTCTTTCTATCTAAAAAGTTTTCCTATTTTGACAAGTTTTAAATTTCTATTCTATCTGTAAACTTGTTCTTTACAGATAATTTCAATAATTTATTTTCTTCTTTTTCTAATTTAGGGTCATTACTTACAACCTTAATAGCCGCCTCCTGAGCCAATTTCAAAATATCCATATCTGTAAACAAATTAGCAATCTTAAAATCAGGAATTCCATGTTGCATTGTACCAAAGAAATCTCCAGAGCCTCTCAACTCTAAATCTTTCTGAGAAATAAGAAAACCATCATTTGTCTCACACATAATCTTCATTCTCTCTTTTGTATTTTGCCCCTTGCCTTTAAATTTTAGCACACAATATGATTTATACTCACCACGGCCAACTCTTCCCCTTAATTGATGTAATTGTGCCAATCCGAATCTTTCTGCATCTTCAATTACCATTATATTTGCATTTGGTACATCAACACCAACCTCAATAACAGTCGTAGAAATAAGTATATCAATTTCCTTGTTTTTGAATCTCTCCATTATTTCATCTTTATCTTTTGGCCTCATTTTACCATGTATGTACTCAACTCTATAATCAGAAAAAGTCTCTTCTTTGCATTTTTCATATAAAGTTGTAACAGCTTTCAAGTCTGTATCCTCTTCTTCACTTTCTTCAACTAATGGACATACGATGTAAGCTTGTCTACCTTCATCAATCTGTTTTTTTATAAAATTATTAATTCTTTCTTCCATTCTATTTGTAACAGCAAATGTTTCTATTGTTTTTCTATTAGGTGGAAGCTCATCAATTATTGATATATCCAAATCTCCATATAAAATTAATGCAAGAGTCCTTGGGATTGGTGTTGCTGACATTACTAGCACATCTGGGTTCTGACCTTTTTGTGCAATTTTTGTTCTTTGCTTTACACCAAATCTATGTTGTTCATCTGTAACAACTAACCCTAAATTTTTAAACTCTACATTTTCTTCTAACATAGCATGTGTTCCAATCAATATGTCAATCTCTCCATTTTTCAGTCTTTCCAAAATGTCTTCTTTCTTTTTTTTGCTGATACCTGATATTAATAATTCACATTTAATATCAAAATGATTTAGTATTTTTTCAAAATTCACCATATGTTGTGTTGCTAGAATTGCAGTTGGAGCTAGAATTGCTGCTTGATACCCAGATTTTACTGCTTTATATGCTGTAATCATTGCAACAACAGTTTTTCCAGATCCAACATCTCCTTGCAAAAGTCTATTCATTGATTTTTCTGATTCCATATTTTCATCAATTTCCTGTAACACTCTCAGCTGAGCCTTTGTTAATTTAAATGGTAAAGTATTTATTGCATCTGACATTTTTACATTTTTATCAAATATTATTCCTTTTTTATCATTCAAATTGCTATTTTTTAATTGCAATAATGCTAATTGTGTTGATAATAACTCTTCAAAAACTAGTCTTCTCCTAGCTTTTTTAAAATCATCAAAATCTTTTGGAAAGTGTATGTCATAATTTGCTTTATTTGCATTTTCTAATTTATATTCATTTAAAATATAATCCGGCAAAGTCTCTGGCAAACCGCCTTGTTCCTGTACTTTCTGCAATCCATTCTCAATTATTTTTCTTAATGTATTTTGTGTTAGACTAAATGTCAATGGATAAATAGGTATTATTTTTCCAGTATTATTTGAATTTTCTATTTCATCAAATACAGGAGCATTCATACTTACCTTTCCATATTGAAATTCTATTTTTCCATAGAATCTATATCTTTTTCCGAGTTTGAAATTTAGACTTTAAATATGGTTGATTGAACCAAGTTATTACTGCTTGTCCTGTTTCATCCATAACCAATAGTCTTTGCATTGTTCTTCCTTTGCTTATTCTGCTATCTACTAATCTTGACATTGCTACTGCTTCTATTAATGCAATTTCTCCATTTGTACATTCACATATATTTTTTGGTTTACTTCTGTCTTCATATCCTCTTGGATAATATGTGATTAGGTCTTTTATAGTGAATATTCCTATTTTGTTTAATAGTGTAACCCTATTGGGTCCTACTCCTTTTACATATTTTACATCTTCTGTTAAATCCATATTTTCTCTCCATATAATTTTTAGGTTAGATTTTCAATAATTTAAAATCTAATCCATCACTGCTAACTAATTTATATTCTATTCCATCAACATTTCCTTCTACTGCATCTAAAATTGAGTTTGCATGTAAATGTCCATAATAACATCTTTTAATATTGTATTTTTTCAACATCTTTGTATATTCTGTATTCATATAGTTTTTCGTTAATGGTGGATAATGCATAAATACTATTATTTCTTTATCTTCTCCATGTTTTTGGATTCCATCTTTTATTGATAGTTCTAATCTTGCTACTTCTCTTTTTGTTAGTCGTATATCTTCTTGTTCTTCTGATATGTTCCAGCCTTTTGTTCCTGCTATTATTTTATTTTCATATTCATAGCTATTATTATATAAAAAATCAATGTTTTTGAAACTTTTTTCTTCTATGTATTTTCTCATACTTGTTACTGTTGTCCACCAATAGTCGTGATTTCCTTTTAATAGAATTTTTTGCCCTGGTAAGTTGTTTATAAATTCGAAGTCTTTGTCAGTTTCATCTAAGTACATTGACCAAGAAAAGTCTCCTGGCAATATTACTGTGTCTTCTGGTCTTACTCTTGCTAACCAGTCTTGTTTTATTTTTTCTTCATAATTTTGCCAGTTTTTTCCGAATATGTCCATTGGTTTGTTTGTGTTAAATGATAAGTGCAAGTCTCCTATTGTATATATTGCCATTTTTTCCTCCTTTTTTCCGTTCTTTTTTCTTTTTATAGTTTACAATATTTTTCTTTAATTGTCTATAATTGTTTTTCATAAATTTGCTTTTTTTGAAAAAATGTATTATAATTAATTTATTATATACGCAGGAGGGTGCAAACATGGAAGCAACAGCACTAAATAATGAAAATCATGATGCTCTAAGAGATTTATTATACATTATTCAAAATAATGTATATCAAGAAGCAGAAAGATCTCTTGGACAATATCGGCTACAAGCCTTTAAAACAGATTACTCTGCAACTGATTTCAATAAGCTGATTTTTAATCCTATATTAGGATTAAGCAGTGAGCTTTCAAAGCAACTCTCACGTCGTTCTAGTGAGAGATGGTTAAAAAGAGCCTATGAACTCAGAAAAATGTACTATTCAGTTCATAAAACAAACTGGATAGATACTCGTGGCATATCAAAAAAAACAATACAAATATCATTACAGTTAATAGGCAATGATACTAAACCTGTAATAATGGTAGAGGTATCTTAACTCTATACCCCAAAAAGGACCGATTCACCTGAATCGGTCCTTCTTCAATTTAATCTAATTTCAAATTAGGAATAGCATTTAAATTCAATTCATTTCTTTTTCCTTCAATAAAATTATAATATCCAGCAGAAGCAATCATTGCTGCATTGTCAGTACATAATTTCAAATCAGGCATATAAACATTTACTCCATGTTCTTTGAATTTCATAAACGCTTCTCTAATATAACAATTTGCAGATACTCCTCCCGCCAAAGCAACTGTTTTTAATCCAGTTTGATTTAAAGCTTTTTCAGCATTTTCCACTAATATTTCTGTTACTGTTTTTTCAAAACTTGCACATAAATCCGCCTTATTTATATCAGGATTTTTATGATGTAAATTTATAACAGCCGTCTTTATTCCACTAAAACTAAAATCCAAATTATCAAAATGTGTTTTAGGTAATACTATTGCATCTGGATTTCCATCTTTTGCAAGCTTATCAACCTTTGGTCCACCTGGATAGCCAAGGCCAACAACTCTTGCTACTTTATCAAAAGCCTCTCCAATTGCATCATCTCTTGTCTTTCCCAAAACTTCAAATTCAGTATAATTTTTTACATGTATCAATTGTGTATTTCCACCAGATGTCATAACACATAAAAATGGTGGTTTCAATTCAGGATATGTTATGTAATTGGCAGCAATATGTCCTTGTATATGGTTCACACCAACTAATGGTTTATTTATAGCAAAGCTCAATGCTTTTGCATATGATAATCCTACCAATAATGCTCCTACTAAACCTGGTCCGTATGTTGGCGTTATTGCATCTATATCTTCAAATTTCACATTAGCTTCTTCTAGTGCTTTTTTTGTTACTCTTGATATTGCTTCAATATGGTTTCTTGATGCTATTTCTGGTACTACTCCACCATATTTTTCGTGTATTGGTATTTGTGTATCTATTACATTTGACAATATCTCTCTTCCATTTTTTACTACTGATACTGATGTTTCGTCACAGCTTGATTCTATTCCTAATGTTAATATATCTTTTTTCATCTTAAATGCTTCCTCTCATTCATTAAAAAATCGGGATTGAAGAACCATCCACCAATCCCTAATTTTTATAATCTAAATATTAATTTTCCTAATGCTAGTGCTCCTTTTGATACCCAATTAATTGCTGGTGTTATTATTGTTCCTGCAATTCCTGTTATCCAAATAAGTACAAATATGATGTAAAATATTTGCTCATTATTTATAAAAAATTCTTTTGCTTTATTTGGTAATAATGGCATTATTATTTTTGAACCATCTAATGGTGGTAATGGTATTAAGTTAAATACTCCAAGTCCAATATTTATTGATATTGTACTTGATATTAATAGCATTATTACTGTTCCAACTGTTGAAACCATAAATGCAGTGCTAGCAAATTTATATATTGCACAGTATATTAGTGTAAATATTATTGCTAGTATAAAGTTCATTAATGGTCCAGCAAGTGAGACTATTGCTTCTCCTTTTTCCATTGATATTTTTCTTGTATAGTTTCTTGGGTCTACTTCTACTGGTTTTCCCCATCCAAATCCTGCTACTAGTAACATTAGTGTTCCTACTGGATCTAAATGTGCAAATGGGTTTAAACTTAATCTTCCTTGTCTTTTTGCTGTATCGTCTCCTAGTTTATATGCTGCATATCCATGTGCAAATTCATGGAATGTTATTGCTATTAATACTCCTGGTGCACTTATTAGTAATCCTAGTAGTTGCCCTAGGTTTGTTGCGTATTGTATTAATATAAATAATAACATTATTCCTATTATTATATACATTGTTCTTTTATCAAAGTTAAAACTAAACATATTTTTCTCCTTTATTTTTAGTATTTTTAAATTGTATTAATATTATAGCACAATTTTATCTAAAGTCTACACTATATTTTTATTTTGTAGTACAATGTTTGCTGCTGTTGTTGTATGACTTTCATATAACTCAACAATCATCTTTTTAGAATCTTCATCATAACTTTTATTTTTTGCCATTTTGAACACTCATTTCCAAGCATATAAAACTATTATAACATCTCTACGCTTTCGTGTCCAAAATCTATCTTAACACCATTCTTTTTTTCCATCATATTTTTTATTCCATCTCCATAATGATGTCCTTGATATATGATATTTTCTACATACATATCCTATATCATTACATTTTCTATACATTTTTACTGCATTTTCTCTGGTTTTTAATTCATGTGGTAAATATCTCTTTATATTTTTTTGATTTTGTGTTATAATATTATTCATAAGTGATTCAAGTCCTTTCGTATTTTTCGAAAAATGCACTTATATAGTGTTACAGTTCACAGCCATTAAAAATATTATGGATATTGGAAGTGCTTCCTAGGTCATCATATATAATAAACTAAAATTCCTAATAAAATCAAACCATTCCCAACAATCTTTTTCTTAGTAATTTCCTCTCCAAGAATCCTATTACTTAAAATCATAACAAAAATATATCCCAAAGACTCTATAATCGGTTCATTTTTATATGGTACACCTTTTAATCCTAATATAACTAAAATAGTTGAAAGAACCATTAAACCATATCCAGTTATTACATATATATTTAAATATTCCTTTAATATTGAACTATAAGTTTTAGAAGCGCTTTTCTTCAATATAATTTGAGATATAGAACTTACCAAAACTGCTAAAATTAATAAACAAACATATTTACTCATCTTCACTATTCACTATAATTGTACCTACAATTACAATTACTACTCCTATCACATTTTTTATTGTTATCGTTTCATTAAAAATTAATATTGCCCACACAATTGACCAAAGCAATCCCATTGCTTTATTTGCATATGCAACTGAAATATCAAACTTCTTTATCAATTGTTGCCACACAACTGCATACACAGCTAATATAAGCATTTCTAACCCATAATACAATATAAATTTGAATGACATAAACTCTTGTCCTGATGCGAATTTAGCAAATACTGTTGATAATGTATATATTGCAATAACTATTTGTAGTATAAAAATTTCCTTTAACTTTGTTTTCTTTTTTACTTTATTTTCCATATAATCCCTCTTTTGTTATATTGCTAAAATATAATATCCATATCTTGTTGAACTATCAATTATCTTATGTGAATTTATTTCTTCTATTGGGCTCACATAATAAATACACTCTGGCTTTTCTTTTTGTATTTTTTCCAATTCTTCAACATCTTCTTTTGAAAAGATAAATTTAATAACTGCCTTTCTTGGCTCAACAATTTTTGTAAAATCTGGTGCATTTCCTAAAGCAACATCAATTACCATTTTTAAGAAATCATATCCTGTAGAAATTTGTACTAGGTCTGAACCAATACAATCCCCACCCATTCTTGCACCTATCTCTATAATTTTTATTTCTCCATTAGGAGTAATTTTGAACTCTGCATGTGATGCACCATTTTTTATTTTCAAACTATTTAGACCTGCAAATATTTCTTTTTCTACTTTCTTCATTATTTCTTTATCTAATCCAGCAGGTTGAATATGTCCTGTTTCTATAAAATGTGGTGCACCTGTTGTTTGCTTTCTAGTTACTGTAAGTAATGTATGCTTTCCTCTATAAGAAATACTTTCTGCACTAAATTCTTCTCCTTCAATATATTCTTCTATAATTGCTTTTTTCTCAAAAGATACACTTATAGCTTCTTCAATTGCTTTTTTCAACTCTTCACTATCTAATGATTCTATTTTAGTAATTGACCTGCTTCCTGACCTATCTGTTGGTTTTACAATAATTGGCAAATTCATCTTACTTATTTGTTCTAAAGTATTTGTATCAAATTTTGATGTTTCAATAAATTTAGGAACAGATACTTTATTGGCCTGAAATGCTTGTCTCATTTTATATTTATTAGTAGATATTTGTGTGCACTCTAAACTATTACCTGTAAGTCCTAATTTATCTGCTAAATAATTTACTGTTAATGTTGCCAAATCAGACGCAACTGAAATAACTGCATCTGGTTTTATTTTCTTACATTCTTCTAGAATTAAGTCTTTTTCTATTATACTTATTGGATAAAAGAAATCTGCAAACTCTGCTCCAACAGCCCCTTCTTTCCATGCAAATACATGTGCCTCATATCCCAATTCTTTTGCTTTTTTAATAAGTGGCATTTGAAAATTATTTGCACCTATAATAACTATTTTCTTCATAACAACTCTTCCTTCCAAACTTGCAATTAGTTCTTGTAAAATTCTTTAATTGCATTTATTACTTCATCTTGTTCTTTTCTTGTTAATCCATAATACATTGGTAATCTCACAAGTTTCTCACTTTCTGAAGTTGTATATTTATCTTCTCCAAAAAATCTTCCAAATCTCATTCCTGCAGGAGAAGTATGTAATGGAATATAATGAAAAACAGCCTGAATTCCTTTTGATTTTAAATACTCTATTAGCATTGTTCTTTCTTCTAAATTTTTTGCCTTTATGTAAAACATATGTGCATTGTGTTCGCTATATTCTGGTACATATTGTAATGTTATACATCCATCTTTTTCTAATTCTTTAAGTCCATCTTTGTAATAATTCCATGAAGTTAATCTGTCATTATTTATCATTTCCGCATCCTTAAGTTGAGGATATAAATATGCACAATTCAATTCACTTGGTAAATATGATGAACCATAATCAACCCAAGTATATTTATCGATTTCTCCTCTAAAGAACTTATTTCTGTTAGTTCCCTTTTCTCTGATTATTTCTGCTCTTTCTATTAGCTCTGGATCATTAATTACAATTGCTCCACCTTCACCCATACTATAATTTTTTGTTTCATGGAAGCTGTAACATCCTAAATCTGCAATTGTACCTAAATACTTATCCTTGTATTTAGCCATAACACCTTGTGCAGAATCCTCTACTACTTTTAAATTGTGTTCTTTTGCAATTTTCATTATCCTGTCCATATCTGGTGAAATACCCGCATAATGAACAACAACAATAGCTTTAGTTTTAGATGTTATAGCTTCTTCTATTTTATTTTCATCTATATTCATTGTTTTTGGATTTATATCAACAAAAACAATTTTTGCACCAACCATTACAAATGCATCTGCAGTTGATACAAATGTATATGATGGAAGTATTACTTCATCTCCTGGTTGTATATCTAACAAAATTGCAGCCATTTCTAATGCAGATGTACATGATGTTGTTAATAATATTTTTTGTGCATTAAACTTTTCTTCCATTAATTTACTACATTTTTTTGTAAATTCTCCATCTCCGCAGATTTTTCTATTTTCTGCAGCCTTCTTTATACAATTAATTGATTCATCCATATAAATTGGAATATTAAAACCTATCATATTTCATCTCTTCTTTCTATAACTTTTTATATGTTGGTATTACATATGTAAATATTGCCTCAAAAGATATTATTATTACAAGTAAAATTAACACTAAAACAATAATTTTTTTCATCCTTTGTGATTTAATAAATTTTTCTAACACTGTTTCTATCCCAGTAACCACAAAATATGTAAATGGCACTATAATTCCCATTATATATCTACCTTGTGGCTGAAAATCGCTTGTGTAGGAATATATTATACTTAAAACAATTGGAATTATTAATGCTATTACAAATATATAATTTAACAAATATTTATTTTTTTCCTCACTTTTATAAAAAAATAATTCTTTAAACTTTAATATACATCCAATCCCTCCAATTAACCATATTAAAAAATATGAATAATATATTTTATTTGACATAATTATTGAATGATACCCAAATATGCCTACAAAACTTCTTATCACAATCTTTATCCATTTATCATCATATAACATATGCCAAAGGCTTTCTCCTCTGTTTTGTGGTGTTTTTCTAGTCGATGGTTTATAATTCTCCATTGCATATTTGTCACCATATTCATTTTGCGTTCTAGTTCCCAATATGTCACCATCATATATTATTGCATTTCTAACAAACCACCATCCTGCTACTGCAAATGCCACAAGTGAAACTATTATTGCTTTTTGCGTTATATCTTTTACTTTCACTTTATTTAATACTGTTGATATCAAACAAATTATTACACTACAAAATATATATCCATATGCATTATAATATGTTAAAGCACAAAATCCAATAGCTAGTCCTAATAACACACAATATTTTGTTTTCCAATTACTCTCCAATCCCAAAATCCATAAATAAATTATCATTGTAGTTGCCAGTATGGCAGTCGAATCATTATTTATATATGACGCCAAGAACGCTGTTATAGGTTGAAATGCAATTATAGAAACAAATAAATATTTATATTTTTCCTTATCTTTAAATAATTTATCTGCAATTTTTATTACAAAATATATTGATAAAGTCATACTTATTGTACTAACAAGTCTTGCCGAAACAACTAAAGCAAATTGATTTGTTGTAAATATTGATGCTATTTTCATAAACATTGCGCAAATCATATATGTAAGAATTGGTTGAAAAGCATATGAAATTCCCCATATAGGATTTCTTATGCTCTCGTCTCTTCCATCTGGTATAGAATTATGTTCAGAAACATACTTACATATATCCCATTTCATTCCTTCATCAGGGCATGAATTATATGGTTGTGAAATTGTCCAAATTAAATAATAACCAAATAATCCTAATAAAAATATCATTAATATTAATTGTTTGTGTTTTTTACATTTCTCTACTACTTCATCTATCATCATTATTTTTCAACCATTTTACCCTTCTCTACTTTTTCTATAATATATGGTGGTCTTTTTCGTGCAGCATCAAAAGTTCTCCATAAATACTCTCCTAAAATTCCTATAGAAAGCATTGTAATTCCAAATCCAATTAACATAATTATTATAATTGACGCATATCCTTCAACATCAATAACACCTGTCATTCTTTTATATACGATAACTATCAACCAAATTATTGCTGTAAAAAAGCTAAAAAATCCAGCTATTGTTATCAATTTTATTGGAAAATATGAAAAGCTCAATAATGAATCATATACTAATTTTACTTTTTTAGATAAAGTCCATTTTGACTTTCCTATTTCTCTTTTTTTTCGAACATATGGTACTGTCGCAGTCTCAAAACCCGCCCATAAAATTTGACTCATTAAAGATGTATTACATTCTTGCATTTTTACTAAAAAATCAATAACTTGTCTATCTATTAAAAAGGAATCAAACCCTCCTTTTGGCATATTATGCAATGCTAATTTTCTCATCAAAAAAGCATACAAATTAGAAAATGCCTTTTGTGTAACAGGTTCATCTCTATCAGCCCTTACAGCTAAAACAACCTTATTTCCTTCTTCGTACTTTTTCATCATATCTAATATCATTTCAGACGGTTCTTGTAAATCAGCTGCTTTTCTTACAGCGCAATCTCCTGTACATTGTGATAATCCCGCTAAAATTGCAGAATGTTCACCAAAGTTTCTTGATAACCTCATAATTTTTACATTTGAATCTATTTTAGCTAAATCTTGCATCACCTTATAAGACCCATCTTTTGAGCCATCATCCACTAATATTAATTCATATTCAGTTTCAGTTGGCAACTTTGTAAATACTTTTTCCTTCAAATCTGCATACAATGGCAAAAGATTGTCATGATTGTAATATACTGGCACTACTATTGAAATTTTATTCATTTTTTATTTCTCCTTATTTCTATCTTTATTACCCTTTGATATTCTACCACAATGAAATAACTAGGTCAATAATATAAATAATTAATAATTTTGTAGTACAATCTCACAAAATGAGTTTCAGTTTTGTAAGACAATACTAATCAAATCTAAATATTAATTTTCATAAATATCATCATTTATTTTTAATACCATTCTTCTATAATGTGTTTTAAAGCCTAATCTTTCATATAAATCTCTTGCAATATTATCTCCGATCACCTCTAATGTCATATCTTTATTTTGTTCTCTAGCCATATCAATTATCTTATTCAAAGCTATCGTTCCAATCCCTTTATTTCTATTCTTTTCATCAATAAAAAACCTATACAAATATAATTCTTTATCATAATTTTTTATTCCTATAAATCCTACCATTTCATTATCATTCATAATTTTATAGTATTCTTCATTTTTATCAAATTTTAATTCTTCTGGTTTTATAATTCTTAATTGATAAACATCATCTACTGTATTATGATGTTTCCATTCTTCTATAATCCACTCTCTAAAGAAGTCGTTATTTTCTTTGATTAATTTTACATTGTTCTCCATTTCAATTCTCCTTTTTTATTTTGCCTTTTATATAAATACTGTTCTGTCTTTCTTAAATAAATTGCAGAAATTATCAAGAAAAACATCAAGATAGAAATTGCTATTGAAAGTATATTTACATTATAAAAATAATTATATAAAATATATACCAAACCATAACTTATAATTTGTCCTATTATCATATAAATATTAAAAGTCATTATATGTTCTTTTCTGTATTTTTCTAAATTATCAACTTTAATTGCAGCGTAAACGGCACTACAAGATTCAGATTCAATTATTGTTCCAAAAGAATTCATTAATATATAATAAATCAATAGTGTAATAAAATTTGTATTAAATACAACCATTAATGAGGATATAAATATTATAATAGCCATATATGGATAAAATTTTTTATTAATATTCTTATTATTTATTACTTTCAATATTTGTAATGAAATAATTGATATAATTGCAAACATTGTATTATAACTTCCAAAACTCAATTCAGTTCCCAATCTCAGAAATAATACAATTGGTAATAATTCTGTTATTGCTCCTTGCGATGATATTCTTCTAAAAAACATACATTTATAAATATCTTTCAAACATATCTTATCTTTTGCTACTTTCCAAAATTCTCTTAAATTCATCTTTTCATCTTGAACTGTAAAATCTTTAATATTCGATGCTATTACTATAATTAACATTGTTTCTAATCCCAAAATTATAAATAATACATTATATGAAAATTTCTCAATTACAAATCCTGAAAATATTGGTGTTAATACTGTTGTGATATTATCCAATATGTTTAAATTTGCTAAATAACTACTCATTGATTTATTAGTGTTTGAACCTATTACAATTAGTTCATATGGTACAGCATAGAATGTAGATTTCATTGTATCTAATGTTTTTATTAGATATATATATTTAACAACGTTTTCTTTAAGTATTATTAATAAAATAATACATATTACACTTAGTACAAAACTTGATTTATAAAATATTCCTGCATTTTTAGAGTTTATTATTTTTAACGATATGTATTCTAATATAAAAGCTAATATAACTGAGTATACTGTGTATTTCAGTATAAAGTTCATATCATTATTAACTATTTTTAATATGTATATATTAAAAAATAGTGAAAAAAATACACTTAAAAATTTTCTTAAAAATGCAATTATTGCTATATATTTTCTATTTGTTTGCTCCATCATTTTCTCCTTTGAGTTATTTATATTCATATTCTTTAATTTCACAATTATTTATTTTTACACTTTGAACATATCCATCTTCATCAATTCCATTAAAATATGCATTAATTGCTCTACAAGTCCCTCCATGTGTAACAAGTAATACATTTTTATCTTTGTATTTTTCTTTTATTTCATCCAATAAATCCCACACTCGTTCACATATATTTCTCATAGATTCTATATTTGATTCATTAAAATTTAAATAATAATTACTTATTGCATATGTATTATCACCAAGTATTTTTTTCCATTCTTCATCTGTTTTTCCTTCAATATTTCCAAAGCCTCTTTCTATTATTCTTTCATCACTGATAATTTGACAGTTTATAGCTTCATTTATTATTTCTGCTGTTTTTCTTGCTCTTTTTAGTGGAGAACATATTATTAAATCTATTTTATAATTATCTATTTGTTTTTTGGCTTGTTTTGCTTGTTCTATTCCAGTATCATTTAACTCTATATCTGTCCTTCCTTGGGCTTTTCCTGCTAAATTCCAATCTGTCTGTCCATGTCTCATAACATATATTTTCATTATTTCAACTCCCCATATCCATCATATATTGTTTTATTACTCTTTAAAAATTCTTTTATATTTTTTTGTAACCTTGTTACTTCCGATAATTCATTATAATTATCGCACTTTTTTAAATTAAATACAAAATTTAAAACATCATCTATTCCATTTTCAGAACTTTGTATATCAAATAGTTCTTGAAATTTTCTAATATTAGAGTTTTCATCTAGCATTTCTGATATTTCTTTACTTAATAGCCATGATTCACAAATGTATTTTGGATTTTCTATATTATAGTATTTTTTTATTAATTTTCTTGAATTTTCTATGGAGTCTTTTACATCTTTTATATCAAGTTTATTCCCTGCTGGTATATGTATTTTTACTTTATCATTACTTGTTGGTTCAAATTGTAGTCTTCCACATTCTATTAGTCTTCCATTTATAAAATATGTTCCCCATAGCATCTGTGAAATCCTGATTCCATCATAATGCTTATTTACAATATCATTTAACAAACATTCTTTTATTCTTTGCTTTTGTTTTTTTATTTGTTCATCATCAAAATCATATTTTTTGATGGTTTTTATATGATATTCAAATCCTAATAGTAATAATATATTCGTTATAAATGGATTTACTTTTTGTCCAAACAAAATATTTATGTCTTTTTCATTCCATAATTCTTTAAATTTTCCTGTTTCGTCTGTATATAGAATTTCATATATTTCTTTTGCTTTTATATATATATTTTTTTGTCTTATGATTTCATCTATACATATGTTACATTTTTCTTGATAATCAGTATCTTTTATTAAATAATAATCTAGTGCTTCCTTAATTTTTTCTTTGTTAAATAACATTTTCATTCTATCCTTTTATTTCATTTTGATTGTTCTTCTATAATTTCATATCTACGTTTTGATAATAGTTTCTGAACTATACAATAAACCATATATGAAATCCATACTCCTTTAATTCCTAACACAGTATACGATAAAATAGTTGCGATAACAATTTTTATCACTGAAGTAACAAAATTTCTTTGTGCTAGAAACTTAAATTCTCTAATTCCTCTAAGAATTCCATAATAATATGTTCCACTTATTTCTTCGTATTGTCCAATTATTAATAATGGTAATACTGAATAAAAAATTAATAAAAGTTCATTTTCTTTAAATGATATGTTTGCAATAATAATGGCAATAATAATTGTAAGAATTGGAACAACAACAGAAAATATATTTATTAATTTTCTTATTACATTTTTGGCATTCTTCATTCTTTCTTTATTATTATTTCCTGATTCTATTCCTATACTTATTGTAATACCATCACTAAATCCTTGTATAAAGGCTTGTGATACATCTCTTATCTGTATTACAATTACATGTACTGCATATTCCATTTCTCCTATTCTTGAAACTAAAATATTAAATACAAATTTGTCCACTTTTGACACTATTCTTTCAATGCAATTCCATTTAAAAAAGTCAAAAATTTGTTTAGATATTCCTTTATCAAATTTATATTTTACATTAGATTTAGATTTTAATATTAAAAAAATACAAAGTGCAGTATCTATGCTTATTGTAACCCATGCAACCCCTGCTACTCCATAGTCTAGTTTTACAACTACTAAATCAAATATTAAGTTAAAGATAACTGCTATAATTCTTAAAATCATTATCATTCCTTGTTTTCCTATTGTTCTTTGATGTCCGGTAAGTATCATTACAATAGAACTTTGCATAAATCCTATAAGTCTTATTGTAATATATGTAATACAAATCTTGTCTACATTAAATAGTCCTGGAAATATTGGTCTTATAAGGTATACCAATAGTATTGTTAAAATTGATATTACTATTGTTATTATTATTGAGTTTCCTGTTATTATTTTTGATTGTTCATCATTTTTTTCACCTATTGTTTTTGAAAGTAGTGCTATATTAGCTGTATTGAGAGATTGTATGCTCATTTGCATTATGTCTATTATTACTCCCATTGCTCCTATTGCTCCTACTGCACTTGTTCCTAATGTTGTTACAACAAGAGTATCTATTAATGTCATTAAAAGATTTACAAAATTCTCAAAAGCTATTGGTAATGATATTTTTAGTTGTTTTTTTTCGGTTAATTCTTCGTTCATTTTTCCTCCTATATAGCTGTGAATGGTAACCTATAAATTATCTTTTATACTAGGGAATAAATCGTAAAGATTAAATCCTAATTGTTCATCAATATATTGCTTTAATTTATAAGTTTCTTTTATATGATATTGAGTATTTTCATAAACACCTTTTCTAATTATTAAATCTATCAATCTCTTATCAATAGTCATAATAGTATCAGTACACATCAAATCACATAAATTTATTATTTTTTCATATATTGTATATTCATGATTTTTTATAAATTCTGTTCTAAATGGTATATTTTTTGGTATACCTCCGGCTACGCAATTAACATCATTGTTCAAATAAGAGTGTGTTAAGCAAACATTTGCATATTCATCATCATATCCTAATTCTTTTAAGTACTTATATCCGTTTATTACATGTTCTTTAAATTCTCCTACTGCTTTACCTATATCGTGTATGTATCCAAGTGTTTTTGCATAATCTACATCTAAGTTTAATTTTTCTGCTATTTTTCCTGCCGAATCTCCTACACAAATTGAATGATTTATCCAGTGGTCATCTGATGTTTCTTTTCTGGCTTCTTCCAACATTTCTCTTGCTTTTTCTACTGTTAATTTCATGTTTTTCTCCTTTTTAGACTATTCTCCTAATTTTCTAAATAAGTCATTATATATCTTATTAGCATCTAAATAATTAACAAATGTAACCTCATGTCTATTTTTCGTTAACTTATATGATGTATCATCATTTATAATAGGACAACTGATTTTTTCTGTCTCAAACCATGTTCTGTTTATCATATATGCAATAACGCTTATATCCCAAATCACTCTTCTTTCTTTTATTTCGTGGTAAGTATCATTTACAAATCTTTGGCACAAATAATCACATAATTCACTTTTTCCTTTTAAAAAATGTTCTAATTCATATATTGAAGTCATTAGATTTGATGCCACATTTCTAGCCGGAATTACAGTTAGTTTTACTTTTGATTCAAATACTTCTCTAACAGCTTGTATATCATGTCTAAAATTTGATTCTTTATGATTTGTTTTTAGAAAACTAGGTCCTCCTAAACAAATAACTTCTATATTTTTTATAATTTCTGGCGCTTTTTTTATTGCCAATGCAACATTTGTGATTTTTCCAATTGCTAATATATATGTTTTTTCATTTTTATTTGTTATTTCTATTATTTTATTTACTGCATCATTACTTTCGTCGTAACCATTACACATGTAATCTGTCGAACCCTTAAACACTTTATTTTCTGTTTTAAATTTCAACCAATTACATATTTTTAATATTTCGTTATAGCTTTTTTCTGCTAATTCCTCAATTGTTTCTTTTCCATCATCTCTTGAAAACGGTGCTACTGTTATTGCTTCAATATTAAATTTATCTTGATTCTTTAATAAGTAAGCTAGTGCGAATTGGTCATCACATTCATTGTATGTGTCTGTATCAAGTATTACATTAACTTTTCTCTTATAGTTTGTGATAAATTCATAAATTTGTTTCCAATTATGAACTCTTGTGATTTCTTTTTCTTCTCTATTACAAGGCTTGTCCATTATAAGTGTTGTTATATTATTTTCAAAACAATCTCTACAAATCCCAGCTGAATCATCTATCATTATATCAATATTATTTTCAAAGCATTTTTGTGTTTTCCCATTTTTATCATTTTTGTATGAATTTGTGAATACTAATTTATCATATGGTATTTTTTTATCTGCTAACCATTCTTTTGTCATATTGTAAGGATCTGCATATTCTCCATTGTCTCTACCTGTAATAATTACAATTGTATGTCCATCTTCTTTTAGCTTTTCAATATATTCTTTTGCACCTTCTATTACGTCTAAGCTTTTAATTATTCTTTCAATATTTTTCAAATAAAATGACCACACTTCATCATCTGACCAATCAAACATTCCTTTTGTCATGTGTGCTTCTGGATTAACTATTCCTGTATTTCTTAGTTCTTTATCATGTTCTAAAAATTCTTTTTTTAGAACTTCATCAAAATTTGATATTACGTTATCTATATCTATTCCTATGTTCATTTTCTGCCTCTCTCCATTATTCTTTATTATTTATATTTTTATATATGTACACAATAAATATTATATATGATATTATCCCTATAAGAAAAGTAGTTGCTATAATATTTCCATTTTCTTTAAAAACAGTATAAGATAATAATGGAATTATTGCTGTAACAATTCCTTCTATAAATCTTTCAAAAGTTACATATGATGTTTGATAATTTTCCTTTGAACTTTCATATATAGCAACATTATCATATATATCGTAAGCACTATTTGCACATCCCATTAAAATATATATTAATGGTAATATATATATCAAATAATTTGTATTAATTATTAGTAATAATATAAATGAAATTATATATAATATTCCAGTGGGAATAAGTACTCTATTCCATTCTCTATCTTCAGCTTTTTTTGCCCAAAACTTACTGAACAATGCATCTGATAAATTTATGATTATATTTAAAATACTATAATATACATAATTTACCTTTATATATCTAAGTAAATATACATTTAAATACATTGTTCCTATACCGAGTGCAAATCTATTAATTCCTGCTATTATTAACACCTTTCTAAATTTTTTGTCTTTTGCAGGTCTTTCAACTGATTCTTTAATTTTTATCGGTTTATTTTCTATTTCAGGTTTATATGTATTTATTCTTATTGCTATATCTATAAATGCTATAATAAATACTATTCCAAATAGAATTAGAAATCCATATAATTCATATCCATTTGTTTTAAATTTATCTAATACAACTCCCATAAATAAACTAAATGACATAACTACCGTATTTTTTATCATATTTTTGCTTGAAGCAAATTTTGTTCTGTCTTCTTTTTTTACTAAGGTCATTCTCCAGTTTACAAATGTTATATATCCCATTTCTCCTGTTACTGCATATATCATTGCAAATATAAAGAAATATACTGTTCTAATCGTTATATTATCTGATATAAATGGTATAAATGCAAATCCAACTGATGCTAATCTATATATAGTATAATTTGCTAATACTACAAATTTTGATTGTCCTATTTTTGAAAATAGTGGAGCTGCAAATATTTGTAACATATTTGTTATTGTGTCTAATACAGCATATATTCCAATTGATAAGTCTGATAATCCCAAATATACAGCAAATGCAGTTATTAACGAACTACTTGCTATCTTGTTATTTGCTGTGTCTAATATTGCTGATGTAAGGTATTTTTTATATTCCTTTTTATAATTCATTACTTTATTCCTTTTCTTTTATATCTTACTAATAATCTCATCTGCTATATTATTTAATGTCTCTATTCTATTTTTAGAAGTATCAATATTCTTCTATTTCATATAAATTTCTGTATTCTTCGCAATTTTTCATTAATTCTGTATGTGTACCAGATGCACATATTTTATGATTATTTACTACAAAAATATTATCAGAATTTACTATTGTACTCAATCTATGTGCAACAATTATAACCGTATGATCTTTTGATAATTCTTTAATAACATTTTTGATTTTTTCTTGATTACTATTATCCAAGGAACTTGTTGCTTCATCTAATAGAATTATTTTTGATTTCTTTATTAGTGCTCTTGCAATAGCAATTCTTTGTTTTTGTCCTCCACTTAAAATCACTCCATTTTCGCCAACCATGGTGTCATATCCTTTTTCCATTGAAGTAATCACATCATGTATTTGAGCTTTTTTGCATACCTTAATTATTTCTTCATCTGTTGCTGTTGGATTTGCTAATTTTATATTATCTTTTATTGATAAATTAAAAATATATGGCAATTGTGAAACAACGGAAATGCTATTTTTTATTGTTTTTTCTGATAAGTCATTTATATTATAATTATCTATCAAAATTTTTCCGCTATTTACACTATATCCCTTACTAATTAATTTCAAAATTGTTGATTTTCCTTCTCCACTTTTTCCTACAATTGCAATCATTTTATTGGGCTCTATTTTAAAGTTTAGGTTTTTAAATAATTCTTTTGAATTATATTGAAATTCTACATTATCAAATTCTATATTTCCATTTATGTCATTAACTTCCATTGTTCCATAATTTTCTTTACTAAAAGACTTATATGTAATTATATCAAAAACTCTTGATGCAGATACTTTTCCGTCTGCTAGTTTTTCTCTTATTTCTGATATATAACTTATCAAATTTAATACCTTGTTTTTATATAAAAAAATTATTAAAAATGAACTTACTTGAAGTGAATTATTCATAATAAAATATATTGATAACAGAATAAATATAAAGTCCAAAATATGCTGAAATACTGCAATCCACCTGTTCCAAGTTCTTCTAGTATGTATGCATTTAATTTCTGCCTTTATGGTCTTTAATTGTGTTTCATTAGCTTCTTTCAAAACTACGGATTTTAAATTCAAGTCTTTTATTTCTCTTATACCTCTTATAATATCAGTATATAACCCAACATTTTTTTCGTCTTTTTCCTTATAATCTTTTTTAGTTCTTTTATAATAAAATAATTTTTTTGATGTTAACATATATACTAATATTATGTTTAAAATTAAAAACATTCCTAAATATAAGTTAAGATATAATACATAAATTATAAAACTTACATTTAATATTACTCCTGATAAGTCATCTGTTATATAATCAAATAACTCCGATAATTCTGTTGTATCTTTATTTAATCTTGATATAAAAATTCCTGAATTTGTATTATCAAAATTTTTAACTTCAAAATTTGTTAAGCTTTCTAGCATGTCTTTTTTTAAGTCAAAGTTTACTTTTCCATTTAGTTTCAATACTGCCCTAGACCATAAATTAGTTACAATTTCAATTACAATTCTTAATATTAGCAAGAATAGTGCTATTTTTATTATATTATTTTTGTCAAATTCTTCAAAGAATCCAAGCATTTTTCCTTCACATATTGGTGATAATAACGAAATTCCTGCATATGCTAAACTTAATATTATTACTCCTATTGAAAGCATTTTATATTTCTTATAATATTTTAGTAATTCAATTAAATTTTTTGTATCTTTTTTCATTTTCTTCTCCATTTTTTGTTCAATTTATTTCTTATAAATTATAGTGTTTTTTCGTATATAAATGCTTTTTCAGATGTAATCTGTCCTAATATTTCATTTTATTGCCTTTATTTATTCCATTTTTTAATTAATACAGCATTTAAAAAAACTACCCATAATGAACATAAAAACATAAATTTAAATGTTGCATCTACATTTACTACACTAATTATCAAAAATACTAATAAATCCACAAATTCCCAGAAACACAGACTCATTTCATGTATAATAGAGAGTAACATTGTATCTTTATTATCATTTTCAACTTTGCTTTGTTGCAATGCAGAATATGATGAATCATATACATCATCAACTAATTTATACACAGATTGATTTATCATTAAAACATTCACTTTTTTAGCAAATAAGAATATTGTCGTTGTAATCCCTTTTATTATTGATATAATATTAAATGTTTTTGTATGATTCTTATCTAATTTTTTACCAGTTATAAATAAACTCAACAATTCTACTATTGTAGAAATTATATAAAGTGATGTGAAAGTTTTTAAATTATTTAAAGATATATATAAATATAGAGGAACAGCTATTAATCTCTCTATTATTATAAAACTTCTTAAACCACTTACTAATTTTAATTTTCCATTTTCACTTTTTTTAAATAAATATTTATAACTTTCTCTAAATGGTTTTGTAACTTCATATTGTAATTTATTTTTATCTATTTGCGCTAATGCTACATATGCAATTAAATAAGAGATAAATACTGATAATACTATAATTAAATTATTATCTTTTATCAAAAATATTCCTGCAAATATGTATCCTACAATGCTAGAAAAACATCTTAAAATATATGAACAACTATTAAATCTCCCTCTAAACTTTTCGTTAACAATCTTACTTGGAATATATGTATTTAATGGATTATTTGCTGCTCCGCTTAATCCTTGTATAATTGAAATAGCTAAATAATAATATATATTTGTATCTACTACAAGGACAAGTAACATACTTATACTTTTTAATATATAACTTAAAAATTTTGTATTTGCCGCTCCTATTTTTTTGGATAATGTTCCTGCTAGTGGCGAAAGTATTCCCATAACAAGGAATTGTATCATAAATATAAATATTATCATTGCTACACTTACGCCTGCTTTATATAAAATAACTGGTGTAAATACTGTATATATACTATTTGCAAATGTTCTAAAAAAGCCATCATAATATAACATTCTATAATCTTTATTACCAAAATATTTTTCCATTTGTTTCTCCTAACTTTTCTTATGTTCTTTACTAAATTTTTTATTTACTTCATATACTTAATCACAAATTCTGTACCTTTGTCAAGCTCTGATTTGCAACTTATCATACCATTATTTTTTTCAATAATATTCTTTGCAAGAGCAAGTCCAATACCGACACTGTTTTCAGAAGAATTTTTTCCCTTATAAAATCTTTCAAAAATATGTTTTAAATCTTCTCTTGATATGCCTTCTCCCTCATCTCTTACTATTATTTTTGTAAACAAAGTATTTTCTTCATACTTTATAAAAATATTTCCATTATCTTTGTTATGTTCAATGCAATTTTTAATAATATTTGTAACCGCTTCTTGCTGCCACTTATAATCTCCAATAAATGAAGCATTTTCGTTTCCTTCAATAACAATTTGTTGATTTTTAATTTCAATTGGTATTTCTAAGTTTTTAATTATTTCATCAATAAATCTTTTTAAATTAATTTTTTCTTCATAAAATTGTACTACATTTGCATCTAATTTTGATAATTTTAACATTGATATAACCAGCCAGTTTATCCAGTCAACCTGTTTACTAATTTCAAATATAAATTTTTGTTTTGTATTTTCATCCATATTGGGATTATCCTTTAAATTATCAAGCATTATAGTTATTGATGTTAAAGGTGTTTTTAGTTGGTGCGATATATCTTCAACAGACATCTTTATATTTTCCTTGTCTTTTTTTGATATTTCACTTTCTTCTCTAAGCATAACTGTAATTTTATATAATTCGTTTTTTAGGTTACTTAACTCATCTTCACTATTTTCATTTATGTCCAAATCATATTTTCTATTTTTTATTTCATTTATATATTCTTTAATTTGTTTTATTTTTCTATCTCTTTTCTTCAAATATGTAAAGGTAATAATCATCCATAAGATATTAAATATTATTATTAATATAATATTTGATATTAAATTTTGTTTCATTTGTTTTTGTACTAATAATATAGAATTTGTTTCATTTATATCAATTCCATATTTTTCAAGTTCTGCTTGTCCTTCTTGATATTCCTCACTATTTTGTTGTGAATTTAATATTTCTATTATTTTTCTTGTGTCTATCTCTGGCTCTTGTTGCATTATTATTCCTATTATGTCCGCTATTTTTTTGTTTGCTGTAATTGTTACTTTTTTGTATTGGTTATATGTTTGAATTGTAATCAGTATGCTTGTTACTATTGTTAATATTACCATTGGTAGTATTAAGTATTTTATATTTTTGTTTTTTAAGTATTTCATTCTAATCTCCTATCCTATATCCAAGTCCTCTAACAGTTTTTATAATTGAATCATCTCCTAATTTTTCTCTAATTCTTTTTATATAAACTGTCAAAGTATTATCATTAACAAAATTTCCAGCAACATCCCATATTTTTTCTAGTAACTGCTCTCTTGTAATCAATTTATTTTGATTTGAAAACAACATAAATAAAATTCTGTATTCTAAACTTGTAAATATAATTTCTTCATTATCCTTGTATACTTTTGCAGATGATGTATCTATTTTTATATTTTTATATTGAATTATGTTACTATTTTCTTCTTTTTGACCATATCTTCTTAAAACTGATTTTATTCTTGATATTAATTCTCGGGTTCTAAATGGTTTTACAATATAATCATCTGCTCCTAAATCTAAACCTAGAACAACACTTGTTTCTTCATCTTGTGCCGTTAAGAATATTACTGGTGTGTCCTGTTTTTCTTTTATTTCTTTGCATATATCAAATCCATTTCCATCTGGTAATGATACATCTAATAAGACTATATCTATTTGCTCTTGTTTTATCTTTTCTCTGCTTTCTTCTACATTTTTAGCTGTTATTACTCTAAAATTTTCTTGCTCTAATGAATATTTTAATCCCATTATTATTGTTTCGTTGTCTTCTACTAATAATATTTTTTTCATGTTTCTACTCCATTTTTTATATTGTTTTTTTGCATTATCAATTTCATATTCTAATGAATATAAATCATAATATTTTACTATTTAAATATAGCATATAACATAAAAAAATGGAAGAGGCACAACCATTTTAGTTGTGCCTTTGTTACTATTATTTAACAAATAAACTTCTTATTTTTTTAATAACATAATGACTGCCACCACTACTATTATTTTGAGTATTTTCAACCATACCAATGATAAGCATATCATTTGCATTTGGATTACTAGCTGAATAATTAACAGTAAAACAGTCAAACCAACCTAGTGTACCACTCTCTGTATCCGTACTTGAATTTTTCAACTCTGCTGTACCAGTTTTTCCAGCAATAGTAACACCTGAAATTTTCATATCATTTGCCGTTCCCTCAGGGTTCTCAACAACTTGAATCAAATCATTTTTAACAGAATTTGCAGCATCTGATGTAAATACATTTTCCTTTAAATATTCAGATTTACCATTTTGATATTCTATATATGGTTTGACCATATTTCCATTATTAGCAAAAGCAGAATATATTGATGCCATATGTATTGGATTAACTAATATATCTCCTTGACCATATCCTGAATCAGCTAATTTCTTTTCATTCATATCAGCTTTTCCTGAATTAGAATATTGTGATTTTTTAAATGTCAATGGAAATTTAATCAATTCATCAATATTTTCATTAAAACCTAACTTGTCTAAATTTGAACAAAAAGTATCTGTTCCAATTTGCATTGCTGCTTGACCAAAGAATATATTATCAGAATGTATTAATGCATTTGATATATTTTTTGCTCCACTATATGCTGTTAATGTTGTTATATAAACATCTCCCCAACTTGAATTTTTTTGCCACTTCAATCCTGAATAATTGAATGTTGTGTTTGTTGTAAGTTTTCCAGATGTTAGACCAATAGCAGCTGTTATAGGTTTAAATGTTGAGCCCGGACAATAGCTTTGTAAGAATCTGTTATATAAAGGTTTTCCTGTATCATCATTAAGTTCTTTCCATTTTTCATTTGTTAACCCTAGTACAAAGTCATTTGAATTATATGATGGTGTACTTACTGTTGCAAGTAATTCTCCTGTTGTTGGATTCATAACTACAAAAAATCCTTTATCTGTTTTCATCTGATTATATAGTTGTTTTTGTATTGTTGAATCTATTGTCAATTTTACATCAGTTCCATCTTTTTTATCTTGTATAGCTAGTGTTTTCAATTTGTTTCCGTTTTCATCAATTATATAAATTTCTGTACCATCTATTCCTCTTAAAGTATCTTCATATGCTTGTTCTAATCCAGCTTTTCCTATTATACTACTTGAACTATAACCTTTTCCTTCTTTTTGTTTTAATTCTTCTGCACTAATAGCTTGAACATAACCAATTAGATGTGCGGCCTCTTCTCCAAGTGGATACACTCTCGCATCAACACTTGTTATTTTAATTCCAGGTATCTGTAATAATTTTTCTTTTAATTCTGTATTATCTGCTGAAACTTTTTTAATTGGTACAAATGTATCATCTTTCACATATGAAGCAGAAATTTGTGTATTTATGTAATCTGTTGAGACACCTGTTAATTCAGATATTTTGCTTATATTTGACTCCTTGTTTTCTCCTAATTTACCAGGTACAATTCCAACATTAGAAATGCTACCATTTTCAGCAAGTTTCAAACCATTCCTATCTAGAATTTCTCCTCTTTTTGCTGTTAAACTTGAAACTCTTACTTTATCTGTACTTCTTAATTCCGGAAAAATCATACTAGATGACCAGTTTATTTTGTATTCTTTATCTTCTTTTACTAATTTTGCTGTGTTTGTAAAATTTATTGTTCCAGCTGATGTTGACATTGTTTCAGTATATGGAATTTTATATGTATTACCTTCTTTTGTTTTTTCAGATTGCGTTATTTTTATGTCATAAGCATCAATTCCTTCATATATATTTTTGTTTCTTTTTACAAAGTTTTCTTGTGATATTTGTGATTTTGAACTTTCTGAAATCATATTGTACATTTCGTCATATTTCTGTTCATTTAATAATTCTATGTATGCACTTAATGCCTCTTCCGGCTTTGGTGCGTTTTTGTTAGTTATATATATTGCTACACCTGCTATAACTGCTATTAATATTGCTATTACTACTATTACAATTATTACTGTTTTTTTATTTTTCATAAAACACATCTCCTTATTTTTAAATAGGTATCTCCCTCTTTAACAAGACTATAATATCACAGCAAATTTTATTTTTCAAGATGTTTTTCTGTCTTTATGTGAGCAGCTGTCACTAGATAATAGCTCTAAAAAAGGCATAATTTCCACAAAAAACTCTATCTATATTCCAAAATATCCCCTGGTGTACATTCCAAAACCTCGCAAATTTTATCTAATGTAGAAAATCTTATAGCTTTACCTTTATTAGTTTTCAATATAGAAAGATTTGCATTAGTAATTCCTATCTTTTGTGCAAGCTCATTTGACGACATCTTTCTTTTTGCCATCATCACATCTAAATTAACTATTATTGCCATTTATTTTTCCTCCTAAAAAATGTTCACATATAACAACACTCTTAAAATCATTTCTAAATTGTTAAATCATTTTCTTCTTTATTTTCTATTGCAGTTCTATATATTGATTTTAGAACTATTAAACCAATTCCCAAAATCAAAAATATCATAGATACAATTACTGCAAAAAACATATATGTTACAATTGCTGAATATTCAAATTTTGCTATTTTGTTTAGCATTGTAATTGCATTTATTGCATATATAATTCCAATTACAATAGAACAAATTGATGTCACTAAAAATCTATTTTCTATTTTTCTACTAAACACTTCTCCTTTTTCTAATGAACTAAATATTTTTATGAATTGATATAGCATCACTAACGCTGGAATTGCAGATAAATATATGCATACTACTGTACTTCCTAATATCCCATTAAAAATCATTTGTTTCAAACTTCCTATACCTTGATTTTCTACAATTATCGGTACCGTGATTACTGATGCAATACATATTGCAAATAAGATTATTAAAAATATTTTTATCATTGAAGATATACTTCTATTCCCAGTTATTTTCATAATTTCTACTCCTATCTGTTAAATCTACATTTTCTAATAATGGCTCAACTCTTGATTTTGATAAATTCCATTCAAAAAATGATGGTTTATAATTTTTTCCATATAATATTTTATATCCTCTCAAATTGCTTTTTACGCTTGATTTAAGATTTGTTAAATATTCTTTTGCCTCTACTGATAATCCTTCTTCACTCTTATTCAATATTCTCAATTGTTCTTCTATTGAATCTGTTCCTGTTATTGTTTCTAAATAAAAGAAATCTATTGATTCATTTTCTATATCCGATAAATATTTATCTATATTGTTTCGTGCTATTATTTTATTAATATTTATAAAATTTAAAACAACGTACATTATAACTATAATTTGTATTGTGGTTTTAAATGTATCTATTTTTTTACCACAAATTCTTGCAAGTATTGGTATTAATATCAATATTTCTGTCATTAATGTAAAATACACAAATAATCTTAAATATGTATATCCGTATTCTTGTTCATATAAATGCATTCTAAATGCTGCTGATATCACAATTATTATTGTAAAAATTATTAGCATTATCTTTAAAAATTTGTTATTTTCTTCACTTTTCTTACAAATATGTAATAATGCAAAATTTATAAATGATACAAACATTAATTGAAAAAATCCTGTTCTTGCATATGTTGCATAATCAAAATCTGATGTTCTTCCTGCATTCATAAATAAATATTTGAATTGTATTATACTAAATAATAAATATATAATATTTAATGATACTAGCAACATTTTTATTGTTAAATCACTTAATTTTATTCCTGATGTTTTTTCTTCTGTTTCTTCGTGTTTTTCACTTTTTGCAAATGCAATTATAAATCCTGCAATATATACAAATGAAAATGCTATTACCAAAAGTCTTCCTAATAAATCATTTATTGTTTTTATTTCTAACATTTTTGATATTGTTTTTGTAAAATCACTAAATATACTTCCAAATACACTATCTGCTGAAGATAACAAAAATATTATTACTAATATTACAGGTATTGCAATTAATAATGATTTTCCTACCTTTTTGATATTATCTGATTTACTATTTTGATTTTCTTTCTTGTTTTCCCAAAATTCATCCATGTCAAAATCACTTATGAAATCAAATAATACTACAAATGGTTTGAAAATCTTACCTAATATTTGTCTTATAAATTTATTCTCAATTATTTTTGTTTTAGTAATGCTCATGCACATTATTACAAATAAAGTTAATATTACTGGTACATTTAATATTTTGAAAAATATGTTGTTAAATATAAAGTATGTTAGTCCAAGTAATTCTATTGGAATTGCCCATATTATTCCTTTTTTATTTTTTATCATTTCTTTTTCTTTTAAATTGTATATTGTTAAAATTATTGTTGCGGTCAGAAATATTGCTATTGATATTCCTGGATCTTTATGCCAAAAAAGTATTGACTGCAATATACTTAAAAATAAACTACTGTATAAAATCTTTTTCATAGTTTTATCTCCTTCTTTTAATTTATGCTTCTAGTTTATATTAAACATTATTTTTTGTCAATACTTTTTTATTGTTTTTCAATATTTTTGTATTCTAAAACGATTTCAAAAGTTCTTCTTTGTCTCTAACTCCAACAAATCTTTTTTCTTCTTTACCATTTTTGAAAATAATAAAAGTTGGAATACTCATAACATTATATTCAACCGCTATATCTGAATTTTCATCAACATTGATTTTACCAACTTTTGCCTTTTCATTTAATTCTGTTGCTAATTCTTCAACAATTGGAGCCATTGCATTACAAGGTCCACACCAATCTGCATAAAAGTCAACTAATACTGGTTTTTCTGAATTCAAAACCTCTTTTTCAAAATTTTCCGAACTTAATTTTAGTTCCATTATAATTCCTCCTTTATATCTTTATATAATAAAATTTCAAACTATTTTAATACTGCAAGTCCTGCTTTTGTGCCTTCATATACAGCTTTTGAAACCTGATATAATCCTCCTGTGCAATCCCCACAAGCAAATAAACCTTTAATTGATGTTTGCATGTTTTCATCAACAACAATTTTATCATTGTTTACTTTTGCACCAATCCTTTTTGCAAAATCAGTACTTCCTGCAACACCTTGTGCAATAAACACTCCGTCTATTTTCATTTTTGTATTATCTTCAAAATCAATTTCTTCAACTTTATTTTCTCCGCTTTATTTCTCTTATTTCTTTTGTATTAATATCAATATTTTCAACTCTATATTCTGGTACTTGTCTACCATTTGTCAAAATTGTTATTGACCTTGCAATGTTTTGCAAATCCATTGCCTCCGCAATTGCATAGTCTCCATTTCCAATTACAGCAACATCTTTATTTTTGTAAAAAAAGCCATCACAAATTGCACAATAACTAATTCCTTTACCTTCATACTTGTCCATATTTTTTATATTTGGTTTGTTCTTTTTGTTTCCAGTTGCAAGTATAACTGATTTTGCTTCAAATTCATTATTTAAAGTTCCAACCTTAAATATATGTCCTTTTTCGTTTAGATAGTCTGCTTGAATATTTGTAACTTCATCTTTTATAACTTCTACACCTATATTTTGTGCCTGTTTAATTCCTATTTTGTACAAATCTTCGCCATTTATTCCATTTTCAAATCCATAATAGTTTTCTATCTTTTTTGTTTTTTCTAATGCCGATTCTTCTTTATATATTATCAATGTTTTTAAGTTTCTTCTTACTGTGTACAAGCTTGCAGATATTCCTGCCGGTCCAGCTCCTACAATTATTACATCATACATTTTTTTACTTCTCCTTACCATGTCCTTCTGGGAACAGTTCTGTTTTGGAACATCAGTTTCAAAACAGACAAAATGTTTTTATTTTACAACTATTCCTAATAATTTTGATAGTTCAACTGCCTGAAATTGATTAACAATTAGTCCTTTTAAGTCTTCTTTATCTATTATTATACCATCAATATTAGAAGTTGAAAAATCAATTCCTTTTAAATTTGTTCTAAACATTTGAGATTTATATAATTCACATTCATCGAATTTTGTATTTTTTAACTTGCACTCTCCAAATGAAGACATACTTACATTGTTTTCTTTAAAAATTGTATCTTTAATGTTGGAATTTGAAAAATTAGAATATTCAAAATTTGATTCTTTTATTCTTGTTTTGTAAATGCTTGTGTCAACAAGTTTTGTTCCTACTAATTTACAATTAGAAAATTCACATTCTACAAAATTTGATTCACTAAAATCAGCATTTGAAAAGTCGCAGTTCTTAAAAATTACATTTGTAAAATATGTACTTATGAATTTTGATTCTATGCATTTACAGTTTTCAAATATACAATTTGTTATTTCATTTTTTTCTGTAATTATTGTTTCAATACAATTTTTAAATTTGTATCCTCGTATATCATTTTCTTGTTCTGTTTCAGTAATTATTATTTTTTCTATTTGTTCTACTTCTTTATATTCCATGTTTTACCCTTTCGCTCATTGTCATCAAAAATTTTTATAATATTTTTGGTACAAATATCATTAATCCGATAATTGCTGATACTATTGCTGATGCTAAAACGGCTCCTGCTGCAACATCTTTTGCTATTTTTGCTTGTTGATTTTTTTCTTTTGTTATTAAGTTAACTGTGTTTTCTATTGCTGTATTCATTAATTCCATTGATATTACTAGTCCAAATAATAGTATACATATTATCCATTCTGTTGTATTTATTTTTAGCATTATTCCAAATATTATTACAAGTATCATTATAATTATATGTATTTTCATATTTTGTTCTTCTTTTATTCCTGTCAATATTCCTTCAAACGCATATTTAAAACTTTTTATGAATTTTTTCATTTTCTATCTTTTCCTTTCTTGATTCTTACTATATTTTACTAAATTTCTTTTTATTTATCAATAATTAATTTCAAAAAAGGTATTTTAAAAGAGAGTGGCTATATACCACTCCCCTTTTCATCCTGTAAGAAGTCTTTGGATGCTCTCATTGCATCTTTCCTTTTCTTTTTCATCTAGAATCTTATAATTGGTTTCTATTTGAAATAAAGTTTTTTTCTTTATTCCATCTAGATACACATCTATCATTTTTTCTACTTTCAATGGTAATGTTTTTTTAGCATCATCACCAATTTCAACACTGACTTCTTCACTATAAGTCCACAATGTGGAATCCATAGAATAAAATGTCAAAACAATTGCATCTCCATTCTTCTTGCTAGCAATTAAATCATTTGTAAATAAACCTGAGATATCAACTATTTTTCCTTCTTGGATTTTTACAATTAAAAATCCATCATTTTTCATAATACAGGAATACCGAAGTGTTGCATTAAAATATATTTCTTCTGTTTTCATCTTTTGTCCTCCTAATCAATAAGCCTTGATTTTTAATTTTTCTATCTTTCTTTAATATACTACATTCTACATAAAATTGCAATTTTTTTGTTAAAATTTATTTTATCTTTTTCACACTATATTACATATAGCAATATACAGAAAAACTGCAACATACTTCCTAATAATATAAACAAATGAAATATTGAATGCATATACCTCTTCTTTTTTCCTAAACCATACAAAATAGCACCAACCGTATAAGCAACACCACCTGAAACCAATAAAATCAAACCAGGTATTCCCAACAACTTAGGCAACAAATTCGCAGTAAAAATAATGCACCATCCCATTCCTAAATAACATATCATTGAAAATATCTTATATTTCTTAATATCTATTGCATTCAGTGTAATTCCTAGAACAGCCATTGCCCATATAATTCCAAATATACTCCATCCCAAAGCAGTATTATATTCTCTAAAAGTCACCAAACAAAATGGAGTATATGAACCTGCTATTAATAAAAAAATTGAACAATGGTCTAATATTTGAAACACCTTTTTAGCTTTTCTTTGTGGTTTTAAGCCATGATATATACTTGACATTGTATATAGAAGTATCATTGTTATTCCATATATTATACTACTTACAACAGCATATCCATTATGATGAATTGCTGAAAATACAATGCATAATACTAATGCAACTATTCCAAATGCTCCACCAACTATATGTGATGTCATATTAAAAATTTCTTCACCTTTTGTGTAATCAGGCAATATTCTATCTTTTAATTTCGTTCTTGTCATTTTCATTTCCTTTCATTTATCTTTTGGAGAATGCTTCTTTGGGTAGCGCTCATTTTTTTACCCAAACTGAAACACTTCTTGTTTTAACTCCAAAATTTCCACATCCTTCTTCATCTATGGTAACCTCTTCTTCACAATTTTCAAGGCAATCAATATATACTTTTCCAATGTTTTGATTTCCAACATACATTCTTTTATAACCATCACCAGCATTAGAAATAACAACCGATATCCCCGAATTAATATGTTCCTCATCGCCTTCTTGCGTCCATCCTATGAAATTATTATGGTCAAAATAATCATGTTGTAAACCATAAGATCTATTTTTTCTAACAAGCATTAATGTTTTTAGACTTTCTTCGGAATCAATATTGTCATGAGGTATTCCATAATAATCACCGTAAAATACACATGGATAACCATCATTTCTTAATAGTATAATTGAATATGCAATTGATTTGAACCAGCTTTGTACAAAACTTTGCAATGCTTGACCTGGTTGTGTATCATGATTATCTACAAATGTTACTGCCATACAAGGATTTTCTTTTACTAGTGTATGTTCTAATATTTTCGACATATCATAATTAGGGTCATTTGATGCATTGAAAAAATTATAATGAAGTGGTACATCAAATAATGATATTTTTCCTTCTGTTTCTGTAATATATTTATGTAATTTATTCACATCTGCTGACCAATATTCACCTACTGCAAATAATTCTTTTTTACTTTCTTCTCTTAAAGTTTGTATCCATTTTTCGTAAAAATCTGCATCTATGTGTTTTACGGCATCTAGCCTAAACCCATCTACATTTGTTAAATTAAGGTACCATTTGCCCCAATCTGTGCATTCCTTTACCACTCTTTGATTTGAAAAGTCTAAATCTGCTCCCATTAGATAATCAAAATTTCCAAACTCCTCATCAACTTCTGCTCCCCATTTTTTATTTATAAATTTGAATATTGCGTTTTCACCAGTTTTATTATTATAGTCTATTCCATCAAAGTCTGTCCAGTTCCATTCAAAATCTGAATATTTGTGTTTTCTTCCTGGAAATGTAAATCTTGTTGCTACTTGTACTGTTTCTTTTTCTGATGTTTCTACATTATGATTTGTCCAGTCAACTTTTGTTGCCGGTATTGTTTGAAGTGCATCTGCTCCCATTTTGTGATTTAATACAATGTCTGCATAACTTTCTATTCCTGCTTGTTTTAGTGCAATTATTGCATCTATATATTCTTCTTTTGAACCATACTTTGTTTTTATTGTCCCTTTTTGGTCAAATTCCCCTAAGTCATATACATCATACACTCCATATCCTACTTCGTCTTTTCCGCCTATTCCTTTATATGCTGGTGGCAGCCACATTGCTGTTATTCCCATTTCTGATAGTTTCTCTGCATTTTCTTTTATTTGATTCCATAAATTTTGTTTACAGTCCATATACCATTCAAAATATTGCATTATTATTCCATTTATTTTTTTCATTTGATTACCTTCTTTTGATTTTTTGCTATTATACCATTATAGATTTTAAAAATCCACTTATTTTTTATAATTGACTATGTATTATAATAAAAATTTCTTTTTTCTCTTCCTATTTCCAACAAAATGTGATAAAATAATGCCAGTTTATATCAAAAGAAAAATTAGGAGGAAAAATCATGGAATTTAATAAATGCAGTAGATGCGGAAACTTTTATGTATCAAACGACAATGTATGTCCAAAATGTAGTGCAAAAGACACATTAGAATTTGAAACATTCAAATCATATGTCGAAGAAAACGGACTAACACAAAATTTAGACACAATATCAGGAGAAACAGGAATAACAGTAAAAAATCTAAACAGATTTTTAAACTATTCTGAATTTGATGAAGAATTCAAGAACAACAAAAATATTAAATTATAATATTTTTTACAAATAAACAAATCAATATTATTATAGAAAGGACGATTTAATAATGACAAATGTATTTAATATCTTAGAAGAAAGAGGCTATATTGAACAAATGACACATCCATCAGAAATAAAAGAACTTTTCGGTAAAGAAAGTGTTCCATTTTACATCGGAATAGACCCAACAGCAGACAGTTTGCACGTTGGACACTTTGTTTCTTTAATGGTTGCAAGTCATATGCAAAAATGTGGACATAAACCAATCATATTAGTTGGTGGTGGAACTGCAACAATAGGTGACCCATCAGGAAAAACTGATATGAGAAAAATGATGACAAGAGAAACTATAAACCACAATGTTGAATGTATAAAAAAACAAATTGAAAAATTTATAAGTTTTAAAGGTGAAAATGCTGCAATTATAGTAAATAATGCAGACTGGCTTTTAGATTTAAATTTCGTTGATTTTATGAGAAACATCGGAAGTCTATTCTCTGTTAATAAAATGCTTGCAGCAGAATGTTACAAACAAAGAATGGAAA